>WBZP01001585.1_pt1 | contig 27529 bp, 18 predicted proteins | sample 5204301 | NCBI WGS metagenome assembly WBZP01 (sample SAMN12412401, study PRJNA552823) | activated sludge metagenome | isolation source: activated sludge from nitrification reactor of wastewater treatment plant... | place: USA: Pennsylvania | collected 2017 | reverse complement strand
GTCGCGTTTGAGTTTGACTTTAGCGCCAAAGAAAGCACCGAATTTGTCCTGAATTTCCTGCAAATGTTTGGGAAGGGCTTTATTGCTTTTGGCAGGCAGTCCGTTTTTCATCATTTTTTGCTCCTGATATTCGGACACGATTTTTTCGGTGGTGCGCACCGACAGGTCTTCAGCCAGTATCTTGTGGAACAGGGAAATCTGGAATGCATCGTCCTCGGTGATGCCGAGCAGGGCGCGGGCGTGGCCCATGGAAAGGCGGCGCTCTTTCACCGCCTCCTGCATGGGCGTTTTGAGTTTGAACAGGCGCAGATAATTGCTGATGGTGGTGCGGTCTTTGCCCACGCGGCCCGACAGGGCTTCCTGGGTGAAGCTGAAATCGTCCATCAGGCGCTGATAGGAAATGGCAATTTCGATGGCATTCAGGTCTTCCCGCTGAATATTCTCGATCAGGGCCATTTCCAGCATTTGCTGGTCGTTGGCGATACGGATATAGGCGGGGACTTCCTTCAGCCCGGCGCGCTGTGCCGCCCGAAAGCGGCGTTCCCCGGAGATAATTTCGTATTTTTTGCCCTCTAAGCGGCGTACCGTCAGGGGCTGTATGATGCCGTGTGCCCGGATGCTGTCGGCCAGCTCGTCCAACGCCTTTTCGTCGAAGTTCAGGCGGGGTTGCTTGAGGTTGGCTTCTATCTGCTCGACCGGCAACAGGAGGGCAATGGTCGCCAGTTCGCGGACCACTTCTTCCGGGTTTTCCTGAATGGCCCGCTCCATTTGCACGGGATTGGCAACGATGGTGCGGATGCCGCCGAGATTAAAATTGGGTTTTGCCACTATTTAATATGCTAATTTGCTGATTTGATAAGGTGGTAATCGTGCCTCAATTCTGATTTTTGCGCAAAAATTCCTCTGCCAGATTGAAAAAGTTGGTGGCTCCTTTGCTGCTCACGTCGTACAAGGCGACAGGAGTGTGCTGCATGGGGGCCTCCGCCACGCGCGAATTGCGGTGGATGATGGTCTCGAACACGTAATCGTTGGAGCTGTTGCGCACTTCTTCCACGATGGCATTGGCCAGACGCAGGCGGCTGTCGTACATGGAAATCAGCAGCCCTTCCACCTTCAGTTCGGGGTTGAAGCTTTGTTTGATGAGCGAAATGGTATTTTTGAGTTTGGCCAAGCCTTCAAAAGAGAACATTTCGCACTGTACCGGGATGAGTACCGTATCGGCAGCTACTAAGGCATTGACCGTGATGAGGCCCAGCGAAGGCAGGCAGTCAATAAAGATATAATCGTAGTCGTTGCGCACTTCGTTGACTAAGCCACGCAGGATGTATTCGCGTTTTTCGCGGTTCACCAACTCCAATTCTGCCCCGACCAGGTCAATATTGGAAGGTAAAATATATAAATTCGGGGTTTCGGTGGCCACGATTGCTTCCTTAGCCGCCCCCCCGTTTACTAAACACTCGTATAAGCCGGTGGTGTTGGTGGTGTCGGCCAAGCCCACACCCGACGAGGCGTTGGCCTGGGGGTCTGCGTCAATCAACAATACTTTTTTTTCCAGAATGGCTAAGGAGGCGGCTAAGTTAATGGCCGTTGTGGTTTTCCCCACGCCTCCCTTTTGGTTGGCGATGGTGATCACTTTACTCATAATATGCATGGTATGAAATAATTTTCCGGTGAGGGCAATATGACCCCGCAAAGGTACGCATTCGTCCACGTCCGACCGGCGTTTTGTGCCATAAATAGTTCTCCCCATGGTTATCCACAGGTTTTCCACATTGCTTTTTGATTGCATTAAAGCCCAAAAAAAAGGACTTGGTCAAAAAAAACACCCTGTTTCATACGTCCTTCGCAAAAAGCACACGACATTTGTCGGCGCTTACACTGTTTTCGTTCAAAATACCTACACGCATCCTTATTATGTTGAATTTTTTTCACTCCCTTCTACTATGGGCGATGTTGTTGACATTGCCCTCCCTGTTATCCGCACAACAGCCCTCCAAACCTGCTCCTTCCGATACCATCAAGCCGCCGGTAGCAGCCATGCCCAAAGACACGACGGCCAAAGACAAGGAGAAAGACAAGAAAAAAGGGCCGAAACCCTACCGCGATGTCATTACAGCCAAAGCGACCTCCTCCAAAGGGCTGTTCACTGCCCATCGGGTAGAAGACAAATATTATTGGGAAATTCCCGATTCTCTGTTCGGACGCGAAATTCTGGCCGTGACCCGCGTGGCCAAAGCCCCCACAGCAGCAGGCTACGGAGGGGAGGAAGCCAACCGACAGGTCATCCGGTTTGAACGCGGCCCGAATGACAAACTGTTCATCCGCTCGGTGGACTATATCAACGTGGCAAGCGACACCGCGCAGCCCATTTACAAGGCAGTGCGCAATTCCAATGTGGATCCCATCATGGCGGCTTTTGACATAAAAGCCATTCGGAAAGATACGTCTTTTGTGATAGAAGTCACCGATTTCCTCGGAGAAGGCCGGATGTTTGGCCTGGCTGCCATGACCAAGCAATTGTACAAAATCACCGAATTTCAGAAAGATCGCAGTTATGTACAGAGCGTCCGGGCCTACCCGATCAACGTGGAAATACGCACCGTTAAGACCTACAACGTCTCGGCCCCGCAACTCCGCTCGTTTACTGCACCCCCCGACCCCACCCCGACCGTGACCCTGCCCACCGGCATAGATGCGGGTGCCGTAACTTTTGAAATGAACACCTCGCTGATTGCCCTGCCGAAAAGTCCCATGCGCAAGCGCTTTTATGATGCGCGGGTAGGCTATTTTGCCACCGGATATACGGTATTTGACGACAACAGCCAACGCACCAAAGACGAAACCTTTGCAGTGCGCTGGCGTTTGGAGCCTAAAAGCGCCGACGATGCCCGCAAGCAACAGCGCGGCGACCTGATTGAACCCGTTAAACCCATTGTTTTTTACATAGACCCTGCCACCCCCGCCAAATGGCGCGGCTACCTGAAGCAGGGCGTGGAAGACTGGAAAGGGGCCTTCGAGCAGGCAGGCTGGAAAAATGCCATCATGGCCAAAGACTGGCCCGAAAAGGATACTTCCATGAGTTTGGAAGATGCCCGCTACTCGGTGATTCGCTACTTTGCCTCCGACATCGAAAACGCCTACGGCCCCAACGTAAGCGATCCGCGCACCGGCGAAATATTGGAAAGCCACATCGGCTGGTACCACAACGTGATGAAATTGTTGAAAAAATGGTACACGACCCAGACGGCAGCGGTGGATGAACGCGCCCGCAAAAACGAAATAGACGATGCGCTGATGGGCCAGCTGATTCGTTTTGTATCGGCCCACGAGGTGGGGCATACCCTCGGCCTGCGCCACAATTTCGGTGCCAGCAACGCCACCCCCGTCGAAAAACTGCGCGACAAAAAATTTGTGGCCAACTTTGGTCATACGTCTTCCATCATGGATTATGCCCGTTTCAATTATGTGGCCCAACCCGAAGACGGCATCAGCGACCTGATGCCCCGCGTAGGTGATTACGACCGCTGGGCCATTGAATGGGGCTATAAAAGTTTTCCCAACACTAAAAACGCAGAAGACGACAAAAAGACCCTCAACCAATTGTATTTGGAAAAAGTGGCCAATAATCCGCGCCTGCGCTTCCTGACAGAAAGCAATTCCTATGACCCGCGCTCGCAAAGCGAAGATTTGGGCGACAATGCAATGGTCGCCAGCGAATACGGCATCAGAAACCTGCAACGCATTCTGCCCAACGCCGCAGTCTGGACCAAAGAAGAGGCAGAGGACTACGACCGCGCCACCGAGCTGTACAATGACGTGTTGGGGCAGTACCGCCGCTACATTGGCCATGTGAGCAAATGGATCGGCGGGGTCTATGAGACACCCAAGACCTACGACCAACAGGGACAGGTCTATGAAGTGGCCCCGGCGGCCCTGCAACGCGATGCAATGGCTTTTCTGAACAAGCACCTTTTCCAAACGCCCGAATGGCTTTTAGACCACAGGATTCTTTCGCTCATCCGGCCCGACTACGGCGTAAACGCGGTGCTGCAACTTCAGGAAAGCACCCTCAGCAGCCTGCACAGTGCTGCGCGTTTGGGCCGTTTGATCGAAAATAAGGCCGCCTTCCCCGACGCTTACGGCTTGGAAGACCTCTATGCAGGGCTGCGCGACGGCATCTGGTCGGAACTCCGCTCGGATGCAGCCACCAGCGTCTATCGCCGCAACCTGCAAAAGGCTTATTTAGACCGCCTGATCGCCCTGTTGCGCCCCGCGCCTCCGGCCCCGGCCACGCCTTTTTCGCCCGCCGGTCCCGACTTGCGCAAAACGGATGTGCCTTCGATCACCCGTGCTACCCTGACCAGCCTGCAACGCGAATTGGAGGTGGCTGCCCAGCGCACCACCGATGCCATGACCCGCTACCACTACGCGGATTGCGCCAAACGCATTGAGGAAGCCTTAGAGAAGAAGGATTAGTGCCCGCGGGTTTGCGCACTTTTTAGCAGGAATAAAACAGAAAAATGAGCTACCTTTGCGCCCCCGTTCAGGGGGTAGCAAAGGCAGCTAAGCTGTTGCTGCGACACAGCTGATGCGTTTAGTACCTGCCGTCGGGCCTGCACTTCGCCCGATTATATTTTATTGCAAAAAAAATATATAAAAGACATTGTACTTCAGCGATTAAAAACTGTCAAAAATCAAACACCCATTCATGCGTTCTCTGTTTTTTATATGCCTGCTTATCATAACCGCCTGTCAGAAAAAACCCGGCTCTCGAGAAGCCGCTGTGGTGGACGAACCGCGTCGTTTTGAACGCCTGAAACCCGAACAAACGGGCATTGACTTCGTCAACCGCCTGACAGAGCGCCCCGACCTGAATATTTTTACCTATTTATACATTTACAATGGCGCGGGTGTGGCAGCAGGCGATGTGAACAACGACGGGCTGCCGGATTTGTATTTTACATCCAACCAGGAAAAAAACAAACTTTACCTCAACCGGGGCAACTTTCGTTTTGAAGACGTAACTGAAGCGGCCCAAGCCGGGGGAGAATTTGGCTGGACCACCGGGGTAACGATGGCCGACGTGAATGCCGATGGCAAATTGGATATTTACGTCAGCATGGTGGGCGGACACCCCGGCCTGAACGGGCGCAACCTGTTGCTGATCAACAAGGGCAATGATGCCAAAGGGGTTCCGCTTTTTGAAAATGAGGCAGCGCGCTATGGCCTCGATCTGGTGGGCTATTCCACACAGGCGGCTTTTTTCGATTACGACTCAGACGGAGATTTGGATATGTACCAATTGCGCCATTCCGTCCATAAAAATGGCACCTTTGGCACCCGTGCCCAATTGCGCGATGTCCCCCACCCTACCGCAGGCGACAAATTGCTGCGCAACGACGACGGGCGCTTCACCGACGTAACCACCAAGGCGGGCATTTACAGCCCTGTTACCGGATACGGCCTCGGCATTTCCACCGGCGATGTCAATTTGGACGGCTACCCGGATATTTACATCGGCAATGACTTCCATGAAGACGATTTCCTCTACCTGAACCAGGGCGACGGCACTTTCCGGGAGGCACTGAATGAATCTATACGCCATACCAGCCGCTTTACCATGGGGACTGACATTGCCGACTTCAACAACGACGGTCTGCCTGATATTGTGTCGTTGGACATGCTGCCCGACGACCCGAAAATCCGCAAAGCCTCCGCCGCCGAAGATGCGCCCGATGTGTTTCAGTTCAAACTGTCGTATGGGTACAATTACCAGTATGCCCGCAACAACCTGCAACTGAACACGGGCTGGCAAACGCAGGAAAAAGGCCCTGCCCTGCCTTTTTTTACGGAAATGGCCTGCTACGCCGACGTGTATGCCACCGACTGGAGTTGGTCGGCCCTGCTGTGCGACCTCGATTTGGACAGTTACAAAGACCTGTACATCTCAAATGGCATTTTCCGGCGCTCCAACGACTTAGACTATATGAAATTTGTGGAAGTAGATTCCGTGCAGGTCAAGATTACAGGCAATGAAATCGGCGACTCAGAACTAAAACTGACCGAACTGATGCCCCGCATCAAAATACCCAATTATGCCTATCGCAACGACCTGGGCCGCAAAGGCACCCTGACCTTTACCAATGTGGCGGCAGCCTGGGGCATGGATGTTCCTTCCTATTCCAATGGCACGGTGTATGCCGATCTGGACAACGACGGCGACCTCGATATAGTCGTCAATAATTTGGACGATCCCGCTTTTTTATATAAAAATCTGACCTTAGATGCCCAAAAAGCAGTCAGCCCGGAACGGCACTACTTGAAAGTGAAATTCACAGGCAGCGAAAAAAATACGCAGGGCATCGGGGCAAAAGTGGTATTCGACACCCCCAAAGGGCGCTTCCTCGGCGAAAATTTTCCCACACGCGGCTATCAGTCCGCCGTGGAGCCGGGCATCTGGGCGGGTTTGGGAGACATCACCTCCATCGAAAAAGTACAGGTCATCTGGCCCGACGGACGCTTCCAAATCCTGCAAAACGTGGCAGCCGATCAGACCCTGCAAGTGCGCTACAGCGATGCCGCCGGGCGATTTGACTATAAAAGCATTTGGCCGACTGCCGCTGCCAAACCCCTTCTTTCCGAACTTACCGGCCCGCAGCCCTGGAACTACCGCCACCGCGAAAACAAATTCGTTGAATTTAACCGCGAGCGCCTCATCCCCAATATGAATTCCACCGAAGGGCCTAAAATAGCAGTAGGCGATCTGAATGGCGACGGCTTGGAAGACCTGTATGCTGCCGGGGCCAAATGGCAGGCCGGGACGGTGTGGCTGCAACAAAAAAACGGCAATTTTCAGGTACTGCCCCAGCCTGCTTTGGAAGCCGACAGCCTCAACGAAGACACAGGCGTGTTGATGTTCGATGCCGACGGCGACAAGGATACCGACCTGGCTGTGATCAGCGGGGGCAACGAATTTAGTGAGCGCGAAAAACCGATGCAGCCGCGCCTCTACCTCAACGACGGAAAAGGCCGCCTCAGTCGGGCCGCCGATGCCTTCGGCGACATTGCGCTCAATGCCGGGTGCATAGCAGGAGCCGATTATGATGGCGACGGCGACACCGACCTGTTCATCGGCGGACGCACCCTGACCCGCAATTATGGCCTTCCCCCGCGCTCTTTTCTCTTGGAAAATGACGGGAAAGGCCGTTTTACCGACATCACATCGGCCAAAGCACCCGGCCTGTTACAGCCCGGCCTGCTTAAAGATGCCCTTTGGACAGACCTCAATGGCGATCAGCGTCCCGACTTAGTGCTGGCCGGCGAATGGATGCCCATTTCCGTCTTTATGGGGCAAAGCGGAGGCGGCTTACAACCCTTAGCGGAGAAAGACAACGGCCTGCAAAATACCCACGGCTGGTGGAATTGTGTGCGCGCTGCCGATTTCGACGGCGACGGCGATGCCGACCTGCTTTGTGGCAACTACGGCCTCAATTCCAAAATAAAAGCTGCTCCTGAGGAGCCAGTCGAGATGTACGTCAAGGACTTAGACGGCAATGGCAGCCTCGACCAGTTGCTGTGCTATTACCTGCACGGCGAAAAACACCTGTTCGCCACCAAAGATGAATTGAATGCCCAGATGCCTTCTATCAAAAAGAAGTATCTGAAGTACAAGGACTATGCAGCCGCCAGCCTGCACGACGTGTTTCCGGCGGGCCAATTGAAAGACGCATTGCTGCTGCAGGCCACGCAGTTTGCCTCCTGCTATGTAGAAAACCTCGGCAACGGGCGTTTTTCGGTGCGCCCCCTCCCCGAAACGGTACAACTGGCCCCGCTACAAACAGCCCTGCTGCGCGACTTCAACAAAGACGGCTATATGGATGCCCTCACAGGGGGCAACTTTTACGATGCCAACCCGGAAATCGGGCGCATAGACGGCAACTACGGCACCCTGTTGCTCGGCGACGGCAAAGGGGGCTTTCGCGCTGCCCCTGCCTGGGAAAGCGGGGTGCATATTGTGGGCCAATGCCGCGATTTACAGGAAATACGCACCCCGAAAGGAACGTGGATCATAGCGGCACGCAACAATGACACCTTCAAAGTATGGCGCGAGTAAGGGGCCGGGAAGGATCAGACCGGACGATTTGGCCGCTCTTTTCAAAGGGCGGTCAATTGTTGCAGGGTGGCCATGGTTTGTTTTAAAGAATAAATTTCTTCCTGCACAAAAATCAGATCGCGGTTGGTCTGTTTCATTGAAACACCCATGATTCTGCCCTTTTTCTGGACAAAATCCATGATTTTTTTGAAGTGTTCTGTTTCAAAAAAAGAGGACTGGGGATTTGCAAGGAAGTAGCAGCGCAATTTGCCGCCTTTTAAAATAAGTCGCTCAAAACCGATTTTTTTGCAGGCCCATTGGAGGCGCAGGCCCTCAAAAAGGGCATATACGGGTTTGGGGATCCGCCCGAAGCGATCCGACAAACGGTGTTCAAAGGCCGCCAGCGCTTCCTCGTTTTCGATGTCATTGAGTTCGGTGTACAGGCTGAGGCGTTCCTGGGTGTTGGTCACGTACTCTGCCGGAATGAGCATTTCCACGTCTGTTTCGATGGTCACGTCGCGTACATAAGTGCCTTTTTGGGCAATTTCCTCTTTGAACAGGTCTTTAAAGTCGGTTTCTTTCAATTCCTGTATGGCCTCGTCCAGGATTTTCTGATACGACTCGTAACCAATGTCGGCAATAAAGCCCGATTGTTCGCCGCCCAGCAGGTTGCCCGCGCCGCGAATGTCCAAATCGCGCATGGCCACCGCAAAGCCGCTGCCCAGATCACTGAACTCCTCAATGGTTTTCAGGCGTTTGCGGGCCTCTTGGGTGAGGACACTCAGGGGCGGGGCAAACAGATAGCAATAGGCTTTGGCGTTGGAGCGCCCCACCCTGCCCCGCAGCTGGTGCAAATCGCTGAGGCCAAAGAGATCGGCCTGATTGATGATGATGGTATTGGCGTTCGGAATGTCCAAACCGGTTTCAATGATGTTGGTACACACGAGGACATCGTGTTTGCGCTCAATAAAATCGGTCAGCACCTGTTCCAGATGGTCGGCATCCATTTGCCCGTGTGCCATCGCAATGTCCAATTCGGGGCACACCCGGCGCAATATTTCGACCATTTGTGGCAACTGTTTCACACGGTTGTGTACAAAAAACACCTGTCCGCCGCGCTCGGTCTCGGCGTGAATGACCTCTTTGATCAGGTCTTCATTATAGACCCGTATCTCCGTGTGAATGGGCTGGCGATTGGGGGGCGGGGTGCGAATCACCGACAGGTCGCGTGCTGCCATGAGGCTGAATTGCAGGGTGCGGGGAATGGGGGTAGCCGTCAGGGTCAGGGTATCCACATTGACTTTCAGGGCGCGGAGTTTTTCTTTGGAGGCCACTCCGAATTTTTGTTCTTCGTCCACCACCAAAAGCCCCAGGTCTTTGAAGCCGATTTCCTTACCCAGCAGTGCATGGGTGCCTATCACCACATCTATGCTGCCCTGTTTGAGTTTTTCTAAAATTTCCTTCTTTTCTTTGGTGCTGCGAAACCGATTGAGATAATCTACCGTCACCGGAAAATCCACAAAGCGTTCCTTAAAAGTTTTCCAGTGTTGCAGGGCCAGAATGGTAGTCGGCACCAGCACAGCGGCCTGTTTCCCGTCGCTGACGGCTTTGAAAACCGCGCGAATAGCTACTTCGGTTTTTCCAAATCCGACATCGCCACACACCAGACGATCCATTGGATATGGTTTTTCCATATCCGATTTTACATCGTTGGTGGCCTTCAGCTGGTCGGGCGTGTCTTCGTACATGAACGAAGCCTCCAATTCGTTTTGCAACACATCGTCGGGTGGAAAAGCGTGGCCCGAGGTAGCCCGCCGACGGGCATACAATTTAATCAGCCCGGCGGCAATGTCCTTGATTTTTTTCTTGGTCCGGGCCTTGAGTTGTTTCCACGTATCGGAGCCGATTTTGGACAGTTGGGGCGCTTCGCCTTCTTTGCCAATATATTTGCTGATTTTGTGCAGCGAGTGAATGCTGACAAACAGCAGATCGCTGTTTTTGAACACCAAACGCACTGCCTCCTGTACCTGTCCGCCAATTTCGATTTTTTGCAAACCACTGAATTTCCCGATGCCGTGGTCTATGTGGGTCACAAAATCGCCGGGTTGCAAATCGCGCAGGAGGCGCACGTTCAGGGCCTGCTCTTTGGTAAACCCGCTGCGGAGTTTGTAGGAGTGGTACCTTTGAAAAATCTGATGGTCGGTCAGCACCGCCATCTGCAAGTCGTCGTCAATAAATCCTTCGTGCAGAGACGCTTCCACCGGCACCCAGTCCACATCTGCTTTCAGGTCTTTAAAGATAGCGCGCAGGCGCTCAAATTGCTTGGGGTTGTCCGAACAGATGCACACTTCGTAGCCCGCTGACTTCATTTCGTGCAAAAAACGAATCAGCAAATCAAAGTTCTTGTTAAAAGAGGGCTGAGACTTGCTGTGAAAAGCAATGGTATTCTTTTTGAGCAGGGACATAAGGGGTGCAAAAGTAAGGCGTTCCGGCGGAAACCCGCGCATGGGGGAGGAAAAAATACCCCGGTCCGGCGGTGTAAGGAACCCTTTTATCTCTGCCTGCCTGGCCCTGCCTTATTCTCCGCCGTCGCTTCTGGCGGCTTTTAACACATATTCTCCAATCTTTGCCCCTGCCTCCAAGCCTGCTTCGCAATCGAAACGGTAATGGATACCGCCATAAATGCGCGATTCGGAGGCTTCTTTGGCCATATTTTGAAAAGAAGTCGCATTTTTGGGAAAAAAGTGCGACAGTACAGTGGCTGCGCCGGCAGAAAACGTGGAATGTCCGGAGGTGTAGGAAGGGAAATTGGGGGTACCAAGCAGGGTGCGAAAATCGGGAATGGCCTGGGCAGGGCGCGGATAGAAGTAATGGGTTTTGGTATCCCAGCAACTGACTCCTGCGTCCATCAGGGCCATATTGAGGTAAGCAAAAAGGCGCGCACTGCGCAAAGGATTGAAAGCGGCATCCATCATTTCCTGCGAGGCAATGCGGTTCCAATGACCGGGGGGCGTATAGGTACTCACGCCGTCGCCCCAGTAGTTGGCAATGCGCCGCTGTTCGGGTGTCAGGTTTTTACGCAGGTCTTTCAGTTCCCTGACCGCTGCTTCGAAAGCAGGAGAACCGGGTGCGGGCGGTGCCGGCGGGCGCACCGCTTCCACGCTTGGAATGCACCAGGGCTTCAGCGTCCCGAAAAACGGCAACATCGGGGGCCTTTTGGGCGATTCTAAGCTTTCCCAGGCCCAGCCCATCCGGATACTGGCTTCCTGATACAGGCTGTCCCACTTGAAGGGAGTACCCAATGCGTTCTTCATGCCGTCCGTTTTCGACCGGGCCAATACCTGCACTGCAATGGCTTTGCCCAATGCTTCTCCGGCTGCCAAGTCGCTTTCTGTATTCATGCCGGCCCACAAGCGGCTGTTGCGGTGTTCCGTCATTTGCGCAGCCAGATAATCGGCCTCCAAGGGAAACATGGCGGTCAGTATTTCTTTGCTCACCGCTGCCACCACCGCATCTTCGGAGGGATAAGCAGGCAATTCCTGACGGGGCAGCATTGGCACCAGGGTGGCATCAGTGACAAAAGGAGCAGGCCGGTTATACAGGTATTTGTAGTGCCAGGCTGCAATCAGGGCATCGTACTGGGCTACCGACCAATAAGCATACATACGGGCAGCGTACAGGGGATTGGAGAAGGGAAAATAAGGATAAACGCCGGGATTGGCCGCATTGGGAGCCGGATAGGTACCATCCGGGTTGGCAGCGGGGGGCAGATTGTATTTGGCGGCCAGGGTACGGGCAATTTCGTTCCACTGCACCAAACCATTGGTTCCCCATTTGTCTATGGCTTCCTGCTGTGCTGTATTGCGGTTTTGAACCAATTGTTTGAGTTGGGACAGTTCTGCCTGATATTCCGGAGAAGACAGGGGGCGCGGAGCCGCTATCGGAAAGGAGCCGGGGTCCTGTATGAGAACGGGTTTCCACGTTCCGCCGCCCACGTCAGCGGAGGCAAACGCATAGGGTGTATAGGGAGAGGTCGGGTCAGGTTCTTTATTGCAGGCTGCAAAAAACACCGCAAGGGCGAAGAACAGATGTATTTTTAAAAAGTGCATAGCAGGAAATCTGAAAAAACAAAACAGGAACAAATCAATGGCCGGGCGTGAAAGGTTTTCCGTTCAGAACGTTAAATTGGTATAAAAAGCCCCCTGCTAAAGTGGTAGTCCGGCCCATATTTCTGCCGCGCAGGGTGTACGCTGCCTGCGCGGTCAGGCCCAAACCCGGCAAAAAGGAAAAGCGATACTGCATCATCCAATGCAGGCGCTGTGTATCCATATTGTAAGAGGGAAAAGGCATATCATTGCGCCGGATGTCGCCTCCACCGAGGGTGTTTATGGCGGTATAGACTACTTCGGTGCGCAGGGTACCTTTGTAGTAGCCTATGGTCGCACTGCCTTCTGCCACGTTGGGCATATTGACGTTGTCGGTATAGTAGGCGGTGCCTTCTGTATAATAAAAATCCCGCTCCAACCGGATATTGTTGCGCCATTGCCAGCCCGCCTGTATCCCTGCATACAGGCCGTTCTGCGCAAAGTACTGCAAAATGCCTTTAGCGCCGAGGGTTTTGGCTCCTAAGCCGATAGATAAAGGCAGGTAATCGGGGTAATAATCGGATACCGGCAGCGATCCGCCTGCGGACACAAAACCATTTAGATGACCGGCACCCGCCTTTTTGTGTAAAGGCCGGTATTTCAGCCAGAGGGCAGCGTCCTGCAAACCGCTGTGTCCGGCCAGACTGCCGCCACTGGCCCGCGTTTGGATGTACGGCGGCAACACCGCAATTACATTCAAAGAGCGGAACAACCCATAAGCAGCCATGGCATTAAGGCTTTGCATACGGACGGTGCCTAAATTGGGATTGTCCCGATAGAAAGTCCCTTCCCAATAGCGGTTCCACGCCTCCTGTTGGTACCAGACCGCTGTACACAGTTCGCCTTTCGACATGATGAATCCGTCGGCAGGCGTTTGAGCATCCGCAAAAGCCAGGGTGGTTGCCAGCACAAGCAGGGTAAAAATGCGCTTCATACAAAGTAGAGATGTCTGATTTGTTGGTGGCAAAGGTAAAAGGCGTTTTTGGACAAAGAGATTAAATTTGGATTAAAGGCAGGATACAGGTTCCTGTACTACCGATAGGTCCCATTTAACCCTCTCCCCCGTCTTTGCTATTGCGCAACCACCACATCTCCCCAGGGCAGACGCATTAAAATTTAAGTGTTTTGGCCCTGTAATTATCAGACATAGCATTGTGTATTTCGGTCAAATTGACCGAAATATAGATACTTCATTACGTTTTCTCTGTCAATTTTCGATGTATTTAAAATCGGTCGTTGTTTACTCCTTTACTCCTCGCCTTTTTGTTCAGTTTGAACAGATAGGCCAAGGAGACGTTGAGCGACTCCATGGGATAATAGAATGATCTCCTTGCATTTAAATCTAAGAACTTCAGACCTACATGGTAATTCAAAAGCCACCCGCGTGTGGAATATTGGGAGTGCGTAAATGTATAATCCATACCAATAGAAATTCCTACATTAGACTGTGCAGAAGAAATAGTGCAACACAGGAGGCAGGAGGCGGTATAGATAAATATAAAAAAAAATTTCATGGTATTTCACTTATAGGACTGAAAAAATCGGATGTTAACTCATCTTTCCCTGGGGAAAATTTAGTAAGGGTTGATCAAAAATATTTCTTAACAAAATTATAGAATTTTATATTGTCTTTAACAATAAAATCCATTCCCTTGAACTGTGGACCTACATAGATTTGAGTATTCAGCGCTCGAAAACCCGGTTGAACATTTGCAATAACTCCTGCCCTCCAATTATGGCCACCTTGCTCAAGGGGGATAAGGTGTACAAACAGATCCGATCCGCTTGCCTTATCCGCCACATTCATCCAAGTGACTTCCTCCCCGCTCGCCATTTTCATTTGCTCCCTGCCGTCCACCTCCCAAACTTTGCTTCAAAGTAAATAATTTTTCTTATCTTTGCGGAAAATTTACAGATAATGGCAAAAAAGCTAATCCGCTTCGACTGGGCCATGAAAAAAATGCTTCGCCACAAAGCCAACTTCGACATACTCGAAGGGTTCTTGTCGGAGTTGCTCGGCGAAGACGTGAAAATAAAGCATATCCTTGAAAGCGACGGCAACAAGGAAACGGAGGACGACAAGTTCAACCGGGTGGATATCCTTGTAGAGAACGAGAAGGGAGAACTTGTCATCATCGAAGTCCAGAATACCCAAGAATACGATTATTTTCATCGAATGCTTTATGGTGCATCAAAGGCCATTGCTGAGCATATCAAAGAAACACAGGCATACGCCAAGGTAAAAAAGATCATTTCGATTACAATCGCCTATTTCGACTTGGGGCAAGGGAAGGACTACGTTTATCAGGGCACAACAGTGTTCAAAGGCATCCACAAAGGCGATATTTTAGGGCTTTCGGACAAGCAAATGGAAGTATATAATAAAAATAAAGTACATGAAATTTATCCTGAATATTGGGTAATCAAGACAGGAAAATTCAAAAACAAGATAAATGATAAATTGGATGAATGGATATATTTTCTAAAAAACGCAGAAATTAAGCCTAGTTTTTCAGCGAAAGGCTTAAAAGAAGCCAATGAGAAATTGGATGCAATGAAACTCCCTGAAAAGGAGCGTAAAGCCTACGATGCGTATTTGAGGCATTTGATGAGTATTGCCAGTAGGAATCATAACATAGAAATAGATGCAAAGGAAATAATCAGGAAGGCAAAAGAGGAAGAAAAAATTGAAGCAGTCTTGGGGTTACATGAAAATGGAGTTCCAGTTCCAATCATTGCAAAGTCATTGAAAATCACCGAACGGCGAGTACTTGAAATTGTTGAAAATCACAAGAGTAAATAAAAACTGCCCAACTATGGCTTCCTTGCCAACTACTTGCTACACGGCAGCAGTTTGCAAGGAAGCAACCGTTGAACGGAACAAATCCCTTTGCAGTTGGAGGACGTGAAAATATTTCTACTTCTACTCCCGGTTCATTCATAGCAAAGGCTGCAAAAGTTCCTCAATAAACACCATCTGCCAAAACCTTTTTCAGTCGTCCAAATTGATCCGCACAACGTTCAAGCCATACTACTGGACATTTTTGGCCAAAGGGTGTATTTTTGGGTTTAAAATGGCAAAGACATCATTTATAAAATTTATGTAAAGGATTAGGTATCAAAAACAACAATAATTTGATTTATTTTATATAAAACAGTTTTCAAATATTAAGCATGGCTAAGTTTGTACATATTTTCTTAAAATGATTCAATCAGTCTGTTTTTCCAGCCTTCCCAAAAAGGCCCGTTCCACGACGAATTGTGCCACAACACCACCCATTGGCCCCGGTGTTTCTCCACTTCCCGGCGCAGTCGTTCTAAGCGCTCTGCGCCCTGAGCGGGCGTGTAGCGGCGGTACAGCGCCAGCGTGACATCCATGACCACCAAAGGACGTTCCCAAAGCGCCAACGCCTGGCGGGTCAGAAAATTGAAGACCGGAAAGGGAATGCACATACCACAGCGGAAGCCCTCGGCATCGGAATAACCGAGGGTACTGTCCCACAACATACCCGCATCGGCCCATTGCTGCCACGTATGGGGAGCAGCGAAACGCAGGTAGTGTTGCCGCCCTGTCCGCACAGACTGCCGCACCAAGCGTTGCAGGGAGTCCAGCTCTGCCTGAAAACGCTCCGGCGCGTCGAAGGATTCGTAGGAGGGGTGAAAACCAATCACATGGCCCCGCGCCGGGATGCGTTCCAGCAACCGGCGGACAACCGGGTGATCTAAGGAATAATAGCAATCCGAATCGGGCGATCGCCGCCCCATGAAATTGAAATGGGCCGCCTGTCCGTGCTTTTCCGACCATTCCATCATCAGATCAAAAGTGTCGTAGGGGTCTTTGGCCCGCCACACCGGCCCCTGCAACCAATAGGCCGTTTCCTGCACACTGCGCCGTTGCAACAAAGCGCCGCCGAGGGTGCGCAGCCGATCCGAAAGGCGATACCACAACAGCGGATGATCCACATCGTGGGTAAAACAGACCTGAAAAGAGCGCTGCACGGGTGGCAACGGGTGTCCCAGATGCCGGAAAAAATCACCCAGCAAAGCCGCGTATTCGTGCACGACTGGGCGATCCAGAAAATGCGCCCGCACCGCAAGGGAAGCCGATCCGGGAAAACGCCCGTGCGCGTCGCGGACGGGCGAAGCGTATTCTTCCCAGCGGGACAACATAAAAAAAGCACCCGCCAGCAGGTCTGTGCCACAAACGATTTTTTTTTCGGCAAAAACATAATGGGGTCTGCCAAAAAGTACCGTCAGCGTCTCTGCATCGTTCAGCGGATGCGGCACCGACAGTGCAGTAGCGGGAATGTGGTCGGGGCGACAATAACGTTCGGGGCTGTGCAGCGAAAAAAAGTGGTCTTCTATTTCCACGCATGCTCCATTAGGCAGGATGATGCGTGTTAGGGTCTTAGAGGGTGCATTTGCATCGTTTTCTTCCGTAAAAACCACGCGAAAATCCGTCTCCCACAGGACTTGCAACAGCACCTGCAGGGTATATTGTTTTTCGGGCTGAAAATGGGCAGAAGTATAAACGACAACCATGGACGCAAAGGTGGAACAAATGTACTGGCCTTTTGGAGAAAAATACTACCTTTGCCTCGAAAAGTTGCACAAACAAGGCAACAACATTTCACTTGTAACAAATAGAATCGCTTAAATTGGCACATCCAAAGCGGTAAACGTATCATTAATGGCCAAAAATACTTCAAATGGCGGGCCGAGACACTATTCTACCTTCTCCTACTACGATTTAGATGCATTCTCGCTTCCGAAAATATAAAAATAAAAACGCCGCTTCATCGTTTTTGGACACTTAACAAACATTTCTTTTACTTTTTTCAAAACAATGAGATACACACTTTTTTTCTTCTTATACGTGGTACTTCTGGGTTCTATGACCTCGTGTGTCACCAAAAAGAAATTTACTGCTCTCCAGACAGACTTCAAAAATAAAAATTTGGAACTGGAAGCAGCCAATAAAGACATCGGAAAATTAGGGGAAAAAATCAATGCCCTCACCAATGAGCTGGGCAGCTGCGACAAAGACCGACAGCGACTGCAAGGAGATCTGAGAACTGCCCAAAGTAACCTGCAATTGCGCGAAGAACAGTTGACTGACTGCAAATCGCAACGCGACAAACAGTCCACGCAGGTCGGCAATCTGACTGTACTTTCGCAGTCGGCCAATGACAACATCAAGGAGACCCTGTCTCAGCTGGAACGCAAGGACAAGTACATCCACCTGCTACAGGCGGCCAAAACCAAGGCCGACTCGATCAATCTGGCCCTTGCGGTCAATTTGAAAGGAGTATTGAAAGACGGCATCGAAGACCAGGATGTGGAAGTGAAAGTGGACAAAACCGTTGTTTTTGTCAACCTTTCCGACAAAATGCTGTACCAGAGCGGCAGCGCTACCCTGACCCCACGGGCGAATGAAGTGCTGGGTAAAATTGCTAAAATTGTAGAGTCGCGCCCCGATCTCGAAGTGATGGTCGAGGGCTACACCGACAACGTACCCATCAAAAATGCCTGTATGGACGACAACTGGGATTTGAGTGTGAAGCGCGCTACCTCAGTTGTCCGTGCGCTGCAAAACGTCTTCAAAATTGATCCCAACCGCCTGATCGCTGCCGGTCGGGGCGAGTACAACACATTGGCCGACAACAACACCGAAGTCGGGCGCTCCATCAACCGCCGCACGCGCATCATCATCCTTCCCAAAATCAATCAGTTTTACGACCTGTTGAATCCCAACAACGTACCGCAAAAATAAAACGCCTGTTGCGTGAAGCGCAAGAATCTTTTGCTCCTGTTTTTTTTCACGCTGTTGGCAGGCATTGCCATAAGAAGGGCACCCTGGTTTTCCAAAACGGAAATCAGGGTGCCCATTTTGCGTTTGGACACCGCCGCGCTGTCCCACATCAGCATCGAACAAAGCGACACTGGTACCTGGGGCTATCAGAAAGTGGACCATTTTTGGACCCTGGAACAGGAAGGCCGCACCGTACGATTACCCGAAGCGGCAATAGACAGCCTCTTACAGCAGCTCCTGCTTTTTCCTTCCAAGCGCCTGCTTGCTGCTGATTCCGGCTTTGAAACTACAAAATCCATCCTGAAAACAACTTTCTGGTATGGAAACCAACAAAAAGCAAGCTTAGAATGGCATACCTATCCGAAAGATGAGGCCGCCGTCCGCATTCTTCCCCATCGGCAGGTGTATGTCACAGACGCTGACCTGCTGCATCTGCTGCTTAGAAATATGGCCTACTATCGGAAACAGCAGGCATTTTCTGTCTCTTTGTCCGCCTTACAGGGCCTTCGGGTACACTGCCGCGATTCTTTGATAGTATCGTGGGAAAAGACCGATACCACCGGTTTGTCTCAACTTCAAAAACAAACCGCTATGGCCACACAGGACAGTATGCTGCAGTGGTGGGCAGCCCTTCAACAAATTCAAACAGGAGATTTTGCCGACTTTTTTGACGAGCAGGGCAATGATTATCAGGTGCGCGCCACCATCAATTGTTATATACAGGGGGAAGCACTGCCGCTGACGTTGCGCTTCATTGACTTTACGGGCGATAACCTGCCCGAGGACATTTCTAATGTCCGACATTTAAAAAGAATCCCTCCTTTCATTCTGCATGCTTCTCAAAACAAAGACAACTATTTTTCGGTATTTGACACTGCCGCCTTATTTCAGTTGATGCCCTATGCAAGATAATCCGACTGTCTCCACTGCCCCGCCCGGCAAACGCATCACCATCATCACCGTCGTGTGGAACGGGGCGGACCTGCTTCCCGGCACCATTGAAAGCGTGCGCCGACAAACCTGGCCCTTTATAGAATACATCCTTATAGATGGTGCTTCCAAAGATGCCTCGTTGGAGGTTATCCGCCTGTTTGAAGCGGAAATGCCCAATTTGCGCTGGCTTTCCGAACCCGATCAGGGGTTATACGATGCCATGAACAAAGGGTTGCGCATGGCCACTGGCGATTTTGTGTGGTTCCTCAACGCAGGCGACCACCTGTTTGATCCCTCTACCGTAGAAAAGGTTGCCGAACACATCACCGAAAAAACCGATGTACTCTACGGCGACACCATGCTGGTCAACGAAAAACGCATCCCGGTGGGTTTAATGAGTGCTTTGTCCACCCGCAGCCTGCCCCGCCGGCTCACCAAAAAGGATTATCTCGGCGGTATGCGCGTGGTACATCAGTCTTTTGTGGCACGGCACTCCCTTTGCCCCCCCTATCGCCTGGACAATTTGTGTGCCGATTATGATTGGTGTCTCCACATCCTCGAAAAAAGCCGCGAGAACGTTTATACCGGATTGGTTTTGTCCAGTTACCTCATGGGCGGTCTTTCTAAAAAGCGCCACCGCCAGTCCCTCCGGGATCGTTTTACAGTGATGCGCAGCCATTTTGGCCTTTTCAGCACCCTGACTGCCCATTTTTTTATTGTACTGCGGGCCATATGGCACAAATTGCGCAGACGCGGCAAGGCACAGTATTGAAACCTACCTGTTTTCAGGTATTCACAAAAGAAAGCTTCCCATTCACAAACAAAGTTTGACGGACGAAATCCGAAGGGGCGACTTTTGTCGGGTCAGCTACTCCAGACGCTCTGCCCGAACAACGTCTTTAAACAAAAAAGTAGGGCCGCCGATGCCGAAAAGCGGAAAAAGAGTAGGCAGTTTTTATTAAATGTTTTCCTATGAAAAAGCATTTTTTCTACATGCATTGCACTCTGTCCCTTCCGTGTCTTCTTCTTTTTCCACCTGCTCCAATGCACAAATGAACGGACACATCTGGTTCAACCACGCGTGCCTGACACAGGGGAATTGTAATTAGTAGAAAGATACCCTCCATTCAGAGCGTGTTCCTATCCAGTGCAAAACAACAGGCTTCCGTCTCCATAGCTCAGAAACCGAAAATCGTTGTGCAGGGCATAGTCATAAATGGCGCGCCATCCGTCGCCTGTTATGGCAGCCACCAATAGAAGCAGCGTGCTGTTGGGCTGGTGAAAATTGGTGACTAAAGCGCAGATGGTGCGCACAGGATAACCCGGTGCGATGAGCAATTGGGTCTTGCTGACCAGACGCTCTAACCGGTGTTGTTCCATCCAGCGCAGCAGCGCAGCAAAAGCCTGCGGCACCCTGCAATCCGCAAAACGCGGATCGTAGGCATCCCATTGTTGTATGGATAAGGCATCGGCAGACAAGTCGGCATCAAACAACAGCTTACAGCCCATTAAGAACAGACTCTCTAAGGTGCGCAGACTGGTGGTACCCACCGCTACAACGGGTCTTTCGGTCTGCGCCACCATTTTTTTGAGCAAAGCAGCGGACACTTCAAAATATTCCGCGTGCATTTCGTGATCTCCGATAGTTTCGGATTGTACAGGCTTAAACGTTCCTGCTCCCACATGCAGGGTGACACAGGCACAGTCCATTCCCCGCGCCTGTAGTTGTTCAAATACGCGCTGTGTGAAGTGCAGCCCTGCCGTTGGGGCTGCCACCGATCCCTCCGAACGGGCATAAATGGTTTGATAGCGCTCACGGTCGGCTGCTTCTGCCGGACGTTGTAAGTAGGGGGGCAAGGGTATTTGGCCCATTTCGGTCACCACTTCCGAGAACGTAAGATGGACCGGTTGCCATTGAAAGTCAATCCATTGGGTACCTCGTTCGGATGGAAGCGAGTCTGCTGACGGGAGCCTGTGTGCCTCCAAACGGCAACCTGCTGTCTCCAGTACAAGCGGCCCGGACTTCCATTTTTTTGCGCCGCCCACCAGACATTTCCAGCGCGCAGCGGCCGTTTGGGTCATCGCCTGACTCAGTTCCTCTGCCGGTTCTAAGCAAAACAACTCTACTATACCGCCGCCCTCCGGCTTTTTCATAAGCAGTCTGGCAGGAATGACACGCGTATTGTTGAAAACCAAGAGCGCCTGCTCCGGCAGGTATTGGTCTATGTGGCTATAGGTACTTTCCTGAATGGCTCCGGCTTTCCAAATCAATAATTTGGAGGCATCGCGCTCGGCCAACGGATAGCGGGCAATGCGTGCGTCCGGCAACTCGTATGTATAGTCCGCAATACGGATATGCTGTACGTTCATCTAAACGCCCAGTTCCTTTTTTACCTTTGTAAAGGCAGCCACTGCTTTTTCTAAGTGTTCAGGTTGATGAGCGGCGGACATTTGCACCCGGATGCGTGCCTTGCCCTGGGGAACTACGGGATAGAAAAAGCCAATCACATATACGCCCTCATCCAAAAGGCGGCGCGCAAATTCCTGGGCCAGAGGCGCTTCGTAGAGCATAATGGGTACAATGGGGTGTTCGCCTGGAATAATATCAAATCCTGCCGCTGTCATGTTTTCGCGAAACCATCGGGTGTTGCGTTCTAAGGTGTCGCGCAGCTGAGTGGAAGCCTCCAACAAATCCAGTACCTGTAGCGAAGCCCCTGCAATGGAGGGAGCCAGCGTATTGGAAAACAAGTAAGGACGCGAACGCTGGCGCAGCATTTCCACAATTTCACGCCGGGCTGCCGTGAAGCCGCCACTGGCACCTCCCAGCGCTTTGCCGAGCGTACCGGTCACAATGTCTATGCGTTCCATCACCCCGCGATACTCATGGGTACCCCGGCCGCGTCTCCCGAGAAAACCGGTGGCATGGCATTCATCTATCCCCACCATAGCGTCATAGCGTTCAGCCAGATCGCATATTTTATCCAATTGCGCAATGGTTCCGTCCATGGAAAAGGCACCGTCTGTAAAGATCAGGCGGCGGCGCGTACCCTGACTTTCTTTCAGACAGTCTTCTAAAGCATTCATATCGTTATGCTTATAACGGAAGCGTTTGGCCTTACACAGGCGAATGCCGTCAATGATGGAAGCGTGATTGAGTTCGTCGCTGATGATCGCATCCTGCTCCCCCAACAACGGCTCGAAAAGCCCCCCGTTGGCATCAAAGGCAGCCGCATACAGGATGGTGTCCTCCATACCGAGAAAATCGGCCAGACGGCGCTCTAATTCTTTGTGCAGGTCCTGGGTACCACAAATAAAACGCACCGACGATAACCCGTAGCCATGTGTGCGAATGGCCTCTATGGCCGCTTCAATGACTTTTGGGTGGCTGCTGAGCCCAAGATAATTGTTGGCACAGAAATTCAGCACCTCTTTTTGGCGGGTGGTGTCAATCACTGCACCTTGCGGGGTGGTGATGATGCGCTCTTCTTTATAGAGACCTGCTGCACGGATTTCCTCCAATTCAGCCTGTAAAGCGGGTTGTACACTGTTGAACATAAAACAGAAGTTGCAGAATTTACGGAATTTGAAGGATTCCTATATGACTGATTTTGAATTATTTATGAAAAACACGCTGCGCAACACTTCAAAAAAGTGTTATACAGGGCGCAAAGGTAGGTATCAGAAGCCATTTCTACATGACAAAATTACCCCATTTCAATTACTTCATCACACATTTGCCGAATAACGCCGGGATCATGTGAAATAAACAGACAGGCCACGTTGAATTTGTCCTGTATATCTTTCAGCAGGTTCAAAATGGTGGCCTGCACTGTTACATCCAATGCTGACACCACCTCGTCACAAATCAGCAGTCGGGGTGCAACGCTCAAAGCACGGGCAATGCACACCCGTTGCCGCTGGCCACCGGACAATTCGTGGGGCAGGCGGAGGGCCATGTCGCTATCAAGCCCCATTTCGGTCAATAACTCCAGGGCTTTTTTCCGGCGTTGCTGGTCAGTATCGTATAAGCCATGCACCTTCATAGGTTCCTGGATGGCCTGACCAATGCTTTGGCGTGGGTTCAGGGCCAGCTCCGGCTGCTGAAAAACCATTTGAATTTCCCGACGCAGTGCAGTATCTCGTTGTAGAATAGCGGGAGGCAGCAAGGTAACATCGCCCTCGCGGCTGCGCCATTCCAAAAGCCCACTGTGTATGGGTACCATGCCAGCGATGGCCCGTGCCAAAGTGCTTTTACCACTGCCCGAAGGCCCGATAATACCAAGGGTTTGTCGAGGATGTACCTGAAAGGAAATATCTCGTACAGGCGCTATCTCCGCTACGCACCCTCCAAAGAAATTTTTACGAGTGACATAGCGAACAGTAAGACCCCGAACAGACAGAAGCGGGGGAACCCGTTGCAACATCCGCCGTTTTTGCGCCTCCTCTCCGGCAGAAACGACACGGGGAGACGCAAAGTCTCCCGACAATACCGCAGCTGCGTCTGGAAAACGATGCACTTTTTGCGTTGGATCCGCCCTGCAAAATAGCAAAGCCCGCGTATAAGGATGTCGGGGTCGCTCCTGCACCTCTCTGCTTCTTCCTGCTTCCACCTTTTCACCCTTATACATAATCACCACCCGATCACATTGTTCAAAAACAATGGCCGGGTCATGGCTTATGAGCAACAGGGAACAATGATACTCCTGACAAAGCGATTTTAAAAGATTCAGTACTGCTTCCTGAGCAGCAGGGTCAAGGGCAGTAGCAGGTTCGTCCGCAATCAGCAGAGCAGGCTTGCAGGCAATGGCCATAGCAATCATAATCCTCTGTTGCTGACCGCCACTAATTTGATGGGGATAACTGTCATACAAGCGATCGGCATCTGCCAGTTCTACCCGTTTGAACAAAGCCAGAATTGTGGCACGTGCGCTGCCTTTATCCATGTTGCGGTGCTTGCGCAGCACTTCAGCAACCTGTTCACCACACCGCATGGTGGGATTCAGGGCCGAAGCAGCATTTTGAAATACCAATCCCAAATGTGTTCCCCGCCAATAGACATATTGCTCCGGATGAAGCTCCAGCAGATTTACCGCAGGCTGGTCATTTTGCCCCTGATACCAGATTTCCCCGCTCAATACACGGGCACCTTCCGGCAGAAGCCCCATAATGGCCAACGCGGTCATGGACTTCCCGGAACCGGACTCCCCCGCCATACCCACCATGTCCCCCGGCCCAATGTCTATGGATACATCGGACACTACTTGTTGCATCCCTTGTGGTGTCTCGAACCCGATGGTGAGGTGGCGAATAGACAGCATGTTAATGGGCGTATTGCCGATAAGCGGAATATGGTGAGGCAAATAGGGAAAGTCCTGATTTTAATTTGCTACTCCCGGCACACATGGCTAAATTTCTCAGAAATTTAATTTCTTCGCAGAGCTACGGGCATATCGTCGTCGTAGTCGCCTGTCAACACCGGGGTTTGCACGTTAGCTGTGTATTCACGCACTTTTGCATACACATAATTATACAATTCCTTTACTGTGACGATGTAATCGCCATTGGAATCCCCTGCGCCTTTCAGTCCTTTCAGGATATAGTAAGTAAATACGCCCTGGCGCAGACCATGGTCTTCCAAAGAAAGTTCCTCCGCCTTAGAAGACATCAACAAAGCGATGCCCCCGTCGGCTTCTTCAAAAGCACGGTAATAACGATCTAAGGTGACCGGAGCGGGGCCTTTAGCCGCCATAGCATCGTAACGCAAGGAGCCACTGTGACAGGCATCGGCTATGCACAGCTTGTGTTTGGCTTTACTCTGACGGAATATCTGCTTAACCTCGTCGTGGCGCAGTTTATTATTGTATCCATCATAATCCACCGGAAGAAAACAACCATCCAAACCATGACCACTGAAGTAAAGCAATACCACATCGTTGGCATCCGCTTTCAGGAAGTTTTCGCGCATGGTTTTCAAAATATTTTCGCGGGTGGCGGCATCATCTACCAAAACTGCTATCTGATTGTCAGGCAGCGCCCCTCCTTCAGGGCTTTTCAGGAAGGAATAAAAGCGATAAGCATCGTCGTCCGTAAATTTAAGCGACGGCATAGCTGTGTAGCGTCCTACTCCCACAATTACTGCCCATATTCTGACGTTTTTGGAAGGCTCTATCCGTACCGGATCGGTTGGTACCTCCTCATTAGAGTCTAACTCTTTCACAGGTACACCACTCATCCAGACGGCACCATACACCCGGCCTCCGGCAAAATACATCACGCCTTTGCCGGAGGGTGCGTTGTTCACCCACTCCCCTTCATAACGGTCGCCATTGGAATAGTAACATACGCCGCGCCCGTTGGGATATCCATCTTTAAACTCTCCCACCCAACGCGAGCCATCGGGATAAGAAAAGTGCCCCTGCCCGTTGCGACAAAACACACTGTTGCAATTGCGCAGGCCATTCAGGTCGGGTTTGCCCGTACCTGCTGCGGGCTTATTATTGGGACGCTGCTGGGTGGTAGTTACGGCTCCACCGGAAGTAGTGTTGCTTTGTGCTGCCACAAACTTGCCCATATTCCAATTTCCTTCCTTAATCATTTCTCCATCGGCCCCCACCAATTTGCCCAAACCGTGCTTTTTGTTAGCCGACCAACCGCCGGCATAATACACACCGTCGGGGTAACGCATCACCCCGTTGCCGTCAAATTTACCTTTCAGGAAAGTGCCTTCGTAGCGTTCACCGCTTTTAAAATAATATTTTCCACGACCCGATGGTTCATCACTGCTCCAGCTTCCCACATAGCGATCGCCATTGGCGTAGGTCATGGTACCTTCGCCCTGCATTTTGCTCTTAGAAAAATTTCCTTCGTAAACGTTGCCGTTGCCGAGTGTCAGTTTACCTTGTCCCTCACGCACACTGTTTACAAAACGGCCTGTATAAATGACACCGCCTACATAGCGTTGCGTACCAGTTCCATTAACACAATTGCCACTGATACACTGCGCAGAAAGGACTGTCGGTGCCATCCAGAAGGCAGCCCATATAACATGGCGCGATAAAAAACGATGAGCCTGTGACTTGGCATTGCACATATAAATCGGCTGGAAAGAAAGTGCCTTGCGAAAAGGCAACAGAAGGCAAAAAAACAGATGAAACACCTGCATGATAGTACTGATTAAAAAGTGAATGAATGTTTTAGGCAAAGGACGGTTATATTGAAAGGTCGGTTTAGCACCGAAAAGACAATTCTGCATGGTTAAAAACTTTTGCGCAAAAAACAGTCTGATTGACCCTAATATTGTGCCATGTATTGCAGTTTAAGTAAAGTTTTGTATCTTTGCGGCCCCAAAAGCACACTAATTGCTTGACAGTCAGTTAATTAAAACAACTATTAAAGTCATGTTAAAGAATTTCGCATTCTGTTGCGGCATTGCCCTGCTAACGGCTGCCTGCAATACCGGGAAAACCTCCTCCACCGTTGCCGCTCCCAATGACGGGAAACATTTTGGTGCGATGATAGACTCTAAAAAAGCCATTTCTTACGATGCGCTATTGACCAAAATGGAAAAAACGGATTCCCTCAACACAAAAGTGGCCGGCAAAGTCAGCGCTGTATGTCTCAAAAAAGGCTGTTGGATGACGATGATATCCGATCAGCCCGGCAAGCCCGATATGCGCATTACTTTTAAAGATTATGCCTTTTTTATGCCTAAGGATATTGTAGGAAAGCGCGTAGTCATAGACGGTTTTGCACGCATAGAAACCACCTCTGTTGATGTCTTGCGCCACTATGCTGAAGACGCAGGCAAGTCCAAGGAAGAAATTGCTGCTATTACCAAACCCCTCCGCGAACTGGCTTTTGAGGCCGCCGGAGTATTGATTATGGAGTAATTTTCTACGCTTATTTGCGGGAACCTTAAACAAATTTTATTCCCGAATCTTCTGTACGATAAAACGCCATTAAAATGCGCAGTACTGTAACCGAAAGGTTTTAGTACTGCGCATTTTATTTATATATCCCGTTGCTTTGCTGTTGAAAGCGTAAAAGAAATGACAACTTTGGAACGATAAAAAGATGGCTCCCCCCTTTCAAGAAGTGTCATTCGACGACGCAGGAGGAAAAATCCGGCTATGCTCAAAAACCCGTTTTTAACGCTTGGGCAGATGCTTCACTCCGTTCAGCATGACGCTCGGGTTAAAAACAAATGGCAGCTTCTTCCAAAACGAGAATCGCTGTCCCTACACCCCTAAAAACACGGCGGGCGATGCACCCGTAAGCACATCGCCCGCCTTATTACATTAAAACAATTAACAACCAATCATTAACAATTAACAATTAACAATTAACCATTAACCATTAACAATTAACAATTAACAATTAACCATTAACCATTAACCATTATCTCGGTTCTGTCACGATCATCTTCTTCGCAGCGCGGTCAGTGGCCGTGCGCACTTCATAGAAGAGCACGCCCGCTTCCAGATCGCTGTGGTTCAAAGTCACCGTGTTCAAGCCTTTTGCATATTGACCCGTCAGGGTCTTCACCAC
>WBZP01001584.1_pt1 | contig 27530 bp, 16 predicted proteins | sample 5204301 | NCBI WGS metagenome assembly WBZP01 (sample SAMN12412401, study PRJNA552823) | activated sludge metagenome | isolation source: activated sludge from nitrification reactor of wastewater treatment plant... | place: USA: Pennsylvania | collected 2017 | reverse complement strand
TTAATGAAGGTATATTCGCTCAAATTAATACTGGGTAGGATATTTTGTAGCTTTGGCTTTATTGTGAACTGAAAATCACTAAATTCGGGGAATGATTTTTATATTCAAATCGTTTTGGACAGGTGTGTAAAATTATATAAATTAAAAACAACGGATTACAAATATTATGAACCCTATAATCAACTAAGAGATACAGCAGGCATTATCAATACTGCAGGAAAATAGGTGGTTGGGCCTGATATATATTTTAATTACAATATTATTAACGACTCGTTTTTATCTAAAGAATCAGTTTTATATAAATTAGATGACACAAAAATAACGCCACTCTATTCATACTACTCTGTTGAATTTCCTTTCATTAAATTTGTAAAGAATGATCATTATAGGATGATAGATAATCAGGGTAATATAATAAAGGACAGCATATTTAATTACTACAAGGTCGTTGGATTACCCCAATATTATTTTATTTTAAATACCAATGGTAAAACTCAAGTTATTGACAATAACGGAAATCTTTTATTTGATTTGAAAGAATATAAAATTTTGAGTGGTTTCAATTTATACGGTTTTGCTACTTTTATTTCATCAGTTGATTCAACTTATTTACTTGTTGAAGGTGATTTTTTAAATACTATTAAATGCGACAAAATAATTGATAATCATTACAATTTTTATTTTGGGATAAATGGCAAAATAAATTGTATTATGATACAAAAAAGTCTCCTATAAGTATTCCAGCTGAAATAATTAATTTAATTGTGGAAAATGACGCTAATTTTAAATTTGTATCCTTGGACGATAAATATTTCATGTTAGATCTTGGCAGCTCCATTATTCTTCTAAAAAATGATGATCATACCTATAAACATATTTTAAAAGAAACCCAATTTCGCGGATACAAAAGAGTTGAGAATAATTACTTCTATTTGTATGGGTATGATATTAAAGCTAAAAGGGAGGTAGTCTATGGTTTTGACTTAATGTACCCCAAGTTTGTATTTATAAAATAATGTACGGATTTATAATGTGTGAAAAATAAGTTGTATTGAAGACCTTTTTCGTGGCCAGGGTAGTGAATTATATAGATATGTTCTTTTGCAAATTAATCAGAAGGTATACAGAAGAAAAATGGAAGAGACACCTAAATGCTTGTGAAAGAAATAGACTATCCTTTTGCGGTGGTGTAAAAGTAATAGACTCATTTCTTGTGTTGTTTTTTTTACTACCTCAGGCAGCAAAAGTTAAACGCAGACATTTCAATTGTAAAAGCTTTACTTCATTGTTAGTATTCGGATCACGTCTTTTTTTTTCATTTATAGCCAAGCAATTGACAGATGTGATAGCGGCTGGAGCCATTGTGGCTTGATTCACAATGACCTATAAAACAGTCCTCTTGATATGTTGACATCAACATATTTTTCATAATCCGTTCTCCTTAATCCCATTTTTCCCTAACTTTGACTCTATGCTCAAACCCCTCTTAGCTATCGCCCTTCTTCTTTACGCAACCTGTATCTCCGCACAGCAAGAAGACAATATCTGGCTTTTTGGCAGCAATTCAACAAACTTAAGTATTTATAAGGGCTATGCTTATGGCAATTCGATTGTGGATTTTTCTAACGGAGAGCCCAGGATTTACTATGATAGTTTAATGACGCTTGATTTTGGTGGTACCAATGCCAGTATTTGTGATGCAGGGGGTAATTTAATGCTGTATACCAATGGCATGCAGGTTCATAACGGAATTCATCAAGTAGTCAAAGGGGCTGATACCATTGGATACGGCAGTTATTGGGAGGCATACAATTTAAAAGATTTTCCGAAGCAGGGATTGGATTTTTTATCCGGATACAACACTGTACAAGGCGCGCTCATTTTACCATGGCCAGGAGGAGATGATGCTTATGCTGTTTTTTATCATTTAGGAAAGATAGTAAATGATAGTTTTTTCTTCGATTCATTTATGCATGCAAAAATTTCTATTGACAGTACCTACCAGAACGCCTTTACCTTTTATAAGGATAGTATGATCCTGGCCGGTAGGTTTATAGAAGGTATGTTGCAGGCTTGCAGGCATGGCAATGGAAGAGATTGGTGGCTGGTCAATCGATCTATTGACAGGGAATTTATTTATCTCTACCTTTTTGACCCAAGGGGCATCCATTTGTATAAAACAATTAGTGTTAATTTTCCTTTAGAGAATAAGGAACCGGATCAACAAGGTCAACTTTATTTTTCACCTGATGGCAGTAAAATGGCGCTGGCAGAAAGTATACAGTGGCCGTATGATTCTATCTATGTGGAATTATATGAATTTGATAGGGTAAGGGGCGATTTGCATGCCTCTATGAAGGATGTTATTAAAAATAACCGCTTAAGAGGAAGCCTTTCCTTTTCGCCAGGGAGTCAATATATGTATGTTAGCAACCATTTTGAATTGTTTCAGTACGATGTGACGACACAAGATGTGAAAGCCTCAAGGCAAAAGATAGGGGATTACGATGGTTATGTATTTAAGTACAATGAATTTGATATTGGTGCCAACACCGAGTTGGGTTGTATGGCACTTGGACCGGATGGCAGAATATACCTGGTACCGGAGTCGAGCAATCGTTTTTTACACACCATCGAGCAACCGGATGAAGAAGGGTTGGAAGCGGGTTTGGTGCAAAGAAAGTACATGTTACCTACCTCCAATCATGTGGCAGTCCCCAATTTTCCGCATTATAGGTTGGGTCCGGCAGATGGCAGTATAGCAGACACCCTGGGCATTGATAACCATGCAGTAGCTAAGTTTCGATATGAAAGTGACACTACTGATTTCCGCCAGGTAAAATTTACGGATCTCAGTTATTACCGTCCCGAATCGTGGCACTGGGATTTTGGAGATGGAAATACTTTTGAAGGCAAAAAACCAGGTACCCATACATTTGAAAACAGCGGCACTTATAAGGTTTGTCTGACGGTGGACAATGAAAATGGAAGCAATACAAGCTGCAAAGACATCCATGTAGGGGTGTTGTCTGTTGATGGCACAACTGCAGCCAACCCAGCGAGGGTTCATTTGTACCCCAACCCGGTACAGAATGATGTGGTGGTGACCATAGATAACTACCTGCCGGAAAATGCGAACCTAAAAATCTATGATTTTACAGGAAGGGAGGTGCTGGCTCAAAAGGTGCACTTTGGTTGGAACCAACTCAATGTGTCGGCTTTGTTACAGGGCATTTATTTTTATAGAATAACGGATAAAGGCAAAGAGATAGGGGGAGGCAGGTTTGTGAAGGGTTGAGTAGTATGCAGCACCCAAAGCAAATTTTTTTTAAAGACTTTCATCAAAACCCAAACAGGATAAAACAGCTTTATCAATGCAAGAAGCTTCGTAGAAGACATTTTTAGGATTTTAAACGAAGTATCTTTGTATAAAATCCTGGTGAAATGAGAATATTGATAATATGTTTTGTATTCTTTGGAGGCACATGTTGTTTAAAGAGTCAAAACGATTTTGCGCGTTTAATTGACTCCCTTAACAGGCCATATAGAATTGAATTTGATAAAAAAGATTCCGTTGAGTTAAATAAGCTGGCCAGTTTGGTTGAAATTCGTGATTCCGTAGAGAGACAAATAGTGCGAAGCCTCGATTCTTTCGTGATGAACGAGACAACCTATTGCACAGTTATGAATGTGATAGATATAGTAATAAAAAATGAGTATTTGCGTGACCCGTATGCTTTTTTCTTAGATCGTTGTTATATAAGTAAGGGTAATGGTATCTGTGAACTTACCACTGAAAATATATGGATAAGAAGTTACCCTGTTTTTTATTATCTGGCTGGGAGATTTCCCTCAGAAACTGTTGATTACCTTGCTAATTCTGATTATTTAAATGTACCACGTGATGAACGCATTTTAAAGTGCATTTCTTATTTCTTTGAGGAGTGCCTTCGTAGCGAAAGAGGCATGTCGTCTTGCACCAAATGTGAATGTGATAAATTGATGGAGAAAAAGATGGCTGCTGATATAGTAAAGTACATTAGAAGAAAGTAGGTTTGAGATCAAAGAAAGATTGGGGTGGGGTGTCGATATTTTCTAAGGTCAGAACGATAGCTGTTGTATCAAAGGAGAAATAGGATATCCCTGGGAATGGGTAAGTCCATAGAGAGACATAGGTCACTGGAAAGAGATTGGGCTATTTTCATGAAACATTAAGAGAATTAAGGGACATTAAGAAGCTAATTAGGAGTTCTGTCTTCATTTTCTTCATTCCCTTCATGTTTAGAAAAGTGGTGACATTTTTGGTCAAAACGGGAGATGTTGTTTCAAAGGGAAGGGATATGAAATCCCTGGGAACAGGTAAGTCTATTGAGAGACATAGGTCATTAGAAAGAGATTGGGCTGTTTTCATGAAACATTAAGAGAATTAAGGGACATTAAGAAGCTAAATGGGAGAGCTGTCTTCATTCTCTTCATTCCCTTCATGTTTTAAACACAGGGTATCACTTTGAGAAACGGGTTTTATTGTGAAAGAAATAATTCGATTTTAAGTGTGTTAAAAAAACATTAAATACTTACAGGAGTCAAATTTGCTATTTATATTTGCAAATACAATAAAGTACGAGTTATGAAAAATTACATACCAGGAACACCCAACGGTTCTCAATAATTTTACCATAATCAAATTGACAAGTAAGTTGGCTTGAACTTACTGAGAGACTGAAATACATGAAATCATCCTATTCGGGTGTTTTCACGAATTTTCGGAATTGATATTAGCCATTTGTTTATGCAGATGGTGGTCAAAACATATGTGTATATTTTCAGAGTTTGTAATTAAATGATAACTTTTCTAAATATTTAATAATCAGAAATAGTATTCATGTTTATTGAGAAAAAATTATAAGTACAATATGAAAACGCTATACACCTACATGTCAATTTTGTTATTGAACTTTATGGCTCATAAAAGTAATTGCCAATTTTACAAGATTGAATACTTCGAAGAAAAATATGATACTTTAAGCACCTATACCTCCATTTGTAATGAAAATGCACTAAATTTTATAGAGCCCTTCTTTTTCACCAAAGAGTTTGAATTTGGATTTGACTTTCCTTTTTTTGGAAAGAATTATTCATCTCTAACACTTGATTATGATGGGGTGGGTATTTTTGATGGGAGTGTACAGTTTAATTTTTATTTATTTTGTGGCTTGTGGAATGTTTATTATTGGAATGACCCTGATAGTTACGAAAGCGGCAATCCTGTTGAATCTGACTGGAGATATACATATGCTACTATAAATGGAAAAAAGGTGTTAATTGTCGAACACAGGCATGTAGCGCCATTTGTTTTTGACACAAAGCCTGTTCCGTATGAAGGAGGTGATGTAAACTTTCAGCAATGGTTTTGGGAGAATGGAGATATTGAGGTAAGGTTTGGAGATATCCGAATTGACACCTCTGTTTTTAAAGGGGCTCTTGTGGATCCAAGGGATTCTTCTCTTTATGCACTAAGTATAGGAATACAAAATTATGAAAACACGGAGCAACTGTTTATTGAAGGCACGATAGATAGTTTTAAGCTTGCAAAATTTGATGAAGAAAATTCTTTGGACAGCCTGCCCAAACCCAACACAGGGGTAAGGTTCCGATATTTGCCGGTATCCACTGATGATGCTGTCAACAGTGCAAGCAAAGGATGCAACCTTGTAGGATCTGTTTTGCAATTAGATAATAGCGACGGACCCTCGACTTATTTCATATATAATATATCGGGTCAGTTGGTGAAGGAAGGATATGGTGAAGATGAAATTGACACCAGTCAGCTTGCTGCGGGAAGTTATGTATTACAGCAAAGATCAGAGACCAAGTCTACAAGCAGGCTTTTTGTGAAAATGTAAGAAGCATATTTTCTGTATTTCCGGTTGCTTTGAAAACTCAGCGTATGTGGTAGAAGAAATGTATGCATTGTGAATATTTATTCAATCAATACAGAGGTCATTTTTTTATAAATTGCCGGTGTGGAAATTTTCTGAAATAAAGGTTATCATCTTCAATCTCTTTATTCCTTTAATGTTTAATAGGTGGATAATCATTGGAAAAAATCGCATATGTTGTTTTGAAATATTGGAATAGGAAATCCCTGGGAATGGGTAAGTCCAAATAAAGACACAAGTCATTGCAATGAGATAGTGAATTTTTATTTGAAATGCACTACAAAACTGCGTTTTATAGGCACAGGCATTAAGAAAATTAAGGGACATTAAGAAGCTAATTAGGAGTTCTGTCTTCATTTTCTTCATTCCCTTCATGTTTAGAAAAGTGGCAATAATTGGTCTGAACGGGAGATGTAGTTTCAAAGGGAAGGGATATGAAATCCCTGGGAACAGGTAAGTTCATAGAGAGACATTGGTCCTTGGAAAGAGAGGGTGAATTATTTTTTGAAACATTAAGCAAATTAAGAGGCATTAAGGAGGTAGTAAAGAGTATTGTCTTAATTCTCTTCATTCCCTTAATGTTAAAAAAAGCGACAATAATTGGTCTTGACGAGAGATGTTGTATTAAAGTGATAACCGGAAAAATCCATTGGAAAGGGTTACTCGCCTATAGAGACGTTTGCCTAATGATGAATGTGATCGCTCGTGGGCATTACTTTTTTTTTGGGAAGGTATAAAATAGAAACTTAGAGCTACCATACCACTATAGTTGCCCCATTTAATTGGCGACACCGATCACCAGACTTGCATTTTTAATAGGCAATTGCCACAAAACACTGTCGAGCACTATCAATTTGTATTACTTTTATCCATAAAAAGAAATGCGCATTTTGACCGTCCTCTTTTTGAGCTTGTGGCTTACTCAGCTTATCCAAGGCCAATCATTCAACCTCTTCCCCGTACAAACGCAAAAGCCACCCCTGCATGCCAAAGAGTGGATGGCCATTACGGGTAAGCCATTGGCAGCAACGGCGGGAGCGAAAATTTTTTTAAAAGGAGGCAATGCTGTTGATGCATCCTGTGCCATGTTGGCTGCTACCTGCACCATGTGGGATGTGTTGTCGTGGGGCGGAGAATTGCAAGGACTCATCTATCATCCAGAATTAAAGAAGGTAATTGCCATCAATGGACTAGGCGTTGCACCCAAAGCTGCCACGGTGGCGTATTACAAGTCGCAGGGCTACGAAAGGTTTCCTCCGGAATATGGACCCTTGGCAGCAGTAACTCCCGGCACACCCGGAGGTTTGATGACTGTATTGGCGGAGTATGGAAAATTGAGTTTGGCAGAAGTTTTGGCACCTGCCATCGACCTGGCATCTGGATATCCTATAGAGGCCCAAACGGCCAATGCCATTGAAAGGGGCAAGGGCAATATCAAAAAATGGAAATATTCAGCAGCCGTGTTTTTGCCCCATGCCGGAGAAGAGCGGGAGGCTCCTTATCCCGGTGAAATGTTTGTACAAAAGGACTTAAAATCAACACTAGAAAAACTGGTGGAAGTAGAGCAAAAGGCCCTGGCAAAGGGAATGAGCCGAAAAGAAGCCATTATGGCTGCCTATGATTATTTTTATAACGGTCCCATTGCGGCGGAAATTGAGCGCAGTGTAAAAGAGATGGGCGGTGTAATGACCGCAGAGGACTTAAAAAACTGGAAAGTAAAAATTGAAGAGCCACTGTCTACCAATTACAAAGGCACTGAGGTGTATAAGCTCAGGGAATGGACGCAAGGGCCGGTGATGCTGCAGGCGCTCAACATGTTGGAAAACTTTGATGTAAAGTCGATGTCGTACAACAGTTCAAAATACATCCATACCTTGTACCAGGTGATGAACCTGTGTTTTGCAGACCGCGACTTTTATTATGGAGACCCCGATTTTAATGTGCAGTCGCCCATTCAAACCCTGATTTCAAAAGAGTACGCCAAACACAGGCTGAAAGACCTCAACCTCGAAAAAAATGATCCGGTCTTCAAGCCAGGGGATCCATATTCTTTTATAGGTAAAAGCAACCCGCATCAAAATTTTTTAACACCCAAAAAATCGGATGGCAGTACCGGCAGCCTTACGGAAGAAGAAAAAGAAGATTTCCAAATGGGCACCACAACAGTAGTGGCTGCTGATAAAGAGGGCTGGGTGGTTTCCTTCACACCGAGTGGTGGTTGGGTGCCGGCGTGCATCGCGGGTAGTACCGGCATTGGCCTGAGTCAACGCATGCAATCTTTTGTACTAAACCCTGAAGACGGACCTGCCAATGTGCTGGAGCCCGGCAAAAGGCCCAGGGTGACGCTCACACCCAGCCTGGCCATGAAAGATGGCAAACCCTGGCTGGCCTTTGCCAAACAGGCGGGAGATGAACAAGACCAACTGCTCTTGCAGTTTTTCCTCAACGTGGTGGAGTTTGGCATGACGGTGCAGGAAGCCGCAGAGGCCCCAAGTTTTAAGACCTATCAAATGTTTTCTTCCTTTGGCAAACACGAACGTAAGCCCGGCTTTATGACCCTCAATGAAGCCATGCCCGATTGGACCCGCAACGAATTAAAAAGAATGGGTTACCAGATCGACTACCAGGCCAGAACCAGTGGCCCCGTCAATGCCATTTATTTTGACAGGCAGCACGGTACGATGTGGGGAGGATCGAGTAATCACGGCGAGGATTATGGGATTGGGTGGTAGTCTGTATTTGATCTGGAAGAGGCCAAACTTTTTAATAAATGCGATTCTAAAAATGGCATTAAAATAAATCAAACCATTGGGACACGTTTTGATTTTATTGGCTTCCAAGGATGCTGTTAAAACCAAGTGATCCGATCCCAAACAAGTAACCCAGGGCACTGATCAGACCTTTGGGCCGGATTTTCAAGCCAATTGAAATATCATTGACAGTTGTGGGATCTTTAATGGCGGGAATTTGAAACCGATCCCACCTCGTAGAAATACCCACGCCAGGACTGATGAAATATGAAAACTCCCCGCTCAAGCCAAAGGGCGATGCATTGGAGGCAGAATAACCGTTATGGAAATTTTTTGACCAGGATGGACCCAAGGCTATTTTGAAGCTCTCTTCATGAGATAAATTAAATTCAGTAAAAATTCGAAACCCCAATTTGTTGTATCCAATGTTGTCCACCACGTGAATGTCGAAAAAAGGGTTAAAGCCAAAATAGGTTTTGGAGACTCCTTTATGTAGGATTAAATTTAAGGAGACACCAAAGTCATAGTATTTGCAATTATCCATCGAGACGGCATTGCCCAACTTTCTGCCCACAGAGAATTCTGATAAAGGCAGGGTTTTTTGTGGGATGGAATCGGGGTTTTCCAACTGGCTTTGACTCAAAACGTGATGACAACAAAAAACAACAATGACTAAAGAAAGGCCACCATAAACCAGGTATCGGCGTAACTTAAAATGTTGGCAAACCAGCATGAAGTGAGTAAGATAAGGCAAATTTTTTTCCATAAGCTTATTAAAGAAAGGAGGCTTTATTTTAAATTTTGTGGATAGCCCTCATCAAACATTTCATAGCCTATCAGCTTGATATATTTTTTGAGGTTACTGATTGCTTTTTGGCTTTATTTCATTTTATTGAAAACGCTCAGGGCCACATTCATATTATAAGTAGTTATAGGTTACAAAGATGGAGGTTTAGGGCAAATGATTATTTTTTAAATACATTTCAAATATTCAGAATTAAAGATATGAAAAGTAGCTGAATCGAAGATTAAAGTTTACTTAAAGACATACAATTTTTGGCTTTTCTCCGCTCTGTAAACAAGGGAACCACCAATTTTTATTAAAGTCATCGGGTATAGTAGAAAGAAATAATTGTCTTTTAAGTGATATAATATTATTTTTATTTAACTTAGCTTCTTACCCCCCAATCCTACACCATGAACAGTGTCAAAAAATTGCTCACCTTGGGTCTGGTCCATTTGTTGTTGACCCAAACAAATGTGGCTCAAACTGTTTCCACCGATGCCTTAAGTATTGAATGTGACGATCAGATTTTTACTTTGATTGCTGATAATCATGAACCCAATTGTATGGCTGATATTCAATTGAGGGCTACGGCTTACAATGACGTGACCTGTTCCTCATCAGCTCTAATATCCTGGATTGTGTATGTGGACAAAGACGGTAACGGAGTGAATGACCTCGAATTTTCGAGTTTTGTAAATCCGGCAGATATCGATCTCACCACAGATTCTAATAACAATGGAATAAAGGACTATTACCTTTCACCTTCAAAGGAAGGAACGGCTCCTGCTATTCCAAATTGGAAATGGCCTGCTTCATTTAACAGCCACAAAATCATGTGGATCGCCGTGGATAGCTGTGGAAACAGAGCCTCGTGTTTTTCCAGTATAGAAGTGAAGGACCTAGATACACCGGTTATAGATATTATTTTGAAAGACACCATTGACGCCAATGGGGAAGACAGAAGGGAAATCACGGCAGCACAGTTTAATGTAGCATCACATGACAATTGTACTTCAGATGACAAGCTTTGGTTTACGTTTGACGGAGCGTATCCCGTGACCAGCCTTCAAAACAAGCTTCATTATTTTAAGGGCAAGGGTATAAATGCAGATGTAAATGAATATAACCGGGGTATAGCTCAATACTGGAACCCGGCATTGAACACTTCTTCAAAAATGTTGATTTGTAACGGCAGCGGAAATAAAACGGTAAATCAACAAATCTCTGTTTGGGATGAATACTTAAATACAGACACCGCCTTCGTAAAAATATTTTTATTCCGTTTTGATTGTGTGGAAAATGATTTGTGGGGAAAGGTTACCAATTTGTCAAACCAAAGTATTCCTCACGTCTTAGCCTCCATCGAAAGAATAGGATGGGACCAGCCCAGGTATATCTTCTTTTCTGAGGAATACAGAGTAAACTTATACATAGATTGGTACAAAGTTAAGCTTAAAAAAAGAAATGATTTCAGCAACGGCATTACGGGTGCTGATTTATTTATTTTATTGAGACACATCAATGGACAAGAATTGTTGGACAGTCCTGAAAAACTATTGGCTGCCGACGTCAATGCCGATGGCAAAATTACCATGGAAGATTTTAGTGAATTGTACCATTTGAGGATTGGTACAATTGATACTTTTAGCAACAGCGACAGCTGGATATTTTTGCCTCAACCCTATTCTTTTAAAGATAAAAACCAACCTTATGACATTGAAAGGACAGCCCTGGTGGATCTTTATGTACAAACTCAGCAGGATTTCAAGGGCATCAAAGTGGGGGATGTCGACCAAAGCACATTAAATTCTGTGGTGAATGAAATAGATAATACAATTGTATTGACAACGGATGATAGGTGGATACAAAATGGGGAAGAGGTGGCAGCGTCTTTTTGGTTACAGGAAGAAACCGATCTGCAGGGATGGGAGATCAACTGGCAGGTAAATGGTCTTATTAATCCGGAGGTAAAGTCGTCTATAGAAGCTAAATTTGAAGGATCTGAATTAAAAGATGGATCCTCCTGTTTTTCATATGCTATCTTAAACGAAACCACTACCTTAAAAAAGGAAGGAGAAGTGTTTAAGGTCAGGGGCAGGGCTGAAAGAGATGGCTTGCTCAGTTCTTTCCTTGGCTTGGATAAAGAGGAAGGAAGCACCATTTATACCGAGAAGGATGTGACAGCCAACAAACTTAACCTTATATATCTTACTCCCAGAGAGCAGAGACAATTTGAGGTGTATGTGGGTGTACCCAATCCATTTGCTGATGCCACAGAAATTAAATATTATTTACCGTCTCCCGGTGAGGTCCAATATACACTATCTAATGCCGTTGGTCAGGTACTATGGAGCAAAAAACTCAATGGCAATGGCGGCAGAAATTATCTTGAAATCAGGGACGAAGATCGGCAAAACGATGGCTTGTATTATGTAAGCCTAAGGTATAAGAATCAGGTACAAACCCTACCCTTGATTATTGGGAGGTAATGATTTGTTTTGAGAGGTTTGGTTGATTATAATAATTCAGAGACTTTTAGATAAATTTAGCGCAATCTGAGGGTGGTAATGTGAGCTGTCTTAATTCTCTTCATTCCCTTCATGTTTAAAAAAGGCAACAAATTTTGGTCAAGACGACAGGTGTTGTATCAAAGGAATAAATAGGGAAACCCATAGGAATTGAAAAGCCTGCATAGAGACATTTGTTATCAGTAAGAGATACTGAATTTTATTGAACATTAAGAAAATTAAGACAAATTAAGGGTGTAATAATGAGAACTGTCTTAATTCCCTTCATTCCCTTCATGTTTAGTTGTTGTCAAATCTCATCCTAATTTGAAAGTCTTTTCAATTGTAGAATTGTATTTTTTGTGCACAATCTACTGTTCTAACCACTTCTTAAACTCCGGACTCTTTTGTCGGCTGGTATCCACTTCCAATTTGTGATTGGGTTCTTTAAGGTGAATGATGAGTTTTGAGTTTTCAATGGGTTTAACGGAGGCAATGGCGTCAATATTGATGATAAATTGACGATTGGCTCTGAAAAATTGTTTGGTGTCCAATTGTTCTTCCAGTTCATCCAGAGAGGTAATGTCCATAGAATATTTATCTCCGTTGAAGGTGTAAATATGGATGAGTGCTTCTTTGGAAAAACAGGCGATATCGCGGGTACTGACGGGTATCCATTGGTTTCGGAAGTTGGCAATAAACTTTTCCTTGAACCGGTTTTGGGTATTCACCATGGAAAGAGAGTCAATCAATTTTTGGACATCGATGGCGGGTTGTAAATTTTGTTTGTTGAAAGCCCTGCACTTATTGATGGCGGTTTTTAGTTCTTCGTCTTTAACCGGCTTCAGTATGTAATCCACACCGTTGGCTTTGAAGGCTTGCAAAGCGTATTCATCATAAGCAGTGGTAAATACAACAGGACAAGAGAGCTTGTGCTCATTAAAGAGGTCGAGGCTTACCCCATCACTCAATTGAATGTCCATAAAAAGCATGTCAGGCTCCGCATTTTCGTCAAACCATTTTTTCGCCTTTTTTAAACTGGAAAGGATGGTAATTACTTCGATATCGGGTGCTACCCTCTTTATTTTGGACAGCAGTTGGTTGGCGATCATTTCTTCATCTTCTACAATAATTGCTTTCATAAGTGTATGATTAGATTAAAGGAATTTTAATAATAAAATGAGCATCTGTTTGGTCGATGACAACAGGTTTAGAGCTCAGGTATCTGTACAAAGACAAAAACTGATTTAAGCCGCGTTTATTGGAAGTTTCCACATTGTTTTTGGCCTGTATGTTGTTTTTGACAACGATGTAATCATCTTCTGTATAGATGTCTATCATAAGGGGACTATCAACATCAATAACGTTGTGTTTTATGGCGTTTTCCATCATGTTTTGGAGGGTTACCGGTGCAATTTTATGCAACATATAAGATTCAGGCACATTGACATTGACCAACAAGCCTCTGCCAAAACGTGTTTTTTGCAGGCCAAAATAAGTTTCAACAAAGCTCAACTCATCTTTGAGTAAGACCGTCTCTTCATTGGCATTTTTAAGAATGTATCGATACATGTCTGACATCTGACTCAAAAACTGACTGGCCATTTCCTGGTCGTTTTCAATCAGCGCGGAAAGGGAGGTAAGAGAATTGAAAAGGAAGTGTGGATTCAATTGCTGTTTCAAGCCATCGTACATCACCTGGGCTTTTTCTTTCTCTAGCAATTGTGCTTTCGATTCAAGCCCAATAACTTTATTATATTGTGCTATGCGGTACTTGTAAAATAAGATTAGCATAACAATAATGGCCGAAACAACACTTATGTAAAATAAAGTTGTTTTATAAAAGGGCGTCTTGATGACAAATGAAATTTTATTTGGTTTGCTTACCCAATCATTGTTTCTACCCCTGGCCACAACTTCAAAAGTGTACTTACCCGATGGCAGGTGGCTATAGCTTGCCTGGTAAACCCATTCCGTTTTTTTCCACACTTTATCAAAGCCCAAAAGTCGGTATTCAAAGTAATGGGGATAAGCCGTGGGATCAGTAAGTAAGCCGTAATTAAAGACCAACGAATTTTCATCGGCCTCGAGGAACAGGGTAGTATCTGCCGTAAAAAAGTGAACCTTGTCCGCGATGGTTACTGAAGTAAAGCCGGGCGATTTTATACGAGGAGACTGACTTAAGTCTTGGGCATTGAACTCAAAAGCATCGTTGCCCACAACACCCACGATCGTACCGTTTTGGCGTTGTATCAACGAATTGGCGTAGCCCAACCTGTCTTCTGAATAAGGGATGGAAAAGTTGATAAAACTTGCTTTTGCAGCATTGAAACACGACACTTTGTTGTAATACATGGTCCAAACATTTCCTGCTCTGTCATTTACAATTTTGTGTACATGGTTGTTAATCCAGCCATCAAATTCGGTCCACGATTTTACGTCACCGTTCTTAGTATCATAACAATACAGTCCCACACCCTTAAAGCCCACCCAAAGTCTGTCTTGGCTGTCCATAGTGGAGGCACTGAAATAGCCAACGTTTTTACTGATTTTAGGGTTTGTCAGCCGTATCAGTTGGGACTTTTTATTTTGATATTTACCTATATAATTTCTAAAACAGACCCAGTACAGGCTCTTTTTACTGTCTGCATAAAGATCAAGGATTTCGAGTGCGGTTTCATCCACCAGGGTTTGCTTTTTGCGTTCGAAAATTTTTAGACAATGTCGGTTTTTTTCATTGTATTGCAGTATGTCAGAGCCATCGGTGAGATAGAAAAGTGAATCAATTCGCAATATATTTTTGATGTGAAATTTATCAAAGGGACGTGGCAAAAAGCGAAGGGGGACCCACATTTTACCGTTAGTAGGCAGTACCCAGGCACCTGCGTAGGATGTTAGCACTGGCTGGTCGTTTAAAAAACAGATGGATTCTATGACCGAGGGAACTTCGTTGAATTCATTGGGAACAAAATCGCTTAAATTATACGATAAGTGTTGACGTGTTTTTTCATTGTAATGGATGACATGTTTGTCGTTGGTCACAAGCCATAAATGTGCAGTTTTGATATCTTCCTTGATTAAATGGATGTGGCTGGTAAGCGCTGGTATTAATTCAGGAAGCTGCATCGCTTTAAAAACTGCAATGGTAGGGCTGCACACTGAAAGGCCATTTAAGGTGCCTAGCCAAACGCTGCCGTTGTCGTCAGTGAGGGCGTCCCAAAAATATTCAGAGGTGACGGTATAGTTCCGATCTTTTTTATGTACAATCCGATCAAAATGATAATTGTGTTTAAGATCAATTGTAATCAGATTTTGGTTAAAACAACTGATCCATAACTTGTCTTCTCTGTCGAGAAGAATGGTACCTACGTAAGCGTCGGGTTGGAAGGTTGCCAGAGAAATGGCATTGACTATTTTTTTGGCTGAAGGATCAAAGAAGATGATTTCTTTGGTCTGGTTATCAGCGAACAGCAGCTGGCCATTTTTGAAGGGAGAAAGAGCACGACACAGTCTGTTGGCGAAGAGGGGGTTTGAAGCCTGATTGTGTTGGCCGTGCAATTGTTTTTTATCTAAATCATAACAAAACAAGCCCCCGCGGGTAGCCACCCAAAGCGTGTTGCTTTTTTCATCTTTCAACAAGCAGTTTTTACTGGTATTAAAGGCATCGGGATTGCTGAAATCTTTAACAAATTTGGCGATCACCACCAGTTTTTTATTTTGGGCATCGAAATGGAGCAATTCAAGATAGGTAGTGGCATAAATATCGCCTTTCTGATCGCAGATTACATTATTGATAAGATTGTTGAAACACGATTGGGGTGCATCGTAAGTTTTGAATTGTTGAGTGTGGGCATCAAAACAAAACATACCTTCTTCTGTGCCTCCCCATATATTGCCATATGGGTCTTCACACAAACTATTGATGGTATTATTGGGAATGGAATTGCCTTGCTTTTTCTGTTTAAAATTGTAAAAGTTGTAACCGTCAAATCGGGCCAAGCCATTTTGCGTACCCACCCAAAGTATGTTGTTTTTATCTTTTAGCAATGAAAAAACTATGTTGTCGCAAAGGCCGTCTCTTTCGGTATAATTTTTAAATATGAAATCTTCTGTCTGACCGTTGAGGCGGCATGCTGTTGCCAGTAAAAACATCAATATGAAGACGGTCAAAGATTTCAAAAGATCATTGGTTTTATCTAATGTGATTTTTTTATTTAAAAGTGCCTTTAAACCTTATTTATTTCTGTGGTTTGGAATTTTCCAAAATTAACAAAAACCCGGCTGGCAATCATCCTGATGTGGCTGAAAAGTGGAAAAGCAGCATCGAATGGTAGGATTGGATGATCCGGAGGTTTTTCTTGTTGCATCTCCCAGCGATCGACGGGAGTGCCTGTATTTTCAGCCGTGAACGCATAAACTCATGATTTCAACCTTTCGACTTAAAAAATCAACCAATGAAACTTTCTGGTTTTTTTCAATGGTTAGGGTCATTCAATTTTGTGTCAGAAATTATTAATCAAAAAAATGATTCAACCATGATAAAAACAATTAAAACCTTTTTGATGCTGTTAATGGCCGTAGCCTTGTATGCTCAAGTACCTGAAACCTTAAACTACCAGGCAGTAGCCAGAAACAATGCCGGAGTTGCACTGGCCAACCAGACCATTAAGGTAAGGATGACCTTATTGAGAAACAATGTTGCGCTTTACACAGAAACACGTCAAGTGACTACCAATTTGTTGGGCTTGTTTAATGTACAGATTGGTGGACCGGGCGCTATTTCAACCTCCGGTGATATGAGTGCAATAAGCTGGCTGGGTAATACCCCCAATGCCATTCTTTTGAAAGTAGAAATAGATCTAAACAATACCAACGTTTTCACAGACATGGGCACACAACCTTTTAATACAGTGCCATTTGCTTTTTCATCTAAAACAGCCATTGAAGTAATTAACCTGGCAGGCAGGTATATTGACCAGACAACTACGCCGGCGATCAATAGTCGTTTGGTATGGGATGGTTATGCGTGGACACCAATTAAGAAAGACACAACCATTAAAATATTTGTTTTAATATCTGATATTCCCGCCGGAGGAGCCAATGCTCCGTGGACTTGGGTTGGAATCAATGGGCAACCCACCATCACCGTTTCAGGCTCAGAAACCATAAATGCTGATTTTGTGGGGGGATTTGGTCAGACTAGCGGAAATTATGTAAATATTGGCACTGATGTTTGTTATCAGGAGCTGCCGGGTGGAAATATTACCAATTTTAACTCCACCGTTACTATTCATGGTATTGAAACTGCGATCCCTGTAAACACAACTGCGCCCCGCACTCAATTTTCTGCAACGGGCAGTAAAAAACTGCCTGCAGGCACCTATAAGATAGGCATGTGCCTTAAAAATAAAAGTACTAGCGGAGTCTCTCTAAACAATAATGATTATGTAAGTGGAAAAATTGAGGTGAAATATTAATTTGGAAAATATGAAAACCATCATTCATTTGTTTTTGTGTCTATTTTGTTTTCCAGGTAAGGCCCAAACATTAAGCCCAAGTTGCTTAAGCAGCATAGGTCGAAGCGTTACCGTTGGCAATATCATGCTGGAGGAAAACCTGGGCGATCTGCAAATCAACACCATAACAACCCCAACTTTCCTATATACACAAGGGTCGTTGCAACCGGAAGTGGGTACTACCAGTACGGTGCCACCCATTAATGATGTTACACTGGGCGAGGGTGCTCACCTCCTGGATGCGATGGGGTATACGGTTGAAAATTTTGAAGATGATTACCTGTTGGAATTTACCCTCGGGGAGGTTGTGAGCAAAACGCAGCTTATCTCCACCAATATGCTAACCCAGGGCATACTTCAGCCCTACAATGGCAAACACTGGACCGGTATGGTAAGCACAGCATGGAAGGAAAAAAACAATTGGTCACCGGCGATTGAACCTACCTTGCAGGATGATGTCATCATCCCTCCTATGTGCCCTAACTATCCGATTATAGCTAGCGGAAAAACCGGCATGTGTATGTCACTATTGCTTATGGAAGGCACTAATTTGCAAATCAAACAAGGTGGGGTTTTGATCATGAACAACTGACAACTTATTTTTCATTTCGCCGATTACATCCTTTACTTTAAGGACTGGTTGTAAATGCTTTTATCCTCCACAAGGACAGAGCCATTATTCCAATCAAAGTAAAGTGTTATTTTTGGCCTATGAAAAAGACGCTGTTTTTTATATTGGTCCTGGGTTTTGTTGGCTCTGCTTTTTCTCAGGTGGCCAGGGTTTTGTTCTTGGAAAAAATCACACTCGATGGCAACAATATGATCTAAAGTAGCAATTTAGATTTGGCCAGCGATGGAGATATTACCATCAACATGCCAAAATCAGGGCCTTTTCAAAAATTGTTGGACAGAAAATTCAGTGTAGAACCTTTTGACGTGACTGACAAAGGAGACTACTTACAGGCAAAATGGTATTTGCGAAATGTTTTACCGGAAAGAGAAATTCGCATTGAAACGGCAATGTTGATCTCAACTCAAGATAAAGCCCACAGCAGCATTTTTGAAGACGACGAGCAAAACACTGAAAAGTATTTAAAAGAAGAAAAAAACTTTCCTTACAAATCAAAGCAAATACAAGATCTGGCCAGCCAAATTGTGGCACGTGACACGGACAAACTGTTGGACAGCATCATGGTGCATGGATATAATGCGCTTCCTCTGCCATCCGAAAATACAGAACACGAGGGGCTGTTGAAAGCCATTAAGAAAGGCAAAGGAGATTACATTCATTATGCCGAAATTATGGTGGCTTTGTGCAGGGCAAAGGGTATACCGGCACGAGTGGTTTGTGGCTTTCAAATGGGTTCACAACTCAATGTAGACTATTGGTTTGAGGCTTACATCAACGGCAGGGGCTGGGTGCGAAAACACCCCTTTCCTTTTTCTGTTGAAGAAAATTTTAAAGGTGAGGTGAGGTACGTTGCTGTTTTATATGATGAATTAAGGATTCGAAAATTCACCATAAACAAAGGCATGTCGTGGAAAATAAGCAGCCAAAAACTCTACAGTACAGAAAGCATTCATCAAGAGGCGATGAAAAGTTACCAAAATCAGGAAATTGAAAAATCCGATTCCCTTTTTCGAATTTTGATCAATGAAATTCCTATCTATTACAAGTATTACAATATGCTGGGGGTTACCAGGGCACGGCAGGGACAGTTTGAAAATGCGCTTGGCTTACTGCAACAAGCCATGAATTTATCTAAAACTGAAGAAGAAAAATGTTTTACCTATTATGCTTTTGCCAAATATGCTGCTTTAAAAAACGAAGCTAAAATGGCAGCAAAATACCTGGACCTGGTTTTAAAGAAAGGTTGTGTAAGCCTTGACGGGATTAAAAAGGATCCGGATTTACAAAAAACAGGACAATCAGAAGAACTATTGGCCCTGATCAAAGCGCATGAAAAACAGAATGCCCAGCCCCCTGCGGAATCCAAACAGAGGAATTAGAATAAATATTAGGAAATCTGACCATATATAAGTTTGTTTTAGCCACAAAAGCGGTTTAAAACAAAATAAAATATTGAAATACTGCCCAGTTATAATTTTTCTTTAATTTTGTAAAGATCAATTTTTGCTGTGTGAGGTATTGGGTAGTATTATTTTGGATTCTAATTGGCAGTTCACTCTATGGACAGGAAGATTGCTTTAATGGAGTCGACGATGACAACGACGGTCTGATTGATTTGTGGGATCAGGATTGTTATTGTGTGCAAACCAATGGCACCTTATTCTTTAGCGACTTTGAAGAAATGAGTTGTTGTCCCTGGAGATTTACGATTCCTAATTTTCCGGGGGGCATCGATTGTCTGGGGGGAATGAGTTCAGCTACCGAAGCCACATCCGATTATTTTAATACGTGTAATTATATCGGAGAACCAGGCGCCACCGGGCCTCCTTTGGTGCCATTTCCCATACCTTCCGGAACGGGAGTAGTGGGGACCATTTCTACTTCAACCTATGTAGAATACGTCGGCACCTGTTTGCCGATAGAACTCATTGGTGGTTTTGAGTATGAATTTTCTATGCAGGTAGGCTTTAACTCCAATCTTCTCTGCGTGAGCCTTTCCCCCTTTACGGTTGCCATTTATGGCACCGCCGATTGTGCAAACTATCCGGTAGAAAACGATGACTGCCTAAACACTAATCCCGATTGGTATCTCATAGGCACGATGACAGTTTCTGCTATGCTGGGAGAATGGGCTTATGTTTCAGGGACCTTCATACCTCCTTACAATACGGCAGCAATTGCCTTTGGAGGATTTTGTACAGCTGAATCAACGGTCAATAACTATCATTTTTTCGACGACTTTATGATTTCCGGACCCGGCAATCCACAAATGGAAGTGGATGAAATTTCCTCAAGCGGAGATTGTGTTTCAGGTGTAACATTAAGCACTACTCAAATTTCAGGTGCCAGTTATCAATGGTACTTAGATGGCATTGCCATTGTGGGTGCCACAGACCCGACTTATGAGATACCTGCCGGTGGGGAAGGAAACTATCGGGTAATGACCATCAAAAATGGTTTATGTGGCGTTAGTTTACCCTTTGAAGTGGAAATTGATGAAAACACCCTGATGTGGAATGAAGAGATTAATCACATACCCTGCTTTGGGGAAAACAATGGATCTATAGAATTAATACTGCCGGGCAACCATCCGCCTTATGAAATCAACTGGAGTTCAGGCCACAATACCAACATTGCTGAAGAACTGGCACCTGGCACATACACAGTCACTGTAACCGATGCTTACGGTTGTTTTGGCACAGCTCAATATAATGTCACTGAACCTGCACAACTTGATGTTTTCGTTGTTTCCATCATCCAGCCCGGGGCAGTCAAAATACAGGAGAAGCTTCCATTGCCATTGAAGGTGGGGTAGAGCCGTATTTTATCGAATGGAGTACAGGTGGAAATGGGTATAAGGAAAAAAACCTGCAACAAGGCAACTATTCCATAACCGTTACAGACGATCATGGATGTGTGGATACAGTTGGGTTTAGTATCCTTTCAGCCATTCAATCCCAAATCAACTATGTTACTTCCTCTTGCCAAGTTTGTGATGGCAGTATTAACATTAATGTAATTGGAGGAATAAGTCCCATATCCATAAACATAGCTGACCAAAATGGAAATGCTGTTTCCAATACCGGATCCGCCCAAAATTTGTGCGGAGAAAAATATATATACACGATTATAGATGGGGCTGGCAACAAGGTTCAGGACACATTAAATCTCGACAATAAAAACAAGCCGATCATTCTTCTGGATTCCATACAGGCCGGAATATGTTTAGGAGATACATCAGGGCTGATTTCAGTTGTGGTCAATGGTGGCACGCCATCTTATACATATAAATGGAGCAATGGAGATTCAAGCGCTCAAATCAAAAAATTACTGCCCGGTATTTATGCCTTAACGGTTACAGATCTGGCAGGATGTATAGATACAGTGCACTACCAGCTGGATTCGTTAAAACCGGTTTTAACCACCATTCAGACAGTTGCTGCAGGATGTACAATTGGCGGAGAAGCAACCGTTTTGGCGCTGCAGGGAAACGGGCCTGTCAAATGGAAGTGGAGTACAGGGGATACCACAGCTACGGTTAAAAATCTTTTGGCAGGCAACTATATCGTTACGGTGAGTGACAGCCTCGGATGCAGAAAATTGGATACCATCGGTATTGCCCAGGAAGGTGGCATTGCGGTTGAAGGACAGGTAGTAAATTCCCATTGCAGTGAGATATCGGATGGTGAAATTTCAGTAACAGTTCTTGCTTCAAATGGCAATGTTGTTTTTAATTGGAGCAATGGGCAAACGACACCAAAAATTGAAAACCTAAGTGCGGGAATTTATCAGGTAACACTTACCGATGAACTGGGCTGTCAAAGTGTACAATTGTATGAAGTAAAAGAGGAACCACAGGCACAACTCACTTCTGTAATATTCCCGAACCCTTGTGCTGATCAAAGTCAGGCCTCGATTCACCTAAGTTTACAAGATGAAAATGAATATGACTTTATTTGGTCTGATGGCAGCACAAGCCCTAATCTTCAAGACCTCAAAGAAGGGATATATCAAGTAACTGTTACCGACATTAATGGATGTGAGCAACAACTGGATGTTGAAATTAAGGACCCACCAGTCTTAGTGGCAATGATTGAAAGCAGTCCCCCAAGGTGTTTTGGCAAGCCCGATGGTTTCATTTCGATCGCAGCAGTTGGCGGCACAGGCACCATAGTGCATACAATTAATGGTGTTATCACATTGGACAGCCTAACAAATTTGGGACCCGGCACCTATAATGTAATGATAAAAGATGCCAATGGATGTACGATTGAAGATACGCTGGATATGGTTTATAAATCGCATCCCACCCTTGAAGGTATTGTCACTGAAGCCGCGTGTGATTCCATCAGTGGCGGGAAAATTGAATTGACAACAAGCGGCGGTATTGAACCGTATAGCTGTAGATGGGATACCGGCTACACAGGCACACTTTATACAAATCTTGCATCAGGCCGGTACATAGTCACCATAACCGATCAGTTGGGATGCATGGTAATTGACACCTTCTTTGTACCCGGGAAAAACAAGCCTGTTATCCAGCTTTCAGGAAGCATACCCGACTGTTATGGAGGTCAAGGCGGTACACTTATCATTGATGTGAGTTCAGACAACGGGCCCTTTGATGTTTTTGTCAATGGCAATAAAATTGACGGTACGATATTATCCAATTTATATGCGGGTATATATTTGGTTGAAGTTGAAGATGCGAAAGGTTGTAAGACATCCGTTCAATATGAAATCACCGAACCCCCAGTGTTGACAGGCATTGTGACCAATGTGTTACAACCCGATCAAAACTATGTAACCGGCAAAGCTACTGTGAAGGCCATGGGAGGCACAGCACCTTATACATTCAAATGGGACAATGGCGAGCAGGGTGATTCGGCTATCAACCTGTTGCCGGGTAAGCATCAGGTAAGCGTTACCGACGACCATGGCTGTATCACTGTATTGGAAGTGGTCATTGTCAAAAGCAAAATCTACGCAGGATGGCAGTCTAAGGACAACATTTGTTTTGGTGAATGCAAGGGGATAATTTCAATCGACATTCAAAATGAAGATGGCACAGAACTATTGAAATGGTCAGACGGAGGCACAGGAACCCTGCGAACAGACTTATGTGCAGGTGAATACCAATGGACAATAACAGATGGCTATGGCAACAGCCTTACCTCGCCTGTAGTGACCATAAGTACACCGGAACCAATAAAGCTGGCAGTAGAAGTAAAAGGAGAGAGTTGTGAAAACAAAGGAGACGGCCAGGCAACAGTCAGTATAAATGGCGGAACACCCAATTACACAATAGAATGGGACGGCGTTGCAGGGACAGAAACTACAAACCTCGGCACAGGGATGCATATGTTATCGATAACAGATGCCAACGGTTGCCTTACGGATTCGCTTGTGTTTTTACCAGGGGTTGTATCAGCCAAGATCAGCGCTGATGTCAAAGATGCCGTTTGTGAAAAAGGAGGAGAGCTTGCCATTCAGACGAATGCATCAGAAATAATAGATGTGTTAATCAATGGAATAAAATACAAGGTAGATAAGGAACTTAAGATAGGGCCACTAACACCCTCAATATACAAGATAGAACAACAGATCAGTGACAGTTGCATTGTATTTAAGGAAGAGGTAAACATCGGATCAGGACCCTTCATATCAGGAGGGAGTATTGAAACAACAATCGAAGTAAAGGAAGGGGAGGAAATCGTGTTGGATTTATCAACATTAACAATAGCGGGCATCTATAGCATCAAATGGCAAGGGTTACAGCAGGATATTTGTGAGCTTTCAGATGCATTGGGCAACTGTCTAAAATATGTATATGTACCCGAAAGTCCTCATTCAATAAGTGCGTATATTTTGTCGGCGCAGGGATGCGATAGTCTTGTAATGTTTAGTATTAAAGTAAAAGTTGACAATGATATTTTTTTCCCCAATGCATTTGGAAGTGAGTCCAACACAATATTCAGACCGGTGGACAAAACCGGCAAAACATTTATATACAAGTTTAGGATTTTTGACAGATGGGGAAATCTTGTTTATCAGGAAAGTGATATTGAAATTGGAGAACTGAAAGGATGGGACGGGTTCTTCAATGGTAAAGCAGCAGAGACAGGGGTCTACATTTATTCGGTTGATGTAAAAACCGGGGAGAAAGGAAAAAAGTCTTTTATAGGAGATGTGACCTTATTGAAGTAACACCCAAATGTAAACCAAATTAAAATTGGTTGAACCCCGCTTTTGTTAATTACAACAAAATAACATTTGGCGGTTGTTGTATAAGAAAACAGCGTTGGATTTTATAATTTTACCAAACGTATTTATAATTGAGATTTGAAACAGACTCTATTTTCTTTGTTGTTTTTGATTCAATTTTTAACAGCCTTTTCCCAAGAAGACTGCACCAATGGTATTGATGACGATAACGATGGACTAATTGATTTATTGGATGATGAATGCAGATGCCTTGCCCCTACCGGGTACAACTTTTTAGAAGATTTTGAAAACAACGTTTGTTGTCCACAGTATTTCACTACAGTAGGCAATCCTTTTGGTATTGAGTGTTTGAATGGCATGTCTGCAGTAACTGTGGGCACACCTGATTATTTTCATACGTGCGGTTATTTGGGTTCACCCTTTGGACCAGATCCTCCTCCTGTACCTCTTCCTATGCCATCGGGGATGGGAGCGGGTGGTATAGTAGTGATGAACAACTATGTAGAATATTGGGGTACTTGTTTGCCCGATCCTTTGCAAGCAGGCGTTGAATATGAGTTTTCTGTTTATGTTGGATTTAATACCAATAATGTTTTTGGCAGCAACAGCCCAATCTTATTTAATATTTATGCCACCAATAATTGCACTAACAACTACCCATCCTCACAGATATTTTGTCTGGATCAGGATCCCAATTGGTATGTCCTGGGCAGTATGACAGTGAGCGGCAATATAGGAGAATGGGTTCAGGTTTCTACCACAGTAATACCGGGCTCCAATGTCGAAGCCATTGCCATTGGATCACCTTGCAATTTTGCAAGTGGCAACAATTACTACTTTTTTGACGACTTTCAGATAATAGGTGGCGGCGCCGAAGAAATTCCTGTAGAAGATATAGTAGATCAAACGGGTAATTGTATCACGGGTATAACGCTAACTTCTCAAACTTATGCCAACGCACAATATCAGTGGTTTTACAATGGGGTAGCCATAGCGGGAGCAACCGTATCAACCTATCCTGTGCCACAAGGAGAAGAAGGCAGTTATCAGGTAATGATTACCATTAACGGAGAGTGTGGTATCAGCGATATAGAAGAAGTAGAAATAGACGAGGAAGTGCTCGACCTGGATGGCATTGTATCCGAGATTAGTTGTTACAATGCCGGTGACGGCTCGATTACCCTGGACCTTCCTGGCATCAATTTACCGCTGGATATTCAGTGGTCAAATGGAGAGAGTACGCCCACAATTACCGGCCTGTCGCAAGGTAATTATGCGGTCACAGTAACCGATGGCAAAGGTTGCTTCAACACCCTGGAATTTGAGCTGTTTAATCCTTTTGAGCTGGAGTTGATATTGGATTATGTTATTCAACCCGGCAACGGTAATCCCTATGGTGAAGCAGCAGTATTGGTTGCAGGCGGTGAGCCCGGTTATACGCTTCAATGGAGCAATGGTGCCGATGGGTATAAAGAAACAGCTTTGTCCCCCGGCCATTATACCATAACCGTTGTGGATAATAACGGATGTATTGATACCGTGGGCATTGACATTTTTGCACCTTTTCAAACCCAGCTTAATTATTCCCAATCTTCTTGTTTAGTTTGCAATGGCACCATCAATGTGACGGTAAATGGTGGCGTGGAACCCGTAGAAGTGACGATCACCAATCTACAAAGCGGAGAAACCATTTTGGGAGCAATGGCTACTGGTTTATGTCCCAATACATACTCATACTCCATAACTGACGGTATAGGCAATGTGTTTCAGGATACCGTGGATCTTGGCTTGCTGTCTGCTCCCGAAATAAAACCGGACAGCATACAAAATATAATCTGCGTTGGAGATAGCACGGGCTACATAGGTGTAGTAGTTACAGGAGGCAGTCCGGGCTATAAATACAAATGGAGCCATGGAGACACAACTGCGGTAACCAATAACCTACTACCGGGGCTGTATGCTTTGACAGTAACAGATCAACAAGGTTGTAAAGACACAGTATCTTACCTGCTTTCATCAGCCCCGGCATTGCAAGGTTTGGTGAATTCAACTCCGGCCGGCTGTTTGACCGGTGGCACAGCTAGCTTTCAGGTTAGTGGTGGCAGCGGACCTTATCAATGGCTGTGGAGTACAGGAGATACAATGCAAATGGTGACCAATCTTACACCCGGTAAGTACACAGTGGAGGTAAGAGATAGCCTGGGCTGCTCAAATAAAGATAGTGTAGAAGTCATCCAGCAAGGAGGTATTTTGGTGCAGGCAGTTACTAGTGATGCTCATTGTATAGCTGCATCAGATGGAGCGATAGAGATAATACCGATAAGTTTCAATGGCAGCCTTAGCTATGTATGGAGTTCGGGCGATACAACAGCTATGATAGACAGTTTGCCGGCAGGTGCTTATTCGGTTACGCTAACGGATGAAATAGGTTGCATATATACACAAAGCTATAACATCAACTACCTGCCACCTTTTGAAGTCACTGCCGACCTTGTGAATAATTTGTGTAATGGTGATTCGACAGCATCCATAACTTTGACAACAATGGTAGGCGGACAGCTAAGTTTTCTTTGGACCAATGGAGCAACAGGCTTCCAAATAGAAGGGTTATCTGAAGGAAAATATACGGTTGCAATTGTGGACCAATATAGTTGTGAACAAATACACACCTATGACCTTTCAGATCCTCCTGCATTATCCCTGGTCACTATTGTAGACCAACCTGAATGTGCCGGCACGGATAATGGAAGTATATTCATGATGGCCAACGGAGGAACAGGGCAGATAGAATATTTTATTAATGGCATTTCTGGTGGTGAGCTGGTTACAGGTTTGGGTGAAGGATTATTTCAAATTGAGATCAAAGACGAAAATAGCTGTATAATAGAAGAACAAGTGGTATTGCAATTTCAATCGGATCCCATGTTGACTTATTCCATTACCGAGGCCCCATGCGGAGAGACAACCGGAAGTTTAATTGATGTAAGCCTTACTGGGGGCGTCGGTAGTTATACCTATAACTGGAGCAATGGCAGCACGACAGAAGATTTGAGAGATGTGCCAGCGGGCAATTATTTGGTAACGGTAACAGACGATCTGGGCTGCGAGATAACGGATACAATACAACTGACCAATACCGATGGTCCTGCGGTGATGGTAAGTGGAACAGATGTGG
>WBZP01001583.1_pt1 | contig 27534 bp, 19 predicted proteins | sample 5204301 | NCBI WGS metagenome assembly WBZP01 (sample SAMN12412401, study PRJNA552823) | activated sludge metagenome | isolation source: activated sludge from nitrification reactor of wastewater treatment plant... | place: USA: Pennsylvania | collected 2017 | reverse complement strand
TTGGCGCAGGACCGCGAAGATCGCCGGGAGAGCAGTCAACGCCAGGGCGATGGCGAGCGCTTGCGCGCTACTCAGTGGACGGGCTCGCCGGCCTTGCGGCCCACCGAGCGCGGGAACGACGACTTCGGTCCGGTCGTGCACTCGGTCAGACTAGTCCGTGGTGGATTCCGGCGGGCGCACCGCAAATGGCGCAGTGGGTGGCGCCGGCGGGCACGGCTCGCTGGCAATTCTGGCAGCGAACATCGGCGGTTCGACCGGCGGACAGTGACGTCACGCTCTCCCCGCAGCGCACGCAAAAGCGCAGCCCAGGCAGCACCTCGCTGGCACAGTGCGGGCAGGTCATCACAGTCGCTGGTTCCGGCTGTGGGGCGCCGGTCCTCCTGCGTGGCAGCCTAATTTCGGCCTGCGCTAGGAGCATGTCCCCAGTGGTGGGGACGCGCTCTAGCCCGCAGTCCCCTTGCTGTGGGCTCGCTCCCACTCGGCCACATCCCGCATCCACCGGGCGCGGAGCCGTCCGTGGATGATGCTGAATACGCCGAGGCCAACGATGACCACGCCAAAAACGATCGACACCACGACCGCATCGCGGTGCCGGTTGTGATTGACGAAAGGCGAAACGATGAAGAAGATCCCGCCCGCGACCGCTCCTACGCCAATGGCATAGAGAGCCAGCGGATGAGTCTGGGCCCACGGCGGACGCCACTTACCATCGGCCCCAAATGGCTCGCGCGGGCGCTCCATCGGAGTGTTCGGCTGGGTCATGCTGAGGCGCTGACAACCGGTACGTAGGCGGCAAGGAGGTCAACAAGACCATCGGAGGCCACGTGGTGTTCCTCGCCGCCAACGCCCTCGGCGTCAACGTTGGTGCGCGCGATCAACGCGTCATTCGAATCCTTCGCAATGACCACATTGCCAACGGAGGCATCCAGGGAGCGCACGTCGACCAGGACCGCTGGGGTGTGAGTTCCGAGGCGCTGCTCCACCAAGGAGCCCACCAGGGCTGCCACATCCTGACTGGGGTCAGCGAATGCCGTCCACCAGGTGAGGACGGCATTGGGCTCCACGATGGCAGTCACATCAGGGCTCTGAAGCACGAACACGACTCGCGGCGTGCTCTCGCTGAGCAGCCCGATCCGGGTCCAGCGCACGCAGGTAGAGACGGCGGTGCGCAGGAGCGCAGCCGAGGAGAGCAGGTGACCTTCACCGGCGGTCGAGGACAAGAGCCCACGGGCCGTTAAGGCTGAGGAACCTGCCAGGACGATGTCATCGGAGGCGTAATTGGCAGCGATTCCGAAGATCTCCCGAGAGCGGGCGGCCTCGGGAGTCTCCTGCGATGCCACGATGGTGGCGATCTCAGCAATCCCGAATCCGGTCATCGACTCGGGAAGAGCGGCCCGCGCGAGGTCGGTGCCCTGAAGTGGGTCGTACGTCATGGCTCTCCTGCCGTCAGCTCGAGTCTCAGTCGAACCAGTTCATGGGGTTGAGGTTCTCGCCGACGCTCTCAACGATATTGCCAGCGCCTTCAACCAGGTTACCCATCGTGTGGCTGACAGTCGCGCCGGCATCAGCGGCAAAACCCGTGATGTCATCCCAGTGGTCATAGACGAGTTGGCCGACGGCCATTCCGCCTGCCACCACCCCACAGGCAACGTCGACAGGTGGTGGGGTGGTCAGCGCAGCCAGGCTGAGCGCGGTGACCGCGCCGTCGTAAGCAGCACGTCCTGTGTGGCCTTCCGAGATGTCCTGGTACACCGTGTACCCGCCCAGGGCCACCCCTAGGGGGCCCATGACCTTGCCAGCTTTGCTCAGCAGTTCACCCGACGTACCGAATACTTTGGCAGCGGTGCTTCCCTCTTCGGCCCAGCCGAACATCTTGGCGATGCTGCTATCGCTGCGCAACCGCGAAAGCGCGCCCGGCAGTTCGTTCCACCGTTCCGGGTCGCCGAGGACCCTGCCTGCCGCACCAAGGACGTTCCGTCCATCGATCCGGAAGACGGACTTGAGGTCGGCAAGGCCATCGATGGCGGAAAGGCCCCCCAGCCGATTCAGGTTCTTGGCAAACTGTCCAAATTGCATCCCCATGCCGAGGTAGGTGGGGGCGAGCAGGCCGAATTCGGCCAGGCCATACCACTGGGAACCGACCTGAACCCCGTCAAAGAGGCCCGGCCAGAAACTCCCCAGGTTTCCGGAGGGTTGGTCACCGGCTTCATTGGACCCACCGGGTCCACCCGGACCGGTCGGCCACGGGCCTCCGCCCGGCGCATCCGAAAGGGTCGCACTGACCTGGCGCTGCGCCGTCGCATTGGCGAGGGCGGTCTTGCCGAGTCGAGCAATGTTGTCCGCCACTCCCAGGGACTGCCACCGCATGCCGCCCTCCCACTGATGCACATAACGGGTCACCGAGGGGCCAAGCCAGACCGCCGGGAGGGAACCGACCAGTCGGTCGATGTCCTGGACGGTCCGCTGGACATCCTTGGCGAGCGCGCCCAGTTCACGCCCCGCGGCCTCGACCGCATCGGCATCCATGCCTAGTCGGCTCATCGTTGCTCCTCAGATCTCTCGTGGACGCTCACGTGAACGCCAGCCTCGCTACCACGCTAGGGCGATGGCACTGGCCGCACACGTCCCCACTCACGGTGACACTCCGTCACATGACACCTCGGCAGTGAAGGACAAAGTGGACCACGTCTTGGCGCGAACCTCCAGGGCCGCCCCGCGCTCATCCACAGCATCGAATCCCGTCCATCCACCGGGAATCTCAAGGTCCGACGACAGCGTGAACCCCTCACCGCGAAGGCCATCAGCGATGGATTGTCGAACAGCCTCCCAGGGCACCGAGACGCCGAAGTATTTCTCTGTGCGGAGCACATCACTCTGGTAGGTGCATCGGTCACCGTGTCGCTGAATGCTGCTGGGGCTGTCGACCGTAAAGGTCGCCCCAACATCGGTGGTCAATCCAGAGGCGACGCGGGTCAACAGCGGGTCAAGGCGGGCCTTGGTCTCCGATGCGCCCATCGGCGCTGGGCCGCAGCCCACGGCTGCCATCAGCCCCAAAGAGGCCAGTCCCCACCCGGGCAGCTGTGTCCAGTGGCTCGTCATTGGTCCGCTTGCCAGGTGAGGTCCAACTCGCCCCGACGGTCCTCGGAGGCTGGCTGCAAGGCACTGACCGTTAGCACACCACCAGCCATCAGGGTCGAGGAGCCTTCGGCCAGGTCGACGACCCGAGACTCACCGCCTCCTCGAATCTGTAGGCGTGCGGTAGGGACCCCCTGCTTGACTCCCACGAAGACCACCCCAACAAGCACCCCTTCAATGGTGGGCTGGCTGCCTTGCTTGACCCGAACGGTTGCCATGGCTAACTCACTTCCCGCTGACGCTCGAGGTGTCGGCGAAGTTGCGGTGGAACTCCTCCTCGGTCAACCACAACTCACCGTACACAGACTCCCCGTGGTAGCTGTGCTCGCCTGGACCCCAAGGGTTGAGAAGGTGGATCTTCATGGTCCCGTCCCGCTCCTCGACCTTGTCGATCATGTACGCATGCTGGGGCACGATCCCCTTGTCGTCGACTTCATCGTCGAATGGCCACCAGGTGTCGCCGCGCTCGGACCCCACGGCATAAATTCTGCCGTCCGCCAAACCATCCCGGATCGATTCCAAACTCTGATCGTTGTGCACACTGGCGGATCGCCCCGTGACCATCTCCAGTGCCACGGACTCATATCCCCCGTCGATGTCCTCATACGAGCCCCCGGCAAAGACCGCGGCCGCCTTCTCGTAAATCGAGGCGTAATTGGGCTCCCCCTGCGCGTCTCGAGCACCCTTCTCCACGACCGACGCCGGGACGGTGATCTCGCGGGCCTCGTATGTCGTATCGCCAAACCAGGGATCGTGCTTTTCGAAGAGGGTCACGGTGTAACTGCCATCCGGGTTGCGCCGAAGGTGATCCCGAATCCACGCGGGGTTCGCGGTGGCCACCGATCCGAGGCCGGCAAGCAGCCAGCAGTCGCCAATCTGCCCCTGCCGAATGTCACGCCCGGTGACTTCGGAGTCCGATAGGTCGAGCGGCCCTTCAAGGTCTTGGTAATTGCCCAGATCCCCTGGATCTGGGTTTCCCTGGCCCTGGCCGCTTCCTCCCCCAAGGGTGAGACCGGGATCGGTCGGCCAGAAGGCCCCTCCGCCTCCATCAAGGGTGCCGCTGACGCGTCGCTGATCGGCAGCATTCGCCAAGGCCGTTTTACCAAGCCCAGCCACGCTGTCCGCAGCGCTGAGGGCGTGGCGGCGACACCCCAACTCCCACTCCTGCACATATCGCGTGGCCGCTGTACCGAGCCAGACGCCTGGCAATGAACGCACCAAGCGATCGATATCGTGCACCGCCCGTTGCAGGTCGGTAGCGAGCCGACCCAAGTCACGACCGGCGGCCTCGACGGCATCGGCATCCATGCCTAGTCGACTCATCGCCCGACCTCCTCTGGTCTACCGACCCGTCAAGGGACCCGCCCTGGACTCCCCACCTGAGCGTAGGGCTCGCGGACATCCACCACATGTCACCACTGCCGGGGACACGCATGGGGGTCGGCGGCGCTAGCGTGGCCCCGGGGAAGACCCCCAGAAAGGGCGTGGACGATGTCCAGCGGAGGACCATTGCGGATCGGCGCGATCGATGACCACCCGGCGATCTTGCATGGCGTCATGGCCGGCTTGGTCTCACTCCTCCCGGCCGAGACCAGCCTGGCGGTGTCGGCCAGCGTCGATGATCTCCTCGCCGAGGCCCCTCAGCTCGATGTCGTCCTGTTGGATATGTCGCTCGGTGATGCCTCCGTGCCGGCCGACAATGTGCGCCGCCTGATGAGCTCAGGCCACCGCGTGTTGCTCTATACCCAGGAGACCCGATCGCGTCCGGTGATTGAGGCTCTCCAGGCCGGGGCGATGGGCATCGTTGGCAAGCATCAGGACCTCACCGATCTGGCGGACGCGGTGCTGGAGGTCGCTCCCGGCGAGATCCACCTGAGTCACGAGTGGGCGGCGGTGGTGGAGGCCGAAGCCGCGCGCTTGGCCCCGCATCTGTCGGCTCGTGAGACCGAAGCCTTGGAGCTCTATGCCGCTGGGTTGCCGCTCAAGAGCGTCGCCCGCCGCATGTCCCTGAGCGCTGAGACGGTACGCGTGTATCTGCTGCGCGTGCGTCAGAAGTACGAGGCCGTCGGCCGTCCCGCGGTGACCAAAACCGATCTCTATATCCGCGCTGTTGAGGACGGGTATCTGCCTGCGCCAGAGACCACATGAGCCACGAGCTGGCGGCGATTGCCGCGGAGCGCCGCTGGTGGGCTGCATTAGTCCACGACACCATCCTTGGGGCGCTGCAATTGGCCGCCCGGGGCGGGCCGCAGGAGACCCGCTCCGCTGCACGCTCGTTGGCCCAAGAAGCCCTAGCTGCCCTCGCCTCCCGACAGCCTGGCGCCGCGCAGACGCCCACCAACCACGAGGAGCGGCTCCAGGCACTGATCGACCAGATTCGGGATCAGGCAGCTCGCCTCGGACTCGACCTCGACCTCGACCTCGACGTGATCGCGGATCCGCCAGAGCCCGCGCCAGACTCCGTTCTCGACGCAGTGGCTCGGGCCATCGGTGCCGCCTTGACCAATGTCGCGCGCCACTCCGGGACCAGCCAGGCCGCCGTCAGAGGTCTCGTGGGGCCGGGTGTGGACCTGGTGGTCGCCGATCACGGTGTGGGCTTCGAACTCGGCGCCATTGCCCCTGAACGCTTGGGCGTGCGCTCCGCCATCGTTGAACGGCTCGCTGCGGTCGGTGGCCACGCGGAGGTGCACAGCGCCCCAGGGGTGGGGACCACCATTCGGATGGTCGTGCAGGTGCCCACTGAGCTCCCCACCGATGAACAGTTGCGTGCCGCCGAGGCGGCCAGGCGCGAAGCCCTCCTCACGGACGAGGTCATCCCGCTCCTGCAGCTCATTGCGGGTTCCGAGGAGCCGAATGCCGCGCAGCGCACTGCCATGACGATCGCCGAGGCCGCCGTGCGCGATCGGCTGGCCGCCAGCCCGCTCATCGATGACACGGTGGCCGCCGCGCTGGCCGCCGCGCGGCGCACAGGCGCGGTGGCCACACTGTCAACCCACGGCTCGGCGGGCGACCCCGGTGAGTACCTCGCCGTCAAGCAGTGGCTCCTCGCCACGCTGCCTCGCGTGACCGCCGTGAGCCGACTCACCGTGCGGTGGCGCGGCTCCACGAATGCCTTCGCCAGCCTCACGCTCACTCACCCGGCAGCGACCGAGCGCACGTGGACGGGCGCCGGACCATCGGCATTGGGCTCGGTTCAGGTCGACGTCGAGGACGATGAGGACGTCCTGCTCGTGACGTTCCGACGCGCAGCCAAGCCAGCCTGGGCGGAGCTCTATGACCATGGGTCGCCGGCCTGGGCACCTGACGATTTCTAGAGCTGTCGCAGGGTTGCCGTCACAGCACCTGGTGAAGTTCCGAGAGCCAGGATGCGACGTCGGGGGCGATCGTCAGGAGCTGTCCAGGCTCAAAACCCCCGCCTGCCGCGCTGATCCGCCGCAATTCACTGGACACGAGTACTCCACCTGAAATCCGGCCGTCCCCGCCGCGCACCAGGATGGTCAACGCCGGCGCCTGCACGTCCTCATCAACCTGACGCACGATGGCGAGGTCGGCAAAGAAGCGCAACCCGGCCTCGGGGTCGATCGGCGCCACGGTGTGAATGCCGCCGGGCCGGGTCGTCACCGCAGCCGCGGTGCCATCCGGAAGCATGAACAACTCGTACCGGTCTCGATCCGGCAGCAGGGCAAAGTCAGGTCCCACAGATGCGGCCATGATCGCCGGCTTCAGGTTGACCAGCGCAGTAGGCAGGGTCAACAGGGCGTCCCGGGGGCCGTGTTCGTCGGCCAGCCCACGGATATACAACGACCGGTATCCGCGCGCCGTGGCCGAGGCGAGATCGCGCGGATCAGCGGTCGCCACCGTTGCCAACGGGCGTGGCCAGGGGTGCCCCGCGGCATGGCCGAGCGCGGCCAACTCATCATCGCTGAGCAACATCGCCGTCACCGGGGCGCTCTGGGCAAGCGTTCCAGGGAAGGCAACTCCCGGCAGGGTGGACGCGCTCACTGAAGCGACTCCCAGGCCGGAACGGCGGGATGCGCCGCGACCGGCCAGGCTGGCTCGGCCACGGCATACGGTCCGGCATCCGGCCACGGGCTGCCCGCGATCGAGCCGATCCCCAACTCTGCCGACAAGCGCTGTTCGAGGCGGTTCCACCCATCAAGGTCAATCGCGGCCGGAGTGGAGTTCATGGTCACGGGATCAAAGGGCGCATATGCCGGTATCCCAGGCAGCGGGAAGGCCGGCGATCCCACGCCGAGGCTCGCGCTGGTGTCCCGTTGGCGCCGAGCATTCTCGCGCAGCGTCGAGACCAACTCCCGCAGGGCGTCGACCGCGGATCGCACGCCACCCCCTCGCGTCTGGTGCCATTGCTCTCGGTATCGGTCACTGTCCGGGCCAGTCCACGCAGACTCGGACTGCGCCACCAACCGGTCGATCTCGGCGCACACGTGCTCGATGCGCTCGCACGCGCGAGCAATCTCACGCGCCGCCTGGTCGACGGCGTCGGGGTTCATTCCGAGCCAGGTCATGTGGCACCTCCCTTAACATGCTCGTGGGGGCCGGGAGTGCACCCCCCTGAAGGATTGCACCCCCGGCCCCCACGAGAGAAGCCTCAGAGCTGGCTGGACGTGTCCCGCTGCTTTTGAGCGTTGTTCTTGGCGGTCTTGCTCAGGCCCTCAATGGCCGTGGCGGCGTTGTCGATGAGCCGCTTGTGCTGGCCGGTCCACTCGCTCTGGAACTGCTTGACGTCCTGGCCATCCCAGATCGAGCTCAGGTGGTTGATCTTGTTGTCGACAGTGTGCATGAGCTGACGCAGCTCCTGAGCCTTGTTGTCGAGCTCGCGGGCAGTCTGCTCAACTGCATCGGCATCCATTCCCAAGCGTGCCATGGTTTCTCTCCTTGTGGTGATCGGTTCTTTCGGTGCTTCGGTTCGGGCTGGTGCTCGATCCGTTGACACCATTCTCGACTCAAGCGAGAAGGGGTGTCACGTCCCCACTGGTGGTGACACCTCCCCCGGGGACGTCGGGGTGCTGTGCGCGACCTGAACCAGCGTCGCGCGGCCGAGCTGAGCCAAGAAGGCTCGTCCCGGTGGGAAGTCTGCTTTAACCAGCCTGCGTGGGAGTTCCACTCCGAGAACATCACCATCGCCGGACTCCGGCAGCAGGATCAGTCCCTGGCGGCTCGCCTTAGCCAATGCGGTCACGCCATAACGGCTGGTGAAGTGGGTGGGCTCGCCATCGGCGATGATCAGCGCCCCGGCCGCGATCGCGGCCTTGTAGAGCGACTCAATGGCGTACTCCGCGTCATTCGCCCAGTCGGCAAACCGTTCGAGAACGATCGTGACCGGAGCGTCCTGCTCGCTGGCGCTCGAATGCTGTTGCAGCGCAGCGGTAATCTGATCCAGCAGATCCCGAGAGTCCTCGATGCCCACGCCTCGTGCGGTCCATGGATGCGCCGCCAAGAGTGGCGATCGACGGTCGGTCGTGAACAGGTACGACACGCCTTGCGGGCGGACGCGGCCCGCGGCGGAGACCAGGGTGAGCAGCGCAGTAGTCCGCCCGGACGCCGGTGGACCCATCACCACAACGGTGCCCGACGAGGACATACCGATTGGTTCCAGGGACTCGCCGGACAGACCGATGGTCATGCCACCTTCGCTCTTCGCTGGCAGGGTGTCGAGCGCGACATCGTCGGTGAGTCGTTGAATAGGCGCAGCGGCGGTGATCCCTCGCCGGGTCATCCACGTGGCCATCACGGTGGTCTCGCGAGACTGCTCGCCGAGGTCCGGCGGGACGCGCAACTCCGGGTTGTCCGGGTGCTGGGTATGTGCGCCCAGAACGCCCACTTGCACCTCTTGACCGGCCCAGATCCCGCGCCCCGGCACGGACATCGGGTTGAGGATGTCACCTGGCACACCGAGGTTGCCGTAGTCCTGGGGGTCCGCCATCCGCAGCACCAGCCGGCGCTGGATGGTGGCACCCAAACCGGTCGGCAAAGCTCCGGCGCGGTCCGCCGTCACAATGAGGTGGACGCCGACCTGGCGACCGTCGGAGGCCACACTCACCAAGCGCTCCCACCACGGCAGTAGCCAGCCGTCCTCGTAGGTCTGCCGGAATGCCGCGAGACCGTCGACGAGCACCAGGATCCGAGGTTCATCGGGCCGTCCGCCCACCTGGCGGTATTGCGTAATGGAGTCGGCATTGACCGCGGCATACCGCGCGGCACGCTGATCCACCTCATCCCGCAGCCAATCGATGAGCCGCTTGATGCGCTCGTCATCGCCGGCGTTGATGATGGCCCCAACATGCGGCAGCTGCTCGAGCATGGCCAAGCCGCGAGCGCCGAAGTCCAGGCCATACACGTGGCACGGTCCCCGGGACGTCGAGAGCCCTGCGGCAACCGCGATCGTCCGCAGCGCCGTGGACTTACCCGAGCCACCACCTCCGAAGATGGCGACATTGCCATCACGGTCGGGGTGGAAGGCCACGGGATGTTGGCTCTGTGACTCAGGTTCGTCAGCGATGCCGAAGACCAAGCGGTCGTCCCGCCCGGACGCCGCAACCTCGGGCGAGCGGAGGTCGTATGACGCCTGCAGGTCGGGAAGCCAGGGCTTGCGCGGCAGCGGCAACTCGGCCGTCTCGCGCGCCACATTGATGCGGTCGACGATGCGGGTGATGTCGGTGGGACCGAGCGGGGCACTAGGCACCTCGGTCACCGGAGCGGGCGGCTCCCAGAGTCGACCCGCGCCAATGGTCAACTCCAGCACCACGATGTCGGGGGCTGACGGTCCGGAATCGGTGGTGTGCCCACCGACATATGCCGTCTGGAAGGGGACAAGCCGGCCAGGCCCGGTCTTGGACACGGCACGACCCGGCAGGTTGGGGTCGAAGAAGGCGGCATCCGTCGAACCCAGCACGTCTGTCGAATCGCCCTCATCCGCCACCCGCAACGCCAGCCGCAAGTTCGTATTCGCCCGTAGGTTGTCCTTGATGACACCGGCCGGCCGCTGGGTGGCCAGGATCAGGTGCAGGCCAAGGGAGCGACCTCGCTGGGCGACATTGACCACCCCATCGACGAACTCCGGCACCTCCTGGACCAGCGCAGCAAACTCATCAACGACGAGCACCAGGCTGGGCGGGCAGTCGGTGACGCCCTTCTTTTCCAGCGCCATCAGGTCCTTGGCCTTGCGCTCGTGCAAGAACTCCTCGCGGTACTTCAACTCTGCACTGAGCGAGGTGAGCGCGCGTCGCACGCCATTGGTATTCAGGTCCGTGACCAGGCCGACCGTATGCGGTAGGCGGGAGCAGTCCGCGAAGGCCGAGCCACCCTTGTAGTCCACCAGCAGGAAGGTCAGCCGCTGCGGCGAGTGACTGGCGGCCATGGACAGAATCCAGGTCTGCAGGAGCTCGGACTTACCGGCACCGGTGGTCCCACCCACCAGCGCGTGCGGGCCATCGGTGCGCAAGTCGAGGGAGTGCAACTGGCCCGCGGCATACCCGATCGTCGCCCGCAACGATGCCTCCCGCCGGGACGGCGGACCCGCGTGTGGTCCCGTGAGGATCGAATGGTTCTGCTGCCACCGTTCGATGACCGCCTGATCCTGGGTGTCCAAGGCCTCGTGTCCATCGAGGGCCAGGAAGGACACCCGTCGGGGCAGGTCGCTGGCGTCATCGGCGCGGGCACCCAAGTCGGTGACCGGCGCCATCGAGCGAGCGCACGCCAACGCGACATCCGCGGCCAACGTTTCGGTGACGACGGGAAACACCCCGGAGGCGAGGTGGACGAAGCCGACCCCCGATTCCTCGATGGACGCGCAATCCACGAAGGTCCGGCACGCGGCGGGGAGCTGAGCGACTTCCGGAGCCACCCAGAGAATGTGCACGCCGACGGCCCAGCCCTTTTCGGCGACCTCGACCAGCCTGCCGAATTCGGCGGGGGCATCGCTCTCGACAACGAGCAGTACCGCAGGAATCGTGCGCCCACCGCCGCCACTGCGTTCGGCAGCAAGGCGCTCAGCAATGACGGCCTCCGTTGCACTGAGCAACGCATTAGCCCCGGATTCGTTAGAGGTCAGGTGAGGGGCATCCAACGGGGATTGGGCAGAGTCCACATGGGGCAGCCACTTGATCCAGTCCCACTCCGCTGCGGTCCGGGACGAGCCGAAGAGCCCAATGCCGAGTTCCGCGGGTGAATGGAGCGAGGCGGCCTGGATGACCAACGCTCGGGCGGCTGCCATCGCGGCAGAGCGCGGCCCAGCCACGCCCACGCCGCCGCTCTCGCGCGGGAACGCCACGATGGGTACCGGTGAGACCACATGAAGGTGGGCCGTTGCCTCACGAGCCTCCCGGAAGAGGTCACGCGGGCCGCGCCGACCGTCGGGAAGTTCGATCGTGGAGCGGCTGGGCAGGGTGCCTGTCCCGAGCCGGAGTTCCAAGAAGCCCCAGTCCCCGGGCCGCCGGGTCCAGAGCAGTGGGTTGCGCTCACGCACCGCAGTGAGGCAGTCAGCCGTGGCTGGGTGCTCCTGCAGGCGCAGCGCCACCTCAGCTGCCGCTCGCTGCTCACCCTCGGCGACCACATCGGCCAAGTCGGCTCGGAACTGCGCCAGGGCCACCTTGTCGACCTTGTTGGCATGGCGGCGCTGCTCCCACCAGGTTCCGAGCATCATCAGCGGCGTGAAGAACGCCATCAGCAGGACCGAAGACTGACGGGTGGCCAGATACATCACCCCGGCCATGAGTAGCGGGATGATCGTCATGAACATCGGCCACGGCTGACGCCCCTGCGGCTGCGGCAACTCCGGCACGACCAACTTCTGCCCGGCGAATTGCGGGGCAAGACGGGGTGAGCGGATGAAGCCGACCAACGAGCCGTCTGTTCGGCCCTCGGCCGAGGCGACCTGCGCCATGCGCACCGTCAAAGTGGTGTCGCCGACGCGCACCACGTCGGTGGGGCGGATGGTCGCCCGCTGAACCAGTGCGCCATTGACCTCGACGCCATTGGCCGAGCCGAGGTCGATCACCTCGATGTGATCGGAGACATTGATCCGAGCATGCTGCCGCGAGACCAACGAGTCGGTCAGCCGGACCTCAACGCCGCGCTGCCGACCAATGATGCTCGGGCCGCTGGCCAGCGGCACGTCTGGGCCACCTGCGCCTGGGCCACCCACCATTGACACGAGGGCGACGGCGTGATGCGTTCGGTCAGCATATGACTCACCGGCTCGGGCAATGGCCACCAAAGCCCCCGATCGGATGGGGCTGTCCGCCAGGGGAATTCGTGGGTCGAGCGCCTTGTGTGCGGCATCGACCATGCTGAGGGTCACCCCGGCGGGCGACCCACCCCCGCCGTCTCGCGCCGTCGGGTCGGCGTCGCGCAGATAGCTCGCGAGGTCGCCGACCGTGGTGGCTGAGTCGCAGGTCACCAGGAGGTCCTGGCGAGCGCCACCAGGGCGATCGAGAGTGAGTTTCAGCCTCATGTGCGGCGGATCCTTGGGAGCAGGCGTCGGGGGGCAGGGGCGGCACGCAGCGAGGTCTCGACCGGCCGTGGATCACGGGTAAGCAGACTTCGCAGACTGACCAGGCGGGTGAAGCGGCGGCGGCGTGACGCGTCTTTGGTGAGCTCACGCCGTGCGGTCTTCACGTCGCGCCAGTATGCCGTGACGTCTTCGTCGCTGGGAGTCCCGGCACCAAAGACCGCGGTATCGGCGCGATCGGCGAGCGCTCGGTGCCCGACCACGGCGGCCTCTTCGCGTCTGGTCAGGCCCACCGACACCTCAGTGCCGAGGTCACGAGCGTGGTCGACCAACTCGCGCCACCCCGATCCGAGGCGACGATCTGCAGTGCCAGACGTGGCCCGGCGACGTCGACGTAGCCCGCGAGCAGCCGCGAGTAGAGCCATGACCAAGACCAGGGCGCCTACGGGATAGCCGACGATCTTGGCCGCCAGAGGGACCCAACTCGGCAACTCCCCGATGAAGGGCAGCGTAGGCTTCTTAGTCTTCTTCACCACGGCATTGGGGTCGGTATCGAAGGTGGTGTCCAGAGCACCCGGTGGCTTGAGGGTTGTCGGGGGTGGCACCTGGTCCGCCGGCTGGTCCTTGGGTGGCGGCTGCTTGAGCTTCTCGGGTGTCTTGTTGCGGTCCGGCATGAAGGTCGTCTCAGGGACGGTGTACCAATCCCCGTTGGCTCCATGGACCTCGACCCAGGCGCGCACCCCACTGCCCGAGACAGAGCCGTCCTCGGCCGTGATGCCCCCCAGGACCACCCGACTGGGGACACCCAGGGAGGTGGCCATCAGCGCAAAGGCACTGGCGTATTGCTCGTCATTGCCGACCGGCTGGTCTGACTTCAAGAAGGCGCCGATTCGACTCACGGAGTGGCCGGGCAAGTAGTGCCGCTCGCCGGACTTGGTGCCATCGGAGTAGGCGCCCCGGGCGCGCAGGGCCGATGCCACCGCTTGGACCTGCTCCCACGCCTGTGGCCGCTTTTCGCCCAGTCGGGCGGCCGAGGCAGCGACAAAGGCCACCGCATCGGCGGGGAGGGTGAGATCGCCCGACGGCTCGAAGTCCTTGGGGACCTCGCGCAGGGTGACATCGACCGAGCGCACGACATCCCCGGCCTGCAGTCGCCGGGAGAGCACCGCCTGCCCGGTCGTGGTGTCATATCGCACCGCCTCGGCTAGCTCCTCGGCGCGCGGGCCGGCGAAGGTGAGTTCCTCGGCATACCCCACCCCCGGCACCCATAGGCTGGCGTCAGCCAGGCCGGCATACGCCGGCGCGATGGTGATCTCTGCGCTGGCGTGCTCGCCATCGGCCTGGGGCACCGAACCGACCGTCCGGCCAACTCGACGGAAGCCACTGTGGTCCCCGGTACTAGGCGGGCTGGCTCCCCACACGGTCCCGGAGTAGTCGTCAAGGACAGCGATTCGCACGCGCTGACCAGCCTTCGCCCCAGCCACCGTGAACAGCCGCTGATCCCACAACAACTTGACGTCACGGGTGTACTTGCGGAAGCCCACCAGCGGACTCGGGAACTGGGTGATGTCAAAGGGAGGCTCGACATAGGTGCGCAGAACCTGCCGTTGGCCGGGGTCGACTCCCGGCAAGTGGCCACCCAGGGCATAGCCACCCGCTACCGCCACAGCAATCAACCCGGCAGTGAGCATCCCCTGGCTGCGTCGGCTGGTGCCGGTTCCCACCACCTGCAGGAGCCGACGATGACGCACCGCCGCCCACAGCGCACCGATGATGGCCACCGCCAATCCGAGCAGCGGGGACGCAGGCTGCAGGGTGCCCAAGGAGATGACGATGGCTAGCAGGAGCGCCATCACCATGACCGGCGGGAAAGGCCGGCGCACCCGCCGGGCCAGCGCAAAGGCAAGCACGCCCGCAAGGAGGCCGAGCAGATACGGCAAGACCAGCAACTGCCCATCGCCGGGCACTGGCGGCAGGGTCGTCAGGAGTTCTTTCCAGCCGGCGACCGTGACATCAAGCAGGGCCTTGAGGCTGTGCGGGGTCGGAATGCCGAAGAGGGTCTCCCGAGTGAGCGTGAGCACCCCGCCAAAGAGGAAGAAGGCCACGATAGTCAGCAGCACCAGCACGAACCACGGGCTGCGTAGGACGTTGGCGACGTGGGCGATGATCACACCCAGGAGCAGCCCCGCCGCACCCACGGCGAGGAAGCGCAGAGAGTCAAAGGATGGCGCGAAGCCAGAGAGCGCCAAGAGTCCGAGCAACATGACAAAGCCCGCGTCGACCAGATCCGGTCGCGTCGGCATACCGGTGACGGCAAGTCTGGGCGTGGTCGAAACCGCCGCCGGGGTGGCCATCGTGCTCATCCGAGCGTCCCCCGTCCAGCGAGAGCACGCGGCAGATCACTCAGGGAGCCAATGGTGATGCCGGTCATTCCGCCGGACCGGCTCAGCGCGACGGGGGCGCCCCGCTCGACCCGGATGACGATGGTGCGCACGTCGGTCGAGAACAACGCCGAGGCCTGCCTCAGGGAGCTGAACTCGGCCAAGGGGCCAGTGATGATGATCAGACCGGAGATATTGGTAGCCGCCCGCGACAGCCGGGCGGCAACGTGTTCCACGTCCTCGGTCCCCATCCGGGCCCGAGACCAGACATCCAGAGCTGTATGCCGTGACGGCCGCGTGATGATGAAGGGGCCGCTCGCCTGGCTGAGTTCCATCTCGTCCCGCAGGGCGCGCCGCGCGATGGAAGCGCCGGCGGCGACCGCGATCTCAAACTCCTCCGGATCGACCCAGGAGCTCTCGGCACAGTCGACCAGCAGCCCGATATGCGATCGCCGCGTATCCAAGAACTGGCGCACCAGGAAGGTGTCATTGCCGCTGGCCAGTTGCTTGGCCGAGGACTTCCAATGGATATGCCGCACATCGTCGCCGGGTGCGTACTCGCGCAGGGTGTGGAACGCAAGATCGCTCATGGAGATGTCATTGGTCGACTGGCCCTCGAGGTCTTTGAGGAGACCTGAACCGAGCGAGTCGAGGAAGACCGTGCGAGGGTGCACGAAGAACTCGACCGGCTCGGTCCACACCAGCTCGCGCCGGGCGATGCCCAATGGGTCGCCTCGCACTGAGCGCGCCGGGCCGATCACAAAGACACCGCGGCGGCTGGTGGGCAGGCGGACCAGGTCCTCGAACTCGGACCCGGGGCCGAGCAGCGGTAGCGCGAACCGGGTCACGCTTTCGCCGGTGGGCAAGTCGAGCGGAACCGGTAGCAGCGGTCCCTTGCCGACATTGCGCACCCGCACTTCGGCGACCGCCGATTCGCCGGCCACGACCCGCTGCGGCTCGATCCGCGCTTCCACCTCCAGGGAGGTTCGGCCGATGGTCAGCAGAGCAGCCAGGGTGAAGAGCACCAGGAGTCCGGCCGCGGCATACGCCAACTCCACCCAGCCCAGCAACCCGGCCCCGATCCAGGCCAGCACGCCGCCCGCCAGCACGAACCACCCCAGCGGGGAGATGACCCCCAAGACGGCACCGACCGGGGCCAACCAGGGTGCGATCAGGTCCTTCCAACTGGTCCACAGGTCCCGAACCCGAGTGTTCAGGTCACCCGTGCTCACCGGAATGCGGATCCGTGGTCGGGCAGCGGATCGTTGCTCCCGGCGCTCCTTGCGGGAGGCTTCCGGGCTGTGCAGGGTGGGTTCGACGCTCACGGGCTCAGCTCAGGCGGTGGGCCGGGGCAGCGACATCGGTGAGCAGTTCGTCGATCACGCGGTCGACCTCGACCCCAGTGAACTGAGCCTCATCGGTGAGCATCAAGCGGTGGCTGAGCACCGGGTGCGCCAGATCCTTGACGTCATCGGGGATCACCGCGGTCCGCCCTTGGCTGGCGGCCCACACCTTGGCGCACCGGATGTACGCCAGCCCACCGCGCACCGACATCCCGAGGGCTACATCCCGGTGGCGACGCGATTCCTCGGTAAGCCGACTGACGTAGGCGAGGATCGCGGGGTCGACATGCACACCCGAGGCGAAGGTCGCCAACTGCGCCACATCTTGTGCCCGGATCACCGGGGAAATCGAGGCCGATCGGTCGCGATTCTCCGCCTGGCTGAAGAGCTCAACCGTGGTCTCGTGATCGGGGTAGCCCAGCGAGGTCTTCATCAAGAAGCGGTCCAACTGTGCCTCGGGCAGCCGGTACGTGCCGGCCTGCTCGATCGGGTTTTGCGTGGCGATCACCATGAACGGGCGGGACACGTCATGGCGCACCCCATCCACGGTGACATGGCTCTCCTCCATGACCTCGAGCAGGGCGGACTGCGTCTTGGGCGAGGCCCGGTTGATTTCGTCGGCCAGCACGATGGTCGCGAAGATCGGACCGGGCTTGAAGGAAAACTGCTGGGTGCTCTGGTCGTAGATCGTCACGCCGGTGACATCGCTGGGGAGCAGATCCGGGGTGAACTGGATGCGAGAGTTGGTCCCTTGCACGGTGTTGGCAATGGCCTTGGCGAGTTGGGTCTTGCCCGTGCCGGGGTTGTCCTCCAACAAGAGGTGTCCCTCGGAGAACAAACAGGTCAGCGCGAGCCGGACGACGTGGTCCTTGCCGCGCACCGCCTTGCCGACATTGCCGGCCACCTGGGCAAAGGTGGTGGCGAACCACTGGGTCTGCTCTGCCGTGATGCTCACGTGATCTCTTTCTCGTTAGGCCAACAGGGGCCGGCTAATTGTTCGGCCAAATGACGGATCCGGTCACACCATCACAGGTGACGAAGACCCGCGAGCCGGGGTTGCCCCAGTAGGTCTTGCTGTCTCCGTTGAAGTTGGCGGCATAGAGCCGCGAACTGACGTTATTGAGGTTGCAGGTGACCGACGAGGTGAAGTTGTTCAGGCGGAAGGCGATGTAGGCGCAGGACACCGTGGTGCAGACGCCCGGCGGGTCCGTGTAACTCTTGTGGTGGGTGCCTTGCCATACATCGATCGAGCGCACCGGCGGCGGTGGATTGTTGGTTCGTCCGGTGATGGTGATCGTGTTGCCTGCACCGGCGGCATTCACGGCGGTGACGGTGATCGTCCGGGCAGTGTTGTAGCCCAGGCCACCGATAGTGAACGAGGTATCCGTGCCGCTCAGATTGGCAGTGGCATCCCCACGCACCCGGACTTGGGTGATGGGCGAGCCCATGGCGTCAAGATTCCAGCCGTAGGTGATCGAGTTGTCGTCATGGTTCTCGCGCCCACCGGAGACCACTGGCGCGGTGTAGACCGTGACCGCGGGTGCGCTCGCCGTCACACTTTCGCCCTGGTCATTGCGAGCCGTCAGGGTGAGTGAGTAACTGGTCTTGGGAGTCCCCGGAAGGGTGAAGGAGTCGGTGCCACCACCAGTGCTCACCGACCACCAGGACCTCATGACCTGCGCACCATTGGTGATCTGCAGTTGCTGGCTCGCCCCATGGGCATTGCCCCAGGTCACCTGGACGTTGATGACCCGATCCCCCGCCGAGGTCGTGATGGCGACATTGGCGGGTCGCCCCTTGACCAGATAGCTGTTGGACAGGGTCGCGGACTGGCGGACCTCGCCATACGGGTCGGTGGTCTGAGCCTTCACGGCATAGGTGTAGGTCTGGCTGTACTTCAGCCCGGCAGCGTCCGTGAACTGGGTGGCTGGCCCTTGGTAGATCACCGTGCCATTGCGGGTCAGCTCGTAGGTCACCCCGGTGGGACCGTTCGGATCCGCGGGGCTCCAGTCCAACTGCACCGAGGGCACATCGGCCACCGGTGACCCGATCTGGGCGCTAAGCGCGCCGCCAAGGATGGGCGGCCCCGCCGATTGGCCCACGGTAGAGGTCGTCGGACCACGCTTGGTTTCGTTCTCGGCCCAGATGGTGAAGCTGTATTCCGTGTGGTTATCTCCCACGGGGATGGTGCGCGAACGAGCCGTGCCGGCATCGATGACTTGGCCGCCACCGACTTGGATGCGGTAGTGGGTAATCGCCGAGCCATCACCCCGGGCGTCACCCCACTCGAGGAACACCTGGCGGTCGCCGGCCTTGACCTGGCGGAAGTTCGGCGGGGCCAGCGGGATGGCGTCCGGCACCGCCCGAGCCGAGCTGTCCGACCACTCGCCGGCACCCGCCTTGTTGATGGCCTGCACCTGGAAGGTGTAGCCCGGCAGTCCGTTGTCGAGGCCGGTGATGGTGCAAGGCGAACCGGGGCAGCGTTGGGTCCCGCCGCTCCAACGCACCATGTAGTACTGAATTGGCGCGCCATTGGCATCCGGCGCGGTCCAACGCAGCAGGGCCGTTCGGCTGCGCAGTGCGGCATCGGGGGCAACGCCGGTCACCTTGTCTGGGACGGCGAAGACCGAGAAGGTGATCGTCCCGGTGACCTGGCGGTCGGTCCGAGTCCTATCGGGGACATCGGTCATCGTGACCGTGAAGGTCATCTTGCCGCTGGACTTCTCACCTGGCGTGATGGACACCGAGGTGCCAGACGTTTGCACCTGCGCTGGCTCACCGCTGGCCTGTTCGACCGAAATGACGCTTGGCTTCGGATCCCGTACCGGGGAGCTGAAGTACTGCCGCATGTCGATCGTGCGGGTCTCCCCGGCCTTCATCTCTTTCAGTGAAACCGGTGCCAGGCGTGCCGGTGGTGCCGCGAGCACGCGTACCTTGAGGGTTCCCGGTTCGGCCTTGGTGCCTGCAGGCATGAGCGTGATGACACCGGTGGCACCAGGCCGGGCGGCCGCTCCGGCGTCGATGGTGACGCTGCGCCCAGAGGCGCGCAGGTCGACGCCGCCGATCTGCGTCGCCCAGGCCGGGTCATAGGTCAGTCCCTGGAGGATCTCGTCGGTTGGTGCCCACACCGAGCACAGGCTCGTGATATCCAGCGTGACCGTCTGCCCGCCAGCGACCACTGGAATGGTCTGGTCCGGGCAGCGCATGACTGGAGTCAAGGGGCCAATCTGCACCGGAATGGTGACGAACGCCTTGATCCCCTTGGGGTCTGAGGTGCTGGCCCCGTTGGTGACCTCGAGGGAGATCGCAGCTGGCCCGATGTAACCCTTGGTCGCGGTGACCGTCAACTCGTCGACCGACGAGGGAACCACGGCGAGCTGACCGGTGGGCGAGGCGAAGATCTTGTCGCGCTCGGTGAGTTGGACCTTCAGACCGCCCGGGTCCTTGACGTAGTCGCGCAGGGAAATGCTCCGACTCTCGCCCTCCTTCATTTCCAGGAGAGTGCCCTTGGGCACGAACGGTCCGCCCACCCCGGCCGCCGGGATGTAGACCATGGCGGCGGACGTGGCATTGGCCGCGTCGGTCACCTCGAAGGGGATGGCCTGCGGCCGGTCGAGCACCGGAATGCTGAGCGAACCATCCGCGGCAGGGGCGGTGAGGCCCCCACCGACTGCAGTCACCTTGAGGGCGGCGCTGTCGCCATCCGGGTCGTACGCCCCGGCCAGGAGGTTGACCTTCACCGAGGTGCCGGTGGGCGACGCGGTCTGGTCGAGAATGCGCGGCGGGTTCTGGAAGCCCTTCTCGGAGCGCACCGTGATGGTCGACCCCGGTCCTTGACCGGCATTCCCGGTCAAGGCATAGGACAACTCGAGCGGGACCGCGCCATCGGCCGGCGCCGTCGCCCGCACGGCCTTGGTCTCCGTATTGAGCGAAACCCCCTGCGGCAGCGTCGGGTTGGTGCGGGCCAAATCAACGACGCTGACCGGGTCGTTGCGCTGGTACAGCGCTGAGGTCATCGGGTACACGGTCACCGGAGCCCCGGGCTCGGCGGTGATCGCGATGGGTGCGCCAACCGCGGGTTGCGGGGGTCCAGGAGGGGTCACCGCCACCCGCACAACCGATACGCCGATCCGGCCGTATCGGTCGGTCACGGCAAACCCAAAGGAGTCCGTCCCCTGCGAGCCCGGGTAGGCCTCATAGGTGATTCCGGTCGGGCTGAGCCCGACCACGCGACCAAGCTTCGGAGCCGACGTGATGCTCGTGACGGCGGTCGTATCGCCATCGGGGTCAGTACCGGAGGTGGGAATCGGGATCGTCTGCTTCTCGCCGGACAGGGACCGGGCCTCGACCGGCCGCGGCGCCGGAGCTCGGTTGGCGCTCTTGGCATCCGGCTGCGGCATGACCGTCACATTGAGTCGGCCGCTGCGACGATCACCGGCCTCGGTTTGGGCCCAATACTCGACCACAAAGGTCGTGGACACACTGACCTTGGCCGGGGCCACATAACGCACCATCGACCCGGAAACATAGGCCTTGCCGAGGTCGCCGGCCGTGGCGTCGGCAGCTCCCAAGTTGGTGACCTCGAGTTGGCCAACGACTCCCTTATCGCCGCGGTCGGCCAACAAGGTCAACTGGGCGCCGGAGGCAGTGGTGTCATTGCGCAGGACGTCGGCCAGCACCGAGTCACCATCGCGGACGATGACGCTGTCGGGGCGGGTGAGGATGTCGTCCTTGTCCAGCTCGGGCACCTGGGTCACGCTGATGGTGCCGGTGACCGGAGCCGAGACTCCATTGGTCACGGTGTACTCGATGGTGTCCGGATTGCGGCTGAACTTTGCGGTCGTCGGGGTGATCTGCACCCAGCGGCCCTTGACCACGGCCACCGCCACCTGGTCACGCGCGTGCCCTCCGCTGGGCGCCGCTGACTGAACCGTCAGGACCGAACCGAGCGGGTCGCTGTCATTGCCGAGCACGTCGACCAGGACCGGGCTGGTCCCGCGAACGACTGCCTGGTCAGGCACGGCGACCGGCGACTGCTCGTCCTTGGCTACTGGAGCGACATCCACCCGGATGCGCCCTTCCGCGGTGGGAGCACTCCCAAAGCCCACGGTGTAGGTCAGGAAGTAGGACCCAGGCGCGCGAGCCGTCACCACGACCTCGCCCGATACCCGATCGGTGGAGACCGCGAGGTTGCCGCGAGGCTGGATATCGGCGGCGATCCGCATACTGGCGCGCGGGTTCAGCGGGTCCGCGCCAGGGAGGTCGTTAGCGAGCGGGGTAACCAGAATGGGTCGGCCGACCGTGCCCGCTGCCGCATCCGGCTGCGGGCGGGCGGCAACGCCGGTGGTCTCCTTCGCCGCGAGCACATTGACCTTGGTCTTGGCACTGACCGCGGCATCGCGACCGTCGGTGACCGAGTAGGCGATGTCGATCCAACCGCCCTTGGCGTCATCCCCACCGGGCGCAGCGAACTCCAAGGTCCCATCCGTGCGGATCACGCTCGAGCCGGCGGCGGGCTTGCTCTGCGCGAGGACGACCGGGTCACCGTCAAAATCGCGCCAGGTCGACAGCAGATCCATGGGCACGGTTCCGCCGCTGGCGACGGAGTAGTTCGCGGGCTTGGGCGGGAGCCACTGACGAGGCGGCTTGTTGTCGGAGTCCAGCCGACTCTGCACGTTGACCCGGCCCTCGTCGGTCTGGGTGCCATTGCTCAAGACATAAGTGAAGGAGGTCGAACCACCTCCCGGCGCAAGGGTGTACAAGAGCGATTGGCGGTCGGGCGCGATCGCCACCCGAGCCGAGGAGCCGCCGGGTTGGGTGACCTTGGCGATCGAGAGGACTCGACCGGTCTTGTCAGTGTCATTGTCCAAGGGATGCAGCACCGTGGTCCGGCCCGGCCGGGCACCCAGGTCGTCCTCCTTGGCCTCGGGCTTGTCCTTATTTGACGCTTGGGCGCTGGAGGAGCCGTCGGTGTCCGCAGTCTGCGGGATCTCGGCATCCTTCCAGTTGTCGATGCGCCGCATGATGTCCAGGTCGAAGACCTTGCCATCGGCGGCATCGTTGAGGACCACCGAGGTGCGATTGACCCGCCACACCGGCCGGCTCAGGGTGGCGGTCTCCTGGCTACCGGCATCGACGAGGGGCTGGTCGGCACAGCCCTTGCGGACCCGTGCCGGTGTTGCTCCCGCGCTGGCCCACACGGCATACACACAGTCAGCGACTCGGGCCGGGGCAGCTGGAGCGCCACTAGCCGGAATCGTGTCCTCGCGAAGCACCGACGGGACGCCGTCAAGGGAGATGGTGATCAAGCGGTCAGCGGTCGCGACGCTGAGCCGGGTGCCCGTGCTGGGCTGCTGAAGGCGTGCTGCGCGATCCGGCTTGCCGAGGGACACCTCAGTGCCACCATCGACAGTCACCTTGCCGGCAACGGCGTCCAACGCGATGATGTGCGCGCCTACCGCGGTGAGCGCCACAGCTTCGCGGGCGCCCCGCTCGGAGTACGCGGGCTTGCCAAGGGCGCCATCGGTCACCGGGATAGTGACGTACTTGCCCGCCCGGTCCATCGCGTGCACGGAGCCGTCGAAACCGACGACCAGCGCCTGCCAAGGCCCTTCGCCAGCGCCATCCTTGGGCGTCGCGTGGAGTTGAGCGATCGGGGTACCGGCTGCGTCGAGTTCAGCGAGCGCGGGCTGGGTACCCTCTGCATACCTCGTAGCGAAGATCTTGCCGGTCGCCGCATCCAGATGCGCGATGGTGCCCGCGCGTAGGTCGACCAGGTCAGCAGAGCCGACCGGGACGCCGAGCTTGTCCAACGGTACGGCGGCGGCGACATCTACCGGGCTGAGCCGCCCGCTGGCGCGGTCCCACGCCAAGACGGTGCCTTGCTCCTGCACGACGTCCAGGGCGAAGGACACCTGGGCAGCACCCGGATTGAACAGAGCGTCCAAGGCGGCGGCGCTCTTGTTGATCCGTCCCCACCGCCCGAGGGCGTCGTTGCTGACCCAGACCCCCGAGTCATTGAGATCGACCTTGCGGGTTGGGAAGCCATCGGACAACACGGCGTAGGCGATCAGTCCGATAACGCAGGCGGCAGTGAGCACGGCAGCCACCACCACTTGCGCGCGCCGGCGCAACTCCATGCGCAATCCCTCCCCGGGCCCTGGTGTTTGTCCAGCCCGTCGCCGGGCTATCCGCTTGTCATCATGGCACGATCCCTAGCCGGCCCGTCACCTGATGCCCCAATCGTGGCCTTGGTCGTGCGGAGGTGTCCCCACAACAGGTGACGTCAGCCTTTGACGCACCCTGGTGTGGACCAGTCCAATTGGGCCGCCGCACCCGTTGCCCGAAACACTTGGACCTTGACACAGACCGTCTGACCCGCAGGAACCGGCACCGTTACCGTCGGCTTGGTCGATGTCTTGGGCGGCAGATTGTTGACTTGGTACCTGAAGGTGTCGGTCGGGAGCGCCGCGGAGTAGTCCCAGGTGAAAACTGCCGAGGTCCCCTTGGCGACACCATTCACGGTGACCGGGCCGGGAGGAATGGCGTCGTCGCCAACGGGAGTGGACACGGTCACCGACGCCGAGGGTGCGGGACCTGGCTCACTGCCCAAGCGTGAGAGTGCGAAGCCGACCACGGCAGCGACGACCAATCCGATAGCTCCAACAGCGATCAGCCATCGTCGCTGCGAGGGCGCCGGAGCGGGATCCGGACCTCGCGGCACCTCGACGTGGGTGGTGCGTGGTCGCAACGAGGTAGCGTCCTCGCGATCCCGTGACCCGCTGGTGCCCACCTGGTCCAGACTCCCTGAACCCGCACGCAACTGGGTGCGGTCGGCCTGCCCGACATCGGGCAGCGGGGGTACACCGGGCGTTGGGGTTACCGCGGGCGACACCGTCGCACGGTGAATCGGCGTGGCTGCGACGTCGGCGGTGGAACGCGGGCGAAGCGAGGTGCGGGCCTGGGTCGCAGAGACGTCGTCCGCTGTGGGGGTACTCGGCGCGGTGCGGCGGTCGACCACGACCGGTTCGGTCCTCGGCAGCCGTAGTTCTGACTCCACGACCTGCAGCGAATGCACCAGATCCAAGGCCGTCTGGGGGCGTCGTTCCGGCCGCTTGTCCATGGCATGGCGCAGCGTGCGCTCCAGCGACTCGGGGACATCGGCACGACCGGTTCGTGGCGGCGCCTGATCCCGGATCCGGCTCATCAGCGCCGCTCGGCGATTGTCGCCATGGCGGTCCACAAAGGGTGAGTGCCCGACGAGCAGGTGCCAGATGGTGGCGGCGAGGGAGTACACATCGGAGACCACCGAGCCCGGGGAGTCACTCCACAACATCTCCGGCGGTGACCAGGGAATGGAGACGCCGACCTCATCGCCTTGTGACATCCCGGATGCCTGCGCGGCTACGCCGAAGTCGGTGAGCCCGGGTGCTCCTCCGGGTTGGATGAGGATATTGGCGGGTTTGATGTCGCGGTGGATCACTCCGGCCCGATGCGCCGTCTCCAGTGCGCCGCCCATCACAATGCCTGTACGCAGTACCTCGGCGAGGGACAAGCGCCCACCAGCAGCCCGATCCTCCATGGTCTGCTGCTCGCACAGCTGCATGGCGATGAAGGGACGCCCATCGACCGTTTGTGCAGCGCGATACACGCGCACGATATTCGGATGCTCCAGCGAGGCCATCGTCTTGGCCTCGCTCATGAAGGCCGCCACCAAGGTCGGTGAGATATCGGGATCCCGGATGACCTTGACGGCTACCGGACGGTCCAGTTCGTCCTCGAAAAGGTGCACATCGCCATAGCCGCCGGCCGAACTCACCAACCGGACGTAGCGGTAGCCCAGGATCATCGGGGGCAGCGCGCTCGGTGCACTCATGCGAGCGCCTCGAGCCGAAGCTCCACGATTTCGGCCAAGACAACGAGCGTCCCGGGTTCGATCACCACCGGGGTATTGGGCAACAGGCGCTGACGCCGGCCATCCGGGGTGATCACTTCGGTGCCATTGGTGGAGCCCAGATCCGTGAGGAGAATCCGCCAGAAGTCGAGGCTCACGAGCGCATGCTGACCGGAGACCTCCATCCGCGGGTCCTCGATCTGTACCAACTGTGGCATCGGACCGGTGTGTTCAGCCGGGATCCGGGGGTTGCGGCCGAGGACAACGTCCCTGGCCAGGTCGCAGACCGGTCCGTCCGGCCCGATCAAGCGACCAAGCACCGGACGCGGCATCTGCTCTGCCTGCTCGGATGAGACCGGGGCCCGGCATACCCGGCACTCGGGCTCGCCAGGATTCGTGAGATGCCCCTGGGGGCAGCGCACTGCCCAGACCGTCGGGCCCAGCGCTTCAGCTCTGCGCAACTCGGCCCGATTGACCGTGCGGCCCAGTACTGGATCCCCTGGCGGTGCCTCGCCCGAATCGGGCTCCGAGGGCTCCACTGGCGTCGGCGCCGATAATGGGGCGACGGGCTGTGGCGGCACGACCGGCGGTGGTGGCGCGACTGGCGGTGGTGGCGCGACTGGCGGTGGCGGCACGACTGGCGGTGGCGCGTCCGGGGCAGGCAGGGCCGATCGCATAAAGTCCGGCATCTCGATCAGGCCCGGTGTGGCGGGGGCGGGAATCGCCGGCGCGACTGGGGTGGAGATCGTCGCGGGGGCCGCGGACGCTGCGGGGGGCTTCGCCGACTCCAGCGCCACCGGCACCGAGGGCGGAATCTGAGGCGGCTCCGGCTCCCTGAGTTCCGGCGGCAGCGAGGGTGGCGTCGCAAGCACAGGCGCATCGGTCCCGGCAACGACCCGGTCATACACGCTGAAGTCTGGGTCACCCTCGTCCGTGACTGGTTGGGCGGCTTCTGGCTTTGGCTCTGGCTCAGGCTCAGGCTCAGGCACGAGCAGCGTCCCCCTGACCTCGATGGCCTCGGCCGGCACGATACCGGCAATGGCCGGAATCACGGCCGCACGAGGGTGACCCACCGTTGCCAGTCGCACCGTCACCACGTCCGACTCTGTGACCTGCCCGTCCTGGAGGCCTTCGAGACCATGGACTCCATCGATCACGGCACGGACTGCCCCAAACACTTCGATCGTCCACGAGGAGGCACTGCGGGTGATCAGTCCAGCCCCTGTCACCTTGGCATCCCGAATGCACTGGATGTCCGCTCCACCCTGAAGCGAGTCGAACAGGTCCAGCACCACAGGGCTATCTGCCGGCTCACTGATGAACACCCAGCACGTGGGCAGGATCAGGGCACTGTGAACGCCAGGGACGTACCAGGCCGGATGCCCTCCGCTCATGATGCCGCCTCCCGCTCGATGAGTCCACGCGGCACGGTGGTGCTCTCCGGTGGCGCGGGCAGCAGGGAGTCGACGCTGATGACCACCACGGTCACATTGTCGCGGCCACCCGCATCCACAGCGGCTCGGACCAGGGCGCTCGCCACCTCCTGGGGATGTCCTCCGCCGCCCAGGATGCTGGCGATGCCTGCGTCGTCCACCTCGCCGGTCAGTCCGTCCGTGGCGAGCACCAGACAATCGCCGGGATCTAGGGCCAGTGACTGCAACTCCACCTCGGCGGCCGGGTCCTCACCCAGGGCCCGCGTCACGACATTGCGCGCCGGGTGGGAGCGGGCCTGGTCCGGTGTGAGCAGCCCGGCGTCGATGAGCTCCTGGACCTCGGAGTGATCCCGAGTCACCTGGGTCAAGCGGCCAGAGCGCCAGAGGTACACCCTGGAGTCACCCACGTGGAAGCACCACCAGGCGTGCTCACCTCGCGCGATCCCCGCAATCGTGCAGCCCAATCCCCGACTCTCCGGGTGAGCAAGCCCGTGCTGCACGATGTGTTGATTGGCCATCGCCAGGGCCGAGCGCACCCGGTTCTCGGGCACGACGGGTGCATCGGCACGGGCCAGGGTCTGCGCGGCAAGTTGACTAGCGACATCACCGGCCGCATGCCCGCCCATACCGTCGATCACGGCATACAGGCCACGCCCGACAAAACACGCGTCCTCGTTAAGCTCTCGCACCCGGCCGATGTCCGTGGCGGAGCCCACCCGCACCTCAGTCACGCCGACACTGTATGCCGTAGCGCTCGTTCGCGGGCTCGTGACCGACGATTACGGGCCGACTGTGGGGCTCGGGCTCCCGGACGTGGTCGGGCTAGGTGTCGGGGTGGGCGTGGGTGTCGGAGTGAGGCTAGGAGTCACGGACGCCGAGG
>WBZP01000898.1_pt3 | contig 27535 bp, 24 predicted proteins | sample 5204301 | NCBI WGS metagenome assembly WBZP01 (sample SAMN12412401, study PRJNA552823) | activated sludge metagenome | isolation source: activated sludge from nitrification reactor of wastewater treatment plant... | place: USA: Pennsylvania | collected 2017 | reverse complement strand
GTCATACGTGTACGCCGTCGTTTGGTTCTTCGCATCCGTGACGGTCAGCAGGTTGCCGTTGGGATCATAGGTAAAGTGCGTGAGGCCTTGCCGGGCATCGGCGATTTCTGTCACGCGGTTTAGTCCATCGTAGCGGAACTGGGTAATCAAACCACGGGGATCGGTAAGCGCCGTGAGGCGGCTCACCGCATCATAGACCCGCTGGATGCTGTGCCCCAACGGATCGGTCGTCGTGATGAGGTTCCCATTCGTGTCGTAGGCAAACGTCGTGGGTGGTTCAGACGGGATCGGGCCCTGCACGCTGGTCGGTTGGCCGAATGAATTATAGGCTATGGTGGTGACGTGGTTGAGGGGGTCCGTGACGGTGAGGAGATTCCCGTTCGCGAGGTCGTAGCCGAGCGCCGTGACCTGGTTCAACGCATCCGTGATCTTCGTCACGCGATTCCACGTCGGATGGTACTCGAACCGGGTCGCCTGGTTGTTGGGATCCGTGATCGTGATGACGTTCCCCGCGGCGTCATACTCGAACCGGGTGGTGCGCCCCAGCGGATCAATGCTACTCACAATCTGATTGCTGTTTCCGTCTCGGGTAGAGATGGTCGTTTGTCCCAATGCATCGGTCTGGCTCACACTGTGTCCGACCCCGTTGAATCGGTAGGTGGTCGTGTGGTCCAGCGGATCGAGGACCGTTGCTGCGGTGACCACGCCCCCGACAAATTGGTAGCCCTGGGCTACTTTTTCAGCACTCTCTTCCCTTGGACAGATGGGCGTTCCCTCGATCACCACCCAGAGATCCTGACTACCAGGCGCGGGACAGCCTGGCCCTGTGACACGCGCGCCACTGAGCTGATACCGGAATTTCCAAATCCCACCATCTACTTGGGTCTGTCGCAGAACACGGCTGCTACCCGGACTATACTCGTTCGTCAGAAATGTCAGGGCTCGCGCATCGGTCAGGGTCACCAGACGCCCCGCCGCATCATAGACGTACCGGGTGATCCCACCTTCGGGATCAACGAGACTCACTAATCGACCGGACCCACCATACTGGTATTGCACGACCCGCCCGATAGGATCCGTGATCTGTGTGATGCGGTTCCCGGCATCGTAGGCCAACGTGAGTTGACGGCCATCCTGCGCGGTGACGGCCGTCACATTTAACGTGGCTCCACTTCGCGTCAACGTCAGCTGATTGCCGTTGCGATCGGCCAGGGCGGTGAGAAAGAAGAAGCCCTGCGAGCCGGCGCCGAATGTCCATGTTGTCCCATCTTTGAACCGCAATACCCGGCCGTTCACTTCGGAATAGACCGCGCCCCTCACGGTCGGCTCTGAACTATTCCGAAATGTTCCGTCAGGCTGCTGGCGGAATTGCATGCGGCTACCGTCCGGCATGAAGAGCGTTCGGACATTCGCTTCCGCGCGCACCACGACCTGGTATCCGTGACTCGTGCCGGGACCGAAGGGGCCGGTGGCAGGGCCATTGCTCCGATAGTGACGGGTGATCGTGATCGGCAGACGCCCCGGCAAGACCATGTCGGTCTTTTCCAAATTGAACGCGCCGGTGCCGAGATCGACTGGCTCCCCCCCTTTCGCCCCGTTCGGCGTTTGCGGCTGGCCGTTGACCTGATTGTTGATGAGATCGAAGGCGGCTCGCAGCATAGCGGCAAAGATGCCACCACAACAAAACCGGGGTTGACCGTAGGCTTTTCCTGTGGCCGGATCAATATCGGGCACGAGCTGGTTACCGTCTCCCGAAACTGTGGCTGTTCCCAGCTTGGCCCACTGATTAGGCCGACTCCCATCAGGGGCCTCGTCATAAAACCAGAGTTCCGAAGATGTCCCGGGAGGCAGATTCAAATCATTCGGCAACGTGATGGGAATCGGTTCCGAAGCGGTGCCGCCGCCTGCCTTTCCGAAATAGTCCATGTAGATATCTGTGGCCACGCGGTCGCCCGGAATCGGCGGTAGGGGATTCTGGTCCAGCGGGACGCGACGGATGGACACTTGCGTATTAGGTTGTCCATCCCATCCGGTGATGGTCGCGCCGGCAGGGATGGTCATCTGATAGCCAGGCAACTCCGGATCGGTCACGACACGCTGCACGCTGCTGTCGGCAATATCGACCAGGCCCGTGGTCTTCTGAACATGCAGCTTCGGAATAAAACTCAGCACATTGGCCTGCCCAGCAACGATGGTGCCCTTGTAGGGAATAATCGGCAAGTTGCGCCCTGGCGTCGAAGCTGGCCCACCATCGATAAGGAATAACTGGTCCACCCCGACCGGTGGATTCTGCAGCAGGAAGTTGCCGCCGGCGTCCGTGATAGCATGAACCGCCCCCATCGCCACTCGTGCGCCTTTGACCGGCTGGTTGTCTTCATCCTGAACTTGGCCTGCAAACGACGTGAGGCCTCCGCTCAACACCTCCAGATTCACCGTGACGGTCTTGTCGATAGGACTACCGTTCACCAGGCCGGTTGCTTGCACAGTCACGGGATAGGTCCCTGCCGTAGTCGCCCCGGAGGTCGTCACGTTGAGCATGCCTGACTGGCCTGCGGCGAGTGTCGTCGAGGCAAAGACTGCCGAGACCCCGGCCGGGACGTCCGACGTGGATAGGGAGACGAGCCCCGAAAAGTTGTGGATACCCACCACCGTGACGGCAACGGTTCTTTGGCCAGTCACCGGCAGGAGTAACGATGTAGGCAAGGCGGTCACCGTAAAGTCCGGCACTGTGACGGTGAAAATCGGCCCGGTGGCCGGAGGTGACACCAGTGTGGTGACCGTCACTGGTCCGCTCGTTGTCCCCTGCGGCACGGTCGTGACGAGCGCCGTGCCGGCCGTATTCACTGAACTCACAATGGCAGCTTGACCATTGAAGGCAATCTGGTTGTTCGCGGCCGTTGGATTGAAACTGCTCCCGGCAATCGTCACAACGGTCCCAGCCGGTCCACTGGCGGGATTGATCCCTGTGATCGTGGATGGCCCGAGTATCACGGTGACGGCGCTGGTCGCGCTGGTGCCGTTCAGCGAGGCCGTGATGTCGGCCTGGCCCAGTGCGACCGCGGTGACGACAATCGAGGCACTGAGCTGAGTAGCTGGAACCGTGATGCTGCTCGGCACAGTGGCAACCGTTGGAGTGCTGCTCGCCAGCACGACGGTCGTATCCGTCGTTTGGACAGCACTGAGCGTGACGGTCAAGGACCCGGTATTACCTTGAGCGATCGAGAGCGTGGCCGGCTGGAGATTCGCAAGGGTCGGCGCGGGAACCACGGTAAACAGCGTTGCACTGATCGCTGTGCCGGCGAAGGTCTGCACCGCGAGTGGACCGGTGGTGGCCGTGGGCGGCACGACCGCGACGAGTGTCGTCGGATCGGTCACCGTAAACGTGGCCGCGACACCGTTGAACGTGACCGTCTGCACGTTGACGAAGTTGGTGCCGGTAACTGTGACCGACGTGCCAGGCTGGCCGCTGATCGGCATCACGCCGGTGATAGTGGGCAAGGCGGGGCTCACGGTGACTTGGCCAGCCGCACTCCCACCATTGAGCGTAGCGGTCACGGTTGTCGAACCGGCAGCAACGGCCGTCACGGTGATGGGTACAGTGGTTTGTCCGGCCGTAAACGACACGGAGGCCGGCACGGTGGCCACCGCGGGATTCGCGCTACTCACCATCAACGATCCGGCGGTAGTGGACGCTGGCGCTAAGGTGACGGTCAACGTGCCGGTCGTAGTGGCTGCAAGGTTCAGCGGATTCGGCGTCATGGCCGTGGGCTGAGATCCGGCGCCGGTATCCAAGACACTGATCGTGAGAACGCTTCCGGGTGCGCTGGTGAGGCGGACTTCGAGTGTATTGTTCGTTTGCAATGTGACGGCCCGGTCGATCACCGCGACGTTTTGACCGAAATCGTTAGGGCCGGCGATCTGGATGCCGTTCAGCTTGATGGTCCCAGAGGACACCCGCTTGGTCCCATCTGCGTTGCCATTGACGATGTGGATGGTATAGGGCGCGGTCGTGCCGGTAGGAAGCGCGAACGTGGCGGTGAATTGATCAGGCGGCCCGGCGGTGCGGGTATATTGTATGGGGCCGAAGAGGACGGTCTGGGCGTGTAGTGGAAGGCTCGCTACCAGCGTAAACGCCAGGGCGAGGACAACCCCTACAGCCCGAAGCATCCGCTCACATCGTCCCATCACACCTCCTCCGGTTGACGGACCGCCTATCGGCTACGCACTGGCTATGAGCTAGTACGTACTAGCTCGTAACACAATGCAGCAGCTATACAGGACTCTCGGCCGTTTGCCAATACGGCTGAATGACTCTATACATGACTCCGAGCAATGGCCCTAGCCACTTCACAATAAGGGGAACTCGTTCAGGCTCTCACGAAAGCAGCCACACTCCATATCCTGTGCATGATCACCCCACCATCTCGCCAGATTGTGTCTCACGGCTGGCACGATACCTCTCTTTTCCGACTAATTACATACTGTCCGTTTACCTTTTCTCCAGGCTGCCGTCTTACTTGATGACAGGTTGATTGGAGCGTGTCGTCGGACGAGAGAGCCGGAGCGGTGCCCTTCAATAACAACCACCCATCCTACCAACACCACACTCTCTCACAGAAGGAGGAGACATGATGAACCACACGATGCTGAAAGCAGGATTGATCGCCAGCCTGGTCGTAGCCGTCACGGCACCGGCAGTGATCCCGTCGATCGCGATTGCACAACTCGATATTCGACAGGAAGACCGCCGGGCTGACCGGCAGCAAGACCGGCAGAACGATCGCCGGGAAGACAGACAACAGGATCGCCGAGCCGATCGACAGCAGGATCGGCAACTGGATCGACAGCAGGATCGCCGGGCGGATCATCAGCTGGACCGGCAACATGTGCGTCAAGAAGACCGCCGCGCGGACCGTGGAGCCCGGTTCCGCTAAGACTCCCCCCATTCACACACGGCGTCAGGGCCTCTCCCCTGACGCCGTGTTCTTATACGCATCAGACCCACCGCGAACCAACTCGTGCCAAGGTTACTCTGGCACACTGCTACGCTCGAGGTCGGTATAAGGCCTCGAACTGTCACCCATAAGAAGGGCCGCTCCGAAAGGAGCGGCCCTTCACTTATCCGAATTCATTCGATGCGTTGTCAGTGATCCCGACCACCGTGTCCGCCCCCGCCTCGCTCGGGACGCCCTCCACGATCAGAACCACCGCCACGGTCTCCGCCGCCGCTTCCCCGATCCTCTCTGACGCGCTCCCCATGATCGGCATTTCCTCCGCGGTCACCATGATCGCCGCCGCCGGAATCGCCATGCTCATTTCGAAACAGTCGATCTCCCCGGTCGCCACGCCGCACTTGTTCACGCAGCGCCTGGATGTTGGCACGCCCGCTCTGAAACTCGCCCCCGCGCCGTTTGACCTCACGGCTCAGATCCAGCAACTCCGACGGTTTGTACCCTTGGCGCATTCCTTCGCCGATCAACGCGGCGCCATCCTGAGAGGCGATCTTTCCTTCTTTCATCACGGCCAGGCTTTTGGCCCCGGCCGCAAGGGTCTCTTGCGTCACCTTCTGCTTTCCATCCTGCGACAGGCGCACAAGGTCCCGCACTTCTTCGGCCGTGGCGCCACGTGAGAAAGCTTCTGCCAGGGTCTCTACAGCAACCCGACGATTCCCTTCGGCCACCCCGCGCGTGCCGGCCTCTCGCAACACCTCTTGCGCCGACTCAAAATGCGTGACCATTTGCCGCAGGACCGGATCGATGCGCTTGGGGTCGACCCCTTTTGCCAGTCCTTCCTTCACCTTATTCGCCAGCGGCTCGGTAGGAATACCTCGCTCTCCCGCTTTGTTGACCTGCTCGAGCAACAGGCTGACCTCTTCGGCCGCGAACCCCCGCGCCGAACGCAGCCGCGCGATTTCATCACGGTCCTGCCCGGAGATCGACTCCGCCCAGACTGGATCGACTGCGCTGAGACACACCGCCGCTAGAATCAGGTTCTTGACCGGAATTCGCATCAGACCATCCCTATGGGACTATCACCACACCATTGGTGTTCCCGAAACCGTCCGTCACAAAATCTTGCGCCTCCGGGGGCACCACCCAAGTCGTTCCATCGACCAGATACATAAACGCATGTTCGCCACCAGGCAGCGGCACGACCGTCGACCAGAAACCGTTCGATCCCACTCGAGTCATGGCGTGCGCCGTCGGCGACCAGCCATTGAACGAGCCTACGACTGCGACCGTTTTGGCCACCGGCACCGACAGCGAGAACCGCACGCCGCCTGACACGGGTGTGGGGGCCTCCTGGACAGGCGTTGACGTACAGGCCGCCATCCAGACCAAGGCCATCACACTCACCATTGCCCGCAATACTTTCAGCATCGTACGTAGAGTACCGAAGCACTGAGAGTGATGCAAGCGTATGGAGCAGCGCTCTAGAGGGTCGTGCCGACATCAATCACCGCATTCTGGGACCCGAACCCGTCACCCGCATCTTCCGTGGCGAGCGGATCCGCAATCCAGTGTGTTCCGTTGATGACAAACATGTACTGATAGCGCCCCGGCTTCAATCGAATGGTGGTCGTCCAGACTCCGCCGTCCGACCGTTCCATCCTCGTCCGGCCAGGATTCCAGCCGTTGAAATCACCGGCGACCGAGACGGATTGCGCTCCCGGCTGCACCAGCACCAGCCGCACGTAAGTAGCCGGCTCCTGTGCCTGTTCGAACGAGACACTTTGCGCCAACGGACTGCCCGTCGGCACTTCCACGATACGCTCCGGCATCACCTGCAACAGTACCCCTACCGCCAGGATCGCTACAGCAGCCACCGCCATGGCGCCGCCCAGGTTCCATTGTAAGGTCCGAGGAGCGGTCACCCATGCCGCAAACCGATCAAGAACACCCTTCGGTTCGGCATCCAGTGTCGCCAATACACGGGCTGTAAATTGCGTTGATGGAGTGATCCGCGGAAGACGCCCGGCCTCCGCAACCACCATCTCAAGATTCAGCCACTCACGACGCAAGCGCGAATCGGCATCCACCTGCTCGAGAAACTGCACACGCTCGTCGGGCGTCAGATCCTGATCGAGAAACCGCTGGATCAACACGTCCTGCTCATCCATACTCACCTCGGCACCGGCGACTGCCTGTCATTCCATTCCGACAGCTCACGGCTCAACTGCACACGCCCCTTATAGACCCGCATTTTCAACGTATCGGCATTGACCCCGAGCAATTCCTGCATCTCTTCATAACTCAGTCCCTCGACATGCTTCAGCACAAAGGCCTCTCGATACAGAGGAGGAAGGCGCTGGATGGCACCATCCAAATGTTGCGCCACCTGCTGCTGAGACAGGAGACGTTCCGGCGTATGGTGCACGGCGACCTGAGCCGCCAGGGCATCGCCGTCGTCCAGTTCAACTGCGGGAGGATGCTTTGCTCGAAGCCAGTCTGTACACTTGTTCGCAGCGATACGGTAGAGCCAGGTCGAAAACTTGGAGTCGGCGCGAAACGTCGGCAGGGCCTTGAACGCCGCCAGGAACGCATCTTGGGCCAGATCCTCCGCATCGGCACGATTCCCTACCATCCGATACGCCAGGTTGACGATCACCCCAGCATATCGATCGACCAGGTGGCCGAACGCCTCATGATCCTGCTGCTGACTTCGAGCAATGAGTCTCGCCTCATCGCCTCCCGCCTGTGGCTCAACCGGCATGTCCACCGTTTCGTGTCAACCCGACCGCCATCCCCGAGTCGTGCGACCCGCCCTGACGTGTTGCCAAGCACCTTCGTACATTGACGCCGGCTCCGCTCAAAAGCGGTAACTGGCGCCCACGGACAATGCATAGTCCGGAGCTCCATTGGAGACACCGACGGTCACACCGCTGTTCAATCGCCACGCGGAAGAGACCGTATAGTTCGTGGCAAAAAAGAAGTCGCGCGCGTTCACAAACCCCGGCACAATGGCGCGATACTCCTCAAAATACGCACTGACCAGGAAGTCCTTGGTCAGGAAATATCCCGCGCCCACATCGTACCAATGCTGATTCTGAAACGGGAGGCCTTCCGGATCGCCGATGATGTTGTATCCGGCATCCAGGAAGCCAATCCAGTGCTCCCCGAACATCTTGGACATCTCGACGCCAAATCCGTAATCCAGCGCTCCGGTTCCCAATCCCTGACTGTCATTGGCCGTAGGCAGCTTGACCCGGGCTGTCAGGGCAATCAACGGCATCGCATTCCCCTCCTCCACGGCATAATAGCGCCCCTTAATGATCACGTCGCCAAGCCCGGACGTCGTGACTTTCTGGCCGGGCCCCCGGCTGGTCAGACCGCAAACCCGATCCTTCCCTGATCCCGATTGTCCCTTGCCGCTGCAGCCGCCATCGTCACTGGTGCTACCACCGCTTCCGCCGGACCCGCTCTTTGAATTGTCATCCACCCGCGTGGCAGACCCGCCGACGATCGTCGTCCGGCCATCGCTGGTCGATGTGACGAACGGAACGATGACGGTAATATCGCCATCCTTGAACAGACGGCGCATGGAAAGTGGCGCATAGAGAAAACTGCTGGTCGAACTGGTTCCGAAATTTCCGGTGGAATAACTCGGCGTGAATCCAATCTGCCAGTTCCGATCGGGCGACTGAGGGCCCTGATCGGTTTTTTCTGCTGCCAATCCAACAGTCGCCGTTCCAAAAATGCACAAAACGATCCCCGCTACTCGACGGCCCCACAAACCCATCCCTGTTCCTCCAGCTTCTTCCGGCGCTCCGCACCGGCCTCTGTTGAATTACGTATGCTTGCCGAAAAAACTCGCCATACCCTAACTGATCACTCTCATTCCTTCAACCAGTCGTCCGGCAGTGAAGATGCGTAGACCGATGCGCGCGCCGCTTCACATTCGATCGCTTCACGATGTGATCACTTTCCCTCGATGGCGGCCGTCACGGTCGTCCCGACCGCTCCGGTCGCTCGGGGCGCTCTACTCGTTGCGGACGGTCGGGCCGCTCGATTCGCTCCACACGACTCCCCCGGTCCATCTGCACCATGCTGGCATTGTCGCGGCCTCGCTGGCCGTGGTCATCAGCCGCGTAGTTGGCCCGATCAAGCCCTCGAAGTTCACCGCCGCTGTTAGCCCGACGATCCTCTCGACGATCCAGCCGCCTGTCCTCCTGACGATTGTCACGCCGATCTAGCTGGCGATCCTCACGGCGATCTTCCTGCCTCACACCTCCGGCCTGAGTAACCCTGGTGTCATCCCCTCCCCGCCGGCCATGACTACCATCGTTTCCCGGTCCGCTGTTGAACGAGCCGGGGCCGCTATTCGTCGACGAACCGGACCCACGACTGTCGCCGCTGCGCCCATCGTCGTGTCGATCATCGCCCCGCAGCGAGCGGTCCCGGGAACGCAGATCTTCCCCCCCCTGCGCGTACCTATCTGATTCCATCCGGGCACGCATGGTCGTTTCGACGACTCCACTGCTGGTCCGGGTCTCCCCTTCACCTACTGCATACCCTTGAGCGGCTCCCCCGGCAGCCATCCCCACCAACACCGCTACCCGCACCATGTGTGTCGCGCTGTTCATACCCTGACTCCTTATGACTGTTGTGACCCCACCTTCCCATCTACCGGAGAAACTGCTTACAACCTGCGGCCTGCAGACGCCTCACGCAGTGTCGCGTCGGGTTTTGATCCCTCGGTCAAGATATCCGCAGCCCATGAGACGTGCGACGGGCACCATTGCCAGATTCCCAGGGTGACGATACGAGTCAGCCCCGCGGGAATGCAGGCCACGCGACTCACCGAGACGTCCCGGTTGACCACCTTGGTACTGTCGCCGCAACGGCCGAGATACGGCTCGCTGCTGACCTTGTTGAGATCAAAATGCGGCACAAAAAAGGCGACCACTGGAACGGGCAGTACCGCGACCGAGGAGTTGTCGGCCCATTCGCTTCCTGCGCAGTGTCGTTCAGTCGTCACAGGCCGCTTCATCTCGTCATGGATCAACGTCGTCGTACAGCCTGACAGTCCCAAAATCAGAGACAGCAACAGAGACATGGTTTTTGATTGTGGCATCGCTCCCCCCTCAATGATCGTCTGAGGGTTAGACGCAAAAATGATTGAAACGTAAACGTGAGGGAAATCGGCTAGATAGAAGGCAGTTCCGTGGGGGTGAGGAACAAGGGGCTGTCAACATAGAACAGGTGACGGTGAATCGAAACAAGGGCACCGACATCGCGCAGCAACCCGGAAGATCTTTCGAGCACGATTGGTGTGCACGGAGTACAGACCGACGGGCGCACCGAGCGCGTGTATCACCTCGCTCCACGCGCATGGAAAACGGCTAGTTGGGTCGTGTCAGGTGTAACAATGCGGCGCCGCGAACCGGCACCGTGAGCAACCGTTCCCCGCCTCCTTCGATTTGTTCCATCTGAAAGACCGCCCGCTCCTCAAGATCGATCCATTCCACAGTGAATGAACCAACCGCACCCGTAAGGTTGACAGTGACCGGCCGGGGGATCCTCGAATCAGGTCCCTGTGGCAAGGGCCCTGCGGGAACATAGATGAGGTACTCTTGCCCTGAATCCGCCAGGCAGTATCCGGTCGAAGCCAATTCTCCTTGCGGGATCACGCGCCGCAAGTCCAGCCTCGCAGCCCAGCGTCGTGATTCGCCCATCGCCACTCGCGCGCGTTCGTGCTGCAGTTCATTCAAGACCGGCTCTCCGATCGTGAGTTCGTGCAACGCCCCCAGTGGGTCCATGTAAATGGGGTTGTATCCCCGAAAGAAACTTTCCCAGACAAAGTCCTGGTCCCCGCCGATGCCGTGAATGTGATCCGTATCGAGAAGCATCACCTTGCGGCCGTCGGCCACGGGAGGATTGCGCGCGTACTTGGTATAACCACCAGGGGAGATCCAATCGGCCGGGCTGTCGAACAGAGCCGTATTGTCTCCGCCACCGAACTCGCCGAGTTGGAAAAACGTCATTCCGACCGGATGGGAGGCATAGTGGCGTTCCCGTTCATACTGCTTGATGAAGCGAATGAGGTGGTATTGCCAGGGGACCGATTCCGGAATCGCCTCGTTGACCACTTCGTACAACACGTTGTCCAGATCGTGCAGCGTCTCCAGCACCTGGCGCACATAGGCCTCCTGCACTTGCAGGACCACCGGAACGGGAGCTCGATGGACTTCCGTGCCTACCCCGTCGCCATTCGCGTCGCCGTCAATGCCATTCACATTGTTTCCACCGTTCAACGGGTGCGCCTTCCATGCGTCCGGCGTCACCACGCTGAACCCTTGAAAGAACATCACGGAGACGTAGAAACCGCGCTGTCCGGCTTGCCGGACTCTGGCCCGAAGGCGTTCAAAGTAATCCGGATTGAACCGGGTGAGATCCAACCTCGGGCCTCCGTCCAACGCAAGGCCGGGGCCAGTTCGCAGATAGGGGAGCGGCGCAATCTGGTTTTCCCTGGATGGAGGATGCATGAGCCAGCCGCCGTCGGATTGCATGGATTCCTGGGCCCACAGCCGAATGAAGTTGTGATGTAACGCAGATAGCCGGTCGAGATAGGCCGGATAGTCAAAGGGGCCGGTGACATCCTGAAAGTTTTCCCACGAGTGGGACCCGGTCAGGTACAGGACCTGATTCTCGGCCTCGGCAAAGTATCTGGGGTTGTCATTGGACTGGCGTAAGGGCCCACGAGTCCGCAACGGCGTTGGATCATCCCCACCCCAGACTCGAGCTTCGCCGGCCGCACAGAGCAGCAGGAGACTTAAGACACATTTCAGCAGATAACGAGAGGCCACGCTGTCCATCCGCCCTCGGCCATGTTCCCGCTTACGGCGAAAGAAGCCGACAGGCTTTGAGTGTCTCACATCGATCAGGCACGACGCTGTATCAGGCGGGATTAGTAGTACGTGATACTCCGCTCGCGGACATTGGAATGCTTGAGCGCTTCGCGTCCATCAACCATCTCCCACCAATGAAAGGTTTCTGCGACCCAGTTCCCGGCGGCATCGTAGTCGTAGTGATAGGCCTTTCGGTCGGTGAGACGTCCGGCGGCATCGTAGCTGCGCTCTTCGATTTGACTGCCGCGTTCATCGTAGCGAAACTCGGAGCGGCTCCGTCTTCGCCCCTTGAGATCGGATACGACTTTTTCGCGCACGTGTCCGCGGTCGTCATAGTTGATGGCCACGTCATACCCGACGTCGAATCGATCCGTCGTCAGCACGTGATGGCCGGCCGCATCATACTGATAGTTTCGCTCGAATCGCTCGCGCAACAAACGACCTGCGCCGTCGTAGGCATAGAGGTTCCGGTTGATGACCTGCACCGCGTTGTAGTGAAGGCCGCGGATTCGCCGTCGCGTTTCGTCGTATTCGTACAAGGACACATTCTCAAAGGTGCCATCGCCCCAGGCCGAGAGTTCGGCGGAGCGATTCCCGCGCTCGTCATAGACCGCACGCGTCTCTTTCACGAGTTCACCGCGCGCATCGCGCACGACCTCGGCAATCCGCCTACCGTCCTGGTCGTAGGTATAGATGAATCGCAACGGCCAGAGCCCCTGAGACGCCTCCTTGCCACCCTGAATCCGTTCGATGACGCGCCCGCTGCTATCATAACGGTCGGTTTGCACCAGAAGGCTTTCTCTGGTTTCGACGGACCGGACGGCGCCGATCAATCCGTCTTCTTCGCGATCGGAGAGCTGTGCAGAAAAGACGGGCCGTGCCAGGCTCGCCGTGATGAACAAGCAGAGAAGAATGGTGAGCGGACAAAGAACCGCCCGACTCCGCCGAGGCACGTCCTCGAAGCGGCCGGGAACGGCGCGCAGTGCGGATCGGGCGGACAGAGCTTTCGGCCTCCTAATCGACGGACGCCAGGGAGCCGAGAATATGGTATCCCCCATCGACGTAGATCACCTCCCCGGTGATGCCGCGGCCTAACGGACTTACCAGGAACAACGCCGTATCCCCGACTTCGCCCTGCTCGGTCGCCCGCCGAAGCGGCGCGAACGCGCGATGGTGATCAACCATCTTGCTGATACCGGATACGCCGCGAGCCGCCAACGTCTTGATCGGTCCGGCGGAGACGGCATTGACCCGAATGTTTTTCGGCCCGAGATCGTGGGCAAGGTACCGCACGGTCGCTTCAAGCGCCGCCTTGGCCACTCCCATCACGTTATAGTGCGGCACGACCCGTTCGCTGCCAAGATAGGTCAGCGTCACGACCGAGCCGCCTTCCGTCATCAACGGCATCGCCGCCCGCGTGACGGCCACGAGGGAATAGGCGCTCACATCGAGGGCCGTCGCAAATCCCTGGCGGGTTGTGTTCACGAATTCTCCGGTCAATTCTTCGCGGGGGGCGAAGGCCAGGGAATGCACCAGAAAATCCAACCGCCCCAGTTTCGCAGCAGCCTGCTTCATCATCGCATCTATTTGACTGTCATCGCCCACATCACACACACAGGCGGAGGCGCCGGGCAGTGTTTGCACCAATTCCTCAACATTTTCGCGCAACCGTTCGTTTTGGTAGCTAAACAGCATCTGCGCGCCTTCCCGCGCCGCAGCCTGCGCGATCGCCCAGGCGATACTATGCTTATTGGCCACACCGATGATCAGACCCTTCTTGCCTTCTAACAACATACGGGCTCCTGCTCCTTCAATGAGATAACGCCTTCCCGGGCGCTGAACATACCATGATTGGCACCGGGGAGTGAATCGCTCAGCTCCAGGAAAATCGTCCGGAACCTCCGCATCAGATGCGCAAGCAGAAAACGGCCGGCGCGCGGCTCACAGTTTCTTGCGCACCTCTTTCCAATCCTTGGCTGCCTTTGCTTTGCGCGGCATTTCGCTCTTAGGCAACTCCGGCACCACCACTACTTCCATCCGGTGCTGCAGCAGGGTATCTGCGAATGCTTTTGTGCGCCCGATACCGGTTTTCATCGTCGCCCAACCATCCTGTTTAAACGTCTCAAGTGTCGTGCTCAGTCCTCCCGACGACGGCGGCGCCAGGAATCCAGGAGGAAACTTGTGCGCCTCCAACCATCGACGAACCTGCGCGATGGACTCGTTTGCCATCGGTCCGGACTCGCCGCCCGTCACATAGACGACGTTGTAATAGTATTGGGTCAATCGGGACAATTCGTCGGCTGATTCAGGAACCGGCGTCGGCGCAACCTCACCACTTGCTGACGTTGCCTGAGAGTCCGCGGGCGCCGTCGAAGGGGAAGCCGCTTGGATCAGCGCGGCGAGTTCCACAACCAGAATCGGACGCCGGCGCTCCCATACGCACAGTGTCGCGTCGCTTCTCTCCGCAGTCACCTGGGCCGCGTCATCAACCGAGACACTAATGGTATTGGTGCCCCGCATCTTCGGCAGGTACTCGAATGAGGCCTCCCCAGCGTCATTGGTTTTCCCGGTTGTGATTTCCTTGCCGTCAATGCGCAGGTGCAGCAGAACACCGCCCAGCGGTACCTTGCCGGCGGAGCCCTTCCCGGTCAATCGAGTCTCAATTCGAACCGAATGATTCGGCAACGTCAGCGCATCGCGCACCGTGAGAACAGCGGCGGCCTTGTCTGCGGCTTCGACCGCAACCCCTGCCGCCAGCCAGAACACGACAGCGAGGAAGATCCGACGAAACGATGTGGTCATGGTACGGGCGACCTTCCTCTCAGCACACATTCCGCTGGTTTAGGAGAGGAGTCCGCGGTCGCGACTGACCGTGAGATAGGTATCTCCCATGCAAAACAAGACCAGCCCGATCAACGGGATGAGGGCGAACGAAAATACCCCCATCCAGAGAATGATCAGCAGCAACCCGGCCAGCAACAGCGGCCCTCCCCGCTTTTCCCCGATATAGAGATGACCAAGCCCGGGCACGAGGGACAAGGCAGCGGCACGGTAGGCATGGGATGTTTTTTCCAGCGGGTCCATAACGAACGAGAAGACCGAGCCACGGGTACAAACGCCCCGGCAACCTGGACTACAGCCTAAGCCTTCAGCGCTTCGAGCACTTCGTCCACATGACCGGGAACCTTGACCTTCCTGAACAAGGCCTTGATCCGCCCCGTCGCGTCGATCACGAACGTGCTGCGCTCGATGCCCAAATATTTCCGGCCGTACATACTCTTTTCTTTATACACTCCGTAGGCCGTGCACACCGCCGCATCCTCGTCGCTCAAGAGAGCAAATGGGAGCCCGTACTTGGCAATAAACTTTTGATGCGACGACTTCCCGTCCTTACTGACCCCGATGACTACAGCTCCGGCTTTCTTAATCGGCGCGAGGGAGTCCCTGAAGTCGCAGGCTTCTTTCGTACAACCGGAGGTATCGTCCTTGGGGTAGAAGTACAGGACCACCTGCTTGCCCTTGAGGCTTTTCAGTGCGACGGCCTTGCCGTCCTGATCCGGCAATGAAAAGTCCGGCGCCTTTGCACCCACCTCTAATTCGGTCGCCATGTCGCGCTTATCTCCTCTCAACAATATTTCACATGCAGGCTAACGCGGGCCGCTGCCGATCGTGGGTCTGTTCGTCCCGTATGGATGTTCCTTCGGCGGGCCTTTGGGCACATCGGGATTTCCAAACGGACGCAGCGCCGGCGAATCCCAAATCACCTTGTCTCCAGGGGCCAGATTCGCTGCCTCGATAAATTCCTGGCGCGCTTGGTCCGTTTGGCCTAAGGCATTGAGTGCCAGCGCGTAATTATAATGGGCCTGGCCGGAGTCCGGTGCCGCCTTCACGGCCTGGCCGAACAGATTCTTGGCTTCCGCCATTTGACCGGCCTGAAACGCCTGTGCCCCCTGGGTGTTCAGGGCGATCGCATCGGCTTTGGTGCCGTAGCTCAACTCGAGCGGCACAAGCGGTTTCGGCTTCGCATGGGTACAGGCGGAAACCGAGAGCACCAGCAGGCACAGGGCCATCCATCCACTCAGTCTCATCACATCACCTCGTCGATATCGTTCGCCACGCGCGATCAGGGCTTCGCGCGTTTCTTTTGTTCTTCTTCGGACGTCTTCCGATACATCACGTCCCATTCCGGACTGCCTTCCACAATCTGCCTGGTATAGGACGCGAGCCTCGCCCGCACTTTTTTGTCAATCTCTGCTTCCAGTGCGAGTTCGGACGCCACGACCCGTTTAATCTCGCGCAGAACCTTCCCGTCATCCTCGGTCAGCCTGCAGTGAGAACTTTTCTTCAGGGCCCCCAGCACCAGATGGGCAAGATGGCTGGCTTTGTCGTCACTGATCACGAATAAGACTCCGATCCAGGATGGTGAGGCGCCTAGAGAATGATCCCGCGTTCGCGCACCAACTTCTGCTTGATCATCGTGAACATCTTCTGGTAGTCGACCTGCCCCTGCTCGATTTGTCGCTCATAGGGCTGCATCATTTTGCGCACTTCGGCGTTCAGACGATCTTCCACCATCAGCTCCTCCGTCATCGTGTGCTCCAACGACTCGCGGAGGGCCTTCCGATCCCCGGTGACCTCGAGAAAACTCAACTCATGCAGCCGGGCGATCACCGAATCCGCCATATGATGGACCCGCTCTTTGGCCAGTCTCATTGCAGTCGACTCCCCAATGAACTTACCCCACCGGCTACGCCGGTTCGATCCGTTCCACCCGTATCGTGCTTGCGTTCATGGCCTGCCGAAGCGTCGCCGCATCCCCCAGCACTCGCCCCACGACATTGACCCGATCGGCAGGCACAGGATCAGCCCCCATGCTCATCGGCGTGCGCCCGAAGAAAATGGCCAGAACTTGGCCGGCTCCCCAGAACGCCACGTCACCGACTTTGACCTGCGTCGTCGCAGTTTCACGGTGATCTTTCACACCCTGAACTTTAAAATAGAACTCTTCGCCCCACACATTCAACGGCCCTTCCGCAGGCAACGCTTGATAGAGTTCCTGAGCTGTCCGGGTTCCCTTTAATTCGGCTTCCAACTGCACGCCGCCAACTTTAATTCGAATTCGCTTCATCGTTCCATTCGTGGTCATGACCCCTCACCCGCGCCGTGATGCCGTGCGCAACACCATAGTGACGAAACTCCGCACCAGTCGCGGACTCTAACTTGTTTATCCCTTGAAATCAAGGCTACAATCCGGACCATAGGTTCTCACGTCACGTCTATGCTGACCTCTACGTTTGTCCATCTGAAAGGCATCGGCCCCTCCACCGAACGACGGCTCTGGGAAGGGGGCATTGCCGATTGGGCCACCTTTCGCCGGGAATCGATTCTGCCGGGTATTTCTCCGGCAAGAAAGGTCGCCTACGATGCGGAGTTGGCCCTCGCACAGGACCACCTGAACCTCCACAACCCCCGGTACTTCGCCGACTGCCTGCACACCCGCGACCACTGGCGGCTGTTTCGTACGTTCGGCTCGCGGGCACTCTATCTCGACATTGAAACGACGGGCCTCTCGGCCCGCGAGGGACAGGTGACCATTGTCGGACTCCACCGTCAGGGACGCATGCGCACGTTGGTGTGTGGCGAGTCTCTTACCCAAGAGACCATTCAAGACGAGCTCGATCAGGCCGACCTGCTCGTCACATTTTTCGGGACCGTCTTCGATATTCCCTACCTGCAGACCTGCTTCAAGGGATTGCGGGTTTCGATTCCACATTTCGATCTCTGCTTTGCCGCCAGACGCGTGGGCCTGCAGGGCGGACTGAAACACATTGAACGCGAATTGGACATTGCACGGGACACCGATCTCCTACAACTCGACGGATTGGAGGCCGTCCGGTTGTGGCACCAATATCGCACCGGCGATGAGGCGGCATTGGACCAGCTCGTCCGCTATAATGCCGCCGATACGCAAAACCTTGAGCCGCTCGCGGCCTGCCTCTATGACAGGCTCGCCCTGCGATACGGTCCTCCGTCGCTGAATCCGATCGGATAGAGTGGATACACGTCACGACATGTGGGAATGGGCGGGATACGGCCAGACGGATCGTGGATTGGTCCGTGCCACCAATCAAGATACCTTTCTCGTCGATAACCGGCGCCGGTTGTGGGCTGTGGCCGACGGGATGGGAGGCCATCCGGGAGGTGATGTGGCCAGCCGACTCGTGATGGATACGCTCGCCGATTTCTCACCAACCCTTGTTCGCAGCCCTGCCAACGAGACGGAGAATGAGGAGGAGCACGGGAGGTTCCTGCTGACGACCATGGCTGAGCAGGCCCATGCAGCCGTCCGTGCCCATGCCGATCGCCATCCGCCGTTACAGGGCATGGGCACGACACTCGTGATGGCGCACCTGCTGCCGCTGCCGAACCCGCGGCTCCTCGTCCTGAACGTCGGCGATAGCCGTGCCTATCTGGTAAGGAGAAGCGCCATCACCTTACTGACGCGGGACCACACGCTCATTGAAGCCGATGTCCGAGAAGGGCGGCTGACCCCCGCGCAGGCTGCGCGGCACCCGGACCGCCATGTGCTGACCCGCGCCATGGGGCTTGGCGCGGTACTGGAGAGCGACTGCTTCTCATTCGAGCTTTCCAGCGGCGACCTCCTATTGCTCTGCTCAGACGGCCTCACGAAGATGTTGACCGACGAGCGCATTTTGGAGACCGCCCTCTCCCACGCGGACAATCCGGCGCTCGCGACCCGGGCTCTAATCCAAGCCGCCCTCGACGACGGTGGCATCGACAATGTTACGGTGGTTGCCTGTACCATTACTGGTATCCCCGACCAGGCAAATATCCATTGACACCACCTCAAGGCGCCAGGTAGCCTCAACTCGTTGCTGCCGGTAGAGTTACGAGTCACTGTCCTCCGTGGTTTCACACCTATGCACCGTCTAGCTTTTACGCAGAAATCCTTCGGCCTGAGGCTTCAGCACTGCCTTCTGCTCGGTCCGCTGCTCAGCATCCTGTGCATTAGCGTAGCGCAAGCCAATGAACCCCTCGATCCCGAGACCACGCTGCGAGCCCTCGTTCAGGCCAATGCCGAGCGGGATCTGGCCACCATGTCGAAATATATGTCCCACGATGTTGATGCGATTGGTTATACGATCGACGGACGTAAATACATCGGGTGGCCCGACCTGGCTGCCGACATGCGCAGCGAGTTTGACTCGGTTGTCAAGTTGGAGATTCCGATTACCAGCCTCCACATGTGGACGAAGGGGGATATTGCCTGGTTTGCAATGGAGTCGAACTATATTCGGTACAGTAACCCGGCCGACCTGACCCAACGGATGGTACTCCCGCTTCGGGAGACAGGCGTGATGGAACTCCGGGATGGCCGATGGATTCTGGTGGCCTGGCATGAGTCCACCCGTCATCATGGCAGCGGAACAGAACAGGCCGCCGCCGACCGGGCCGCGCTACTTCACCGGGCATCCGATACCCAGCCGGCCGTGCCGAACGGGGTTAACCTAAGCGGCGAATGGGAAGTCACGGAAATCGAAGACAATAAGAAGTACGTCGCCACATTGGATCCGCAAGGCAATGGTCCCTACACCTGGCAGGGGGGCCAGTTTTCCACCACCAGCTTCAACGATCGGCGCTGGCAGGGCACCTGGAAACAGACCGGGAATGATCGCGAAGGCGCCTTTGAAGTGGTCCTCTCGGAGGACGGCACCGAAGCAAAAGGAATCTGGTGGTACGTGCGTGTCGGCACCAGAGACAACATCCCACCCCGGCAACATGGCGGTACTTACCTGTGGAAACGACTCACTCCGCTTCCGACGGCTCCATAGAGGACGGACGGGACTTCCCTGCATAGTGACACATACATTCACGGACGGCCGGTCTGTTACAACGAGGAGGGGCTATGAATCGTGTGCTTTTATTGATGGTCGTGCTAGTGGGAATCACGAGCACGGTCTATGCGGACGGCGGACATGACCATCACGCCATTCCGACCATGCCGAGCTTAGGCGAGACCAAGCTGACCATTGAGGACCATACCGTGACCCTCACGTTTGGCCCTGTGGATCTCCCGACCGGCCACGACGGCGACCTCGCTTCGAGCATGCCGAAGAAGGTGTTTCAACTGCCCGAGGACACTTATATGATCGGCTACAAATCCGAGGTATTTACCAAGGATGGCAAGCCGCTCCCGAAGAATTATCTCCATCACATCCTTATGTTGAACAATGACAAACCCAGCGTTTCCTGCGATGGAGAGCCGTTATTCTTCGCCGGCGCCGGACTCGAAATGACAGAAGCTCGGTTTCCTGAAGGGTACGGAGTGAAGCTGGGCAAAGGGCAGAACCTTATGTCGGTCGTCGCGTTCTACCATAAGGCCCCGCCGACGAAAGATGTGATGGCGCGGTTCACCATGTATGTCGCGCCCAAAGGCACCAAAGTGCAGGAGATGGATGTCTACCAAGTGGGCGTGAACATCGTGTGCTACAGCAAATTCGGCCAACGAGGCGCAGACCAGACCGACGAGGGCATTGAAATCAAGCCGGGGGTTTCGGTCCTCTCCGCGCCTCTCAAGTTCAACATGGACGGCTGCGTGAAATTTGCTTACCCCCACGGACATGACGAATTGCTTATGGTTGCGCTTGAGAACAAGACATCCAAGGAAACCCTTCTACGCACGGTTCCGGAGGTGGATGCTAACGGCACCTTCCGTGACTTCCGGCCCCACCAGGTCTACCGTGACAGCAAAGGATTCCCGGTGACTAAGCAGGATGACTATGAGATGGTGATGGTTCACCATCACCCCCTGCAAAACCAGAATATTCAACATGGTATGGGCAACTATCTGCTCTATATGACGCCGGGTACCTGCCAGCAAACATCGAACACCGCCTCGGCTCGCTAGCTTGCTTTTCCTCTGCCGCCCACCACAGGATTGCCCCTGTGGTGGGGCCCCCTGTCCATGTTGACCCCTTCGGAAACGACACAATCACCCGAGTCTCAGCCCCGACGCCTTCTCGCAGACCGTACGAAGGTTCACGCCCTGATCATTTTTGGCCCGCACCAAGAAATTTTCCCCCTACCGAAGTAGAATCGCCCCCTCAGGCAGCGGACTGGGATTCTCAGGAAGGTGTATGATATTGAACCAGTCATGCAGGCCGACCAGCTTCCTCAGGACAGAATTGTCCCACTGAAAGGGAGAGCATGTTCATCACTGTACGGTGGTGCATTCCCAGGAGCACACGCAGCCTTCGGGGACGCTGATCGCACCCCTACATGAGGACCATGAGATCTTCCATGTCCTTGCCCGAATCCTCGCTCAATATTCTTCTCATCAATGAGAATCCCGACGAGATCAAGCTGGTGACGACCAGCCTGAGAAGCTTCTTCACAGGTTGTCGCATCGAAGCCGGCTACTCATCCGAGGAAGCGCTCGCATTCAGCCAACAGGGCGACTGGCATATCATCCTCATTGATCAGGATCTGGGTCCGGAACGGGGACTGGACCTCATCGCCCGCCTTCGTCGCAATGCGCCCTATGCTGCGATCCTGCTTCAGACAAACGAGAGTGACTCCCACACCGCCATTCAAGCCCTGCAGCACGGAGCCGATTTCCTCCTCTTCAAACGCTCTCCGGGCTTCATCACTGAGTTGCTGTTTTCGGTGCAGGAAGCCCTCGAAAAACGCGATCTGCAAATGAAGCTGGATCATACATTTCAGCGACATTTGCGCTTCATCGAAACATTGAGCGACTTGCTGTATGAACTCGATGCGGAAGGGCGCTTTGTCTACGTAAGTACAACTGTCACCGCCATGCTCGGCTACACTTCGGAAGAGTTGGCCGGCCGGCACTATTCCGTTCTGCTGCCTCCTTTGCAGGAGCAAACAGGACGGTTCCGATTGAACGAGCGCCGCGCAGGCAGCCGTTCGATTCGCCGGCTGGAACTTACGCTGCATCGCAAACCACAGCCGGATGCTCCCCCGGTGCCGATCACCGTGGAAGTCACTGCAAAGGGACTATTCGACTCCGCCAATCGTTACCTGGGTACCGTGGGGTTACTTCGTGATCTGTCGCAGCAGAAGGCTCAGCTGGATCGCCTCGCCGAATTGGAATCGCGCCTCCAGGAAACCGACCGTCAATTGACCCTCTCACGTGAGGCAGCCCGGGTCTCACGCCAGTTGCAGCAGCCGCTCACCACATTGCTCCAAGACTCGCAACGATTGCTGACATCCATTCAAGGCAGCAGGATCGAGCAACATGTGGAAACGATGATTGCCAAGGCTTCGCAGGCGAGCCAACTCGGACACCAGCTCGCCCAAGCCATCCATACTCACCAGATTGATTTCGTGCCCGTCGCCCTGAATGAGATTCTTCAAACGGTTGCCCAAACCGTCCGGCATGAAACCGAAGGGTCTCGGCTCGTGCTCACCACTCATTTTGCAATGGATCTCCCCATCATTCTCGGATCACGTGCAGCTCTCGAAGACGTGGCACAGATTCTTCTTCACTATGCACGAGTCTACACGTCTGATATCACCACGCCTTCCCGGCTCATTCTGCAGACAGAAACAATAACCTTGGACAATCGTGAGCGCATCCCGCAGAGCGCCGGATCACACTCAGAACCTCTTCAAACCTATGCCAGCTTCAGCATCCGGGAAACAGCCCTGGGCAGACGCCCCCCTACAAACCCTCCGCTAGGTGAGGAGATTTCGGCCGACAGGTTTTTCCAAGCGCATCAAATTATTCAAGCGCATAGAGGCGCCATCGCGGTCGAACACACGTCCGACAGCGGGTTCTCCATCACGGTTCGCATTCCTGCTGCAGAAGACTTCCCCTTCACTTCACAACCTTCCGACTCACCGTCTGCCCCAACCCCATTACCCCAGTCTGGCATTCGAACGCACGCTCGATACGTGTCACAGCAGCGACCAGAGCGACGCCGTTCAGAACGCAAGCCCTTCTCCCTCCCGGTTCAATTATCCATCGGGGGAGCAACGCTTCGTGGCCTGTTGCGCAACATGAGCGCCGAAGGAGCGCTCCTAACGGTTCGTGGGATGTCGACCTCGATTCACCTGCAGCCAGCCTATGTGGTCATCAAGACACCGGTGAGTTTCCTGGAACTTCAAGGCGTAGTGCATGAGCGGCCCTCGTCTGCCGTAGAGGTACAGCTCCCCGCCATCAAAGACTTCGTCATTTCTTTCGTCCTCACCGTCAAACGTGATCGGGATGTCCTCCGTTCGCTTCTGGACGGGCTTCATGATGGCTCAACCCAGGTCACCTTCGAAGGCTTAATTCTTCCTCCATTTCCAACAACGGAGAGCCAGCCCCTCGACCTTGTGGTCTCCACTCCGAGGCAAGAAGATCGGCGTGAAGCGGTTCGCCTGAGATTTTCGTGTCCTGTTGAAGTGGTCGATTTACGAGTCTCTCCTTCGCGCACGCCCGGGCACATCGTAAACCTGAGTTTGGAAGGAGCCTGCCTCGAAGTCCCCACACATTTCCGCTTACCAGAGCCTCGAGAAGCGTTCCAACTGATTCCAGTTGGAGCAAGTAAGTCCTCCTCCAACGTTCCGGATATGCCCTGGTCTGAACAACCATGGACTGCACGCATTATCTGGAAACATCCCGCCCGGCCACAGACACTATCCAGCCCGGCGGCGACGGAAGAGCAGCGACGGTATGTCGGGGTGCGCTTTGAGCGCCTGTCCATCGCTCAAGAGCAGCGACTCCGGAGTTTCATTGATCCAGGACTCCGCGGCACGGGGGAGCTCGCCGACCCGATGTCTGACGCACCCGTCCAGACAGCGTCACACCTCTTGCGAAATCGCGAGGGGGAGACCATTGCGTTACGACATGACTTTCCCAAACAAGCTCTGACGGAGCAGTGCCCGCTCGTGATACTCTGCCCGGGATACGGCACGACACAACAATCCTACGTGGCGTTTGCCTATGCTTTGGCCGGGTGCGGCTTGCAAGTCCTGCGATACGATCACAGCCGCCACATCGGACTGAGCGATGGTGATCCTTCACAGACCACGTTCACGTCTCTGGAAGATGACCTCGACACCGTACTGGCATTCACGCGGAAAAATTGGCCTGAGACCCCACTCACGTTGCTGGCGCCGGACATCCTCGGCCGGATCGCTCTGCGCCGCCAGGATTGGCACAGGCAGCTTCGTCGCCTGATTCTTCTCAATCCCATGCTCGACATCGGACACTGCCTCACGACACTCCATCAGAGAGATTTGCTGCAGGAACATGTGAAGGGCTTCAGACCGGGACTGGGCAATCTGCTTGGCCTTCCACTCGACATTGATCACTTTTTGGCTGATGCCATAACAGCACAGTACACAAATGTCGCGACACTACAGGAGGAGCTCACACATTGCGGGACCGACATGGTGTTCCTTGCCGCCGGGCAGGACTCTCCAGACTTTGCGATGCCGGCACCGCCTCCGCTCCTCTTGGATGACGTAATCCGTCGCCTTGGATCACGGAGCAGAAAAGTCCTCATCCCGTCGTCTCTCGTGACCGCCGGCCAGACCGCGCCATCGATTCTACGTGCAAACTGGCAACAGATTTCACAGCTTTGCCATTCAGGGAACAGCCTCCAGGAACCCGGCACCAGAGCGCTCCCCGGCCTCGCGCGCGCAACATCTACCCGCGCCCGATTCGAACGTGACCAACTGCGCAGCAAATATGCTCTCGGCACTGCCGGCAACGAACGTCTCTGGGCGGCACAAACCGAACTCACGCGCACCTTGGATGAGCTGCCGGCACATTGGCATTGTATCGATCAGCTCTATCAACTCCTGCAACCGCTCGACGGAAACCTTGCACTCCTTGACGTCGGGTGCGGGATGCATTCCTTTGCGCGATTGCTCCTCCTGAATCTCTCCTACCGTCTTCGTGCGCAAACCTGGCATCACAACAAACCGCTCCGGTATGTAGGCGTAGACTTTTCCTCCAGTGCACTGGAGACTGCTCAGACCGCAATGAACGATGCCCTGCAACACGTCGACAAGCTGTTCTCAGGCCGCATTTCAGGACCAACGCCTCTCACTCAGCAATGGGTGCTCGGTCGCTCGGTCGAAACGCTGCCATTCGCAGACAATTCATTCGACCGTGTGGTGGCGAATCTCTCCCTCAGCTTCGCACGCTCACCGCATCACGCGTTGCGGGAACTCTTCCGTGTCCTTCGCCCTGGCGGCAGACTCGTCCTGAGCGCATTCACCCCCGCCGCAGATGCGGCTCGTCTCTACAGGCCGGCCTTACAAGAACTCGGCATCGACGCATTTGCGGGAGAACCTCGCTCGGCATTAAACCGTATGGCGCAGTGTTGTGTCGCCCTGCGTATAGGGCAATTGCACGCATTTGAGGAGGAGCGTCTCAATACGCTTTTCTCGCAGCTTACTCCCACTCCTGCACGCCTCGTTCACACGCTCTCCGGGCAGATTCTTCTTGCCGCCGCTGAAAAACCGGATTCCTCTAGCTGAAAAAATAGGGCGCATATATACTTCACTCACTAGCACAAAACATGCAGTGGGTCTGGCGACACCACGAGCAACCTGGTGTCCGGATTGATATTTTCTGCACAGGACTATGACATTTCACTCCCATAATCGGCAGACGCCCATCCTTCCAGGTTCCATGGACATCATCAGAATGGTCGGTGAGTTTGCGGAGGCTCTGGGAGTCGCCACGGAGCTCCCGCGTCTCGGTGACCTCATCGTAAAGACGCTCTCGCAGCAGACACGCCTACCGGAAGCAGCCCTTTGGATTCGAGAATCAGAAGCCGGACAGTTCCGTTTCCTTACGTCCCACGGGTGCAAACCTTCGTCTGAATTGCCGACTACCCTTCCAGACAACCACCCGCTGATTGCCGGACTTTCGGATAAGGCGCATATGTTCCAGACCGATCAGGAGCCGTCCTCACCGGCTTACATGGCCATGGCAACTGTCCATGCCGGTCTGTGCCTGGCTTTTCGGAGCAAGACGCGACTCCTCGGGTTTTGCACTCTCGGTCCGGTCAGCGCAGACAGACATTTGGAAGAAGAACACCTGGCCTTCGCAGAAACGATCGCACGCATCGCCGCCAATACACTGGACCATCATCTGACGCAAGACGACCTGCGTCGCTCATCCACCTTGATGAGGCGGACCGATCGGCTGCGCTCCCTGGAAATCATGGCGGGCGGGTTTGCCCATGAGATTCGCAACCCGCTCACGTCTATCAAGACCTTTGTTCAGCTGGCCCCTCAGCGACAGCAGGATCCGGTCTTCATCAAAGAATTCAGCAAGCTGGCCATCGAGGATATTCATCGTATCGAGCGTCTGCTCCATGAAATTCTCGACTATGCCAGCTACATGACCCCGCAGCCGACCGAGGTTGATCTGAATGAACTCGTTGCTTCGTGCATCGGCTTCGTCTCGTCGAACGCCTCCCATCGCGGCATTCAGTTGCAGACGATTCTGTGGCCGCAGTTGCCCCCGCTCTCACTCGATCGTCAACAAATCAAGCAGGTTCTGTTGAATCTGCTGCTGAATGCGCTCGATGCGATGCCGAACGGCAATGGTACCATTCGCATCTACACTCGCCTCCTGCCCTGCGTCGGCCGCACCTCCTGGGTACAGTTGCAGGTTCAGGATGAGGGATGCGGCATTGCGCCAGACCATCTCGAGCATATTTTTGATCCCTTTTTCACCACCAAGCATTCCAACAGCGCCAGCGATGGAGCCGGTCTCGGACTCACCACGGCGCATCAAATTGTCCGGGAACATGGTGGCACCGTGACGGTCGAAAGCCGGGTCGGAGCAGGCTCCACGTTTTCTGTGAATCTTCCAGCGCCGGATGAACGCACCACAGTTTCAGCAGCACGGGAGTAACATGAAAAAACGAGTACTACTTGTCGATGACGAGCCGCGTGTCCGGGCGTCGCTGAGAACGGTGTTGGAACCGACGTATGAGGTTCTGGAAGCAGCGGATGCTGCCGAGGGTCTGCGCATTTTTAAGCATGATACCCCCGACCTGGTCCTTCTGGACGTGATTCTCCCGGGAACGGACGGACTGTCAGCACTGCAAACGATGCGCACCGAGAATCGCGCCGTACCGGTCATTATGCTGACCGGCACGAAAGCGGTGAAGACCGCCGTGGACGCCATGAAACTCGGAGCTGCCGACTATTTGTCCAAGCCGTTCGACGTCGAAGAACTCCAGATTGTGATCGAACGAACCCTGGGCAAGCAGGAATTGGAGCAGGAAGTCCGTCACTTGCGCGCACAGGTCGTGCAACGCTATGCCTTCCACAATCTGATCGGCAAAAGCCCATCCATGCAGGAAATCTACGCCAAGATCGAACAGGTGGCCGACAGCCGTACAACCGTGCTGGTGACCGGCGAGAGCGGAACGGGAAAAGAATTGGTCGCCAAGGCGATTCATTACAACAGCGCTCGGCGCGAACGCCCCTTCGTGGCGCTCAATTGCGCGGCATTGCCTGAAACCCTCATCGAAAGCGAACTCTTCGGCCACGAAAAAGGCTCCTTCACGGATGCGACGGCACGACGAGTGGGGCAGTTCGAATTGGCACACACAGGTACGCTGTTTCTGGATGAAATCGGCGATCTCAGTGCGGCCACACAGGCCAAACTGCTCCGTGTGCTTC
>WBZP01001581.1_pt1 | contig 27549 bp, 8 predicted proteins | sample 5204301 | NCBI WGS metagenome assembly WBZP01 (sample SAMN12412401, study PRJNA552823) | activated sludge metagenome | isolation source: activated sludge from nitrification reactor of wastewater treatment plant... | place: USA: Pennsylvania | collected 2017 | reverse complement strand
CAGTCCTTCTCCGGTATGCACCCAACCCGCTGGAAGGGTGATGGCCGGTGCCGCTGCACCGATTGCCGGGTTGGCCAGGGTGATCAGCACAAAATAAGTGCCGGGCGGAACATTGTTGAAAGCATAGGTTCCATTGGCCGCAACGGTTGCGTTATCGGCCACGGTATTGCCGGCGGCATTCACCAGAATGGCATGTAATCCTCCGGCCTGTGTTCCCGTTCCATTGATGGCTCCGTCCGTCAATCCATTCAGATCGTTATAAACGGTACCGCTCAGGATGACCGGGGCAGTGACCACCACATCAAAGCTGCAGGCAGCTGTATTACCGCAGTTATCGGTGGCCGTCCAGGTAACGCTTGTCGTGCCTTCATTAAAGAATACCCCATTGATGCTGGGCAGCCCGGTCAGGTTAGTGGCCCCGCTCAGTGAAGCAGACAGTGTATATGCGCAGTTATCGGCCCCGGTGGCATTCCAGCTGTTTCCTGTATGCTGGTATCCGCCTGGCATGTTCGTCTGAACGTTCTGCGTAGTGGTTATCATACAGGTAACGGTGGGCGCTACGTTATCAGTTACCGTTAGTGTCTGCTGACAGGTGGTTGAATTTCCTGCCGCATCCCTGATCGTCCAGGTACGGATGATGGTGATCGGGCAGGTGCCGTAAGCGGAATCTTTATAGTTCACGGATACAATGCCGCAGTTATCGGTGGCTGTGCCGTTATTGGGCGCCCCGCTGAACACGGCATAGGTGGAACTGGCCGTAGTACTAGAAAATACCGGTCCTGCTACTACGCCTTCCGAGCAACCGTTAAAGCTCCTGGGCGGCGGACAGACGGAAATGGTAGGCGCCGTCTGATCGAGCACTGTTGTGATCACTGTGTCTGATGTATTATTGGTCAGGTCGGGGTCACTGGTATTCGATGTCACCGTGGCATAGTTCCTCAGCGATGTACACTGGTTCACACTAACGGTTCCTGTGATCACCAGCGAATCTACCTGTCCCGGGGTCATTGTACCGATGGCCCAGTTCGGACTGGTCCAGGTACCCCTTGAAGCGGTGACGGTAACAGGTGTGAATCCTGCGGGAAGTGTATCTATGGCCCTGGTCACCGCGGCATTGGTAGGCCCGTTATTGGTTACAGTGATCACATAGGTAAGCGTTTGTCCTGCAACGACCGGTTCAGGCGTAGCCCTTTTCCTGATCGCCAGATCTGCACCGGCAAGGCCGAAATTTTTCTGGCAGGCGGCCTGTCCGATTCCGCTCAGAGATATTGCGTGGAGGCCGGTTGGGTTGGGTGCCGGTGTGGTGAGCGTGTAACCCGAGGGGATCGGCTGCACCAGCCTGACGATATAACGTTGTGGCGGATAATAACTGAACTGAACATTGTCAAAATTGACATAATCGCCAGTTTGCATATTATTATTGGAAGACTCAACAAACCGAACAGTGGTTGTTGCCGTCAGCAGAGAAGGCGGTATTTGAAAATAAACCGTACCTGAATTGTTCGTTGGGCCGTCGAGCCTGGACACCAGCGTCCAAGGGCCAAGAGCCGAAGAGGCTATTTCCACATCCACCCTGTCGTTTGCATCATCAAATCCTACTTTAAAGTATTCAAAAGACAGGTATGCCGTACCAACGCCCGCAAGATTTGCTGAACGCATAGCACCTGTTTGCGTGTTTGAGGCGTTACCGGCTATCTTCAGCTGGTTTCCAGTTACTATAGTGTTACCGGCATTAAACCCGTCAACTTCCAGTATCTCCGTCCAGTTGTTCGTCCAGCTTTGGGTACCATTGCTGCCATTATTGGCACCATTGGTACTGAACCTGTCGAGGTAAGTATTGGCTGGGATTTCCGTATAGGAAACCTGGATATTATCAAAGTCGACAATATCACCAGTACCCATAGACGCAGCAGACGACGTCACGATACGGATCGTTGTTGCCGATGAAATATATGGCGTGATATTGAAGGAGAATGTTCCGCTTTGGTTGCCATCGGCACCGGTCAACCTTTTCACGAGAATCCAATCTGCCGCCGTTGGGCTGTTGGCCACATAGACGTCCACATAGTCACCCACCTCAATGTCCATGCCGGTTTCCCGGTAGTTGAACGACAATGAAGCAGATAATGCGGTGGAGAGGTCAGCCACGCGGAATGCGCCTTTAATGCTTCCCGCAGACGACCTGGTGATGCGTAAGCCATTCGCAGCGGTGATATTGATATCTCCTGCGCCAAATCCATCGCTTTCGCTGATCTCCGTCCACGGATAAGCAGACCAGGAAGCGGTTCCGGCCGACTGGTTGGCGGTTGTATTGACGGTAAACTCATCGCGTATGGTGCGTGTTTGAGTGCCTGGTGTAATCTGGAAACGGTAAGCGCCGAGGCTGTTAGATACCTGTGTACTGATCAGTGTATCGGTCACTTCAAGTGTACCATTGGCATTGATATCATTATACAACGCCACGGAAACCCCGGGCCTGGTGGTATCCTGTGCGGTATAGCTGGCACTGAGGTCAACATCATTGAATACAATGCCGCTGACCACATTCACATTATTGGAAGGCAGGCAGGAAATGGTAACGGTTACCTGTGCCACGTCGCACACCTGCGGATCTTCCAGGCTGCAGACCTGGTAATTGAACACATCGGTTCCGGTATAACCCGGGTTCGGGTAATACGATACTGTTCCATCCGGGTTAACAGCCACTGTACCATTGGCCGGCGATGACATGATCGTCACGGCTGATGGGTTCGGCTGACCGATCACATCGTTGTTGAGAATATTGATCTGAACCGGCACGTCAATCGACGTAGAACTGGCATCATCTGCCGCTATGAGGTTCGGTTTTACGCCCAGGTAATTGTTACTGGAACAAATGCCTGTTCCGGAAAACTGCACAGCGCTTGAATTCAGTGAAGCGGCTGAATAAGCCCCCCCGGTATTGGAAGGATTCACCGCAACGATGAAACAGGCCGGATCCTTGATATAGGTGAGTTCCACATTATCTATCCAGAAGAAATTGGACGTGGATGTACTGCCATTGGTAATGAACTGGACCGTATTTAGCCCGGAAGCCACAAATGAAGGCAAGGTAACGGTAACATCCTGGTAGAAATTATCATTATTATTTCCGTTACCATCGTTAATCGTGTAGATGGTTGATCCGTTTATCTGAACCAAAACTGCTGCACCGTTATCCGTTTGCGCCTGGCGCCTGAAACTAAACCTGAGTTGTGCTGCGGAAGCACCGCTGAACATCATTTGCCGGTTGATGCCATTATCATTACCGCCGAGCCTGATGGCGTTACCCATGCCCCCCCTGATCACATCAGCCATGATGCGTACATCTCCGCTGCTGGCATTGTTATTGTCGCCCACTTCAGACCAGTTGCCGGTCCAGTTTATGCCTCCATCGTTACCTGTAAAGGCGGCTGTTGGATCAAAATTATCGGCAGCTGAATAGCCATTGATGGTACTGAACCTGAAGTTGCCCGAAAGGTCGGAAATAGTGGATTCCACCAATTGTTCCGAGCCCTGGATGATGCCGTCACAATTAACATCATTATACAGGTCTACCTGCACACCACCTGCAAAGCCCTCAGAAACATCATACGCACCGTCATCGGGAAGTTGTTCTACAAATACTTTGCCGCTGATGGTATTTTCGCCCGGTATGGTATAACAATTCGTAACGGTGATATATACACGAGCGACGTCGCATACATTGGAATATTCAACCGAACATACACGATATTCAAATACGTCCTGGCCAACAAATCCCGGGTTCGGGGTATAGGTGATGGTACCGTCGGGATTGACTACGATCGTACCATTTGAAGGTGGAAGCAGGTTGGTTGTATTGACGGAAAGTGAATCTACCGTACACTGGAAGCCCACGTCGTTGGTGGTTACATTGATTGTAATTGGCGTACTGGGAGCCGTGGTGCCATAGTTATCGGTGGCGATGATCTGCATCCGCATACACTTGGGCATAAGGAATGTACCCACGTCGAGGCTCGGCGCTGCAGTTACAGCAGTTGAAGCATCCTGTCCGTACAAGGCGGTAAACGTTGTACCGTCGCATGTATATAAAGCCATGCCGCTCTGGTCATTATCAGATGGATCTTTGATCTTGATATATTGAAGTGCATTCACCTGGTAAGCTACGTCGAAGGGCATGCCACAAGGACTCATGGTAGGAGTACTGTCAGACATATCCCCGTCAAATTTTACATAGATGGTCGTATTGGCTGTGGGTGTAACCCAGACAGGTCCATCGTTACGGGAGCCATCCAGGGAGCCGGGAGCCCAGGCCACACCGGCAAAATCGGTGAGGCGTGAAGAATCGATCAGGGTAATGGCCCAGTCGTATGTTGACGAAGTGGCGTCAGCATCCATGATCTCCAGTGCAGTGAATGTTTTCCCCGCACTGTTCCAGAATTTATATGCGCCGGTATTTGTAGCATCCAGCGTTAAGCTTGCCCAACTGTTTGAAGGAATGTTAATTGAACCACTCGTCGGTATACCGGACTGCCAGTTAACAGTAATACTGCTGTTATTATTATTTACAAAATAAACGACGGCTGGTGCCGTGCCATCGGTACGTACGGTGGGAACCGGTGTGTAATATGTCTTGCCATAGAATTTAGCCGGGAGGATATTCACGTTCCGGGTACCGAAGTTCAAATCATCGCCCAGGATCAGTTCAACTGAAACGGGTTCAGTAGCCGTTACAACCGCTCCGGGAAGGATGTCTTTCGGTGATGTTGTTGCCGCAATGGTGTTGGGCTGGCCCTGATAGAACCAAACCTCTCCCATGTTCAACGTGTCACTGATATCTATATTCCCGTCGTTATCCAGGTCAACCCTGACGATCGTATTGTTGGCCGATGCCGTGATCATGAAGGCCGCGTAACGGAAATATTGATAGCCTGCTATTTCACCCAGGCCGAAGGTGAAGAGTTTTCCATACCTCGACAGGTCAAATACATTTGATTTCAGATTTTGCACGGAGAATGTGGCATTATCGCCTGTCACTTTTGAAATAGCCACATCGGCTGTGGTGTATATTTTATCACGGCCGTCGTAACGTATTTCGGATGAGTTACGGGGCCTGTATGTAAAGTTTTCATCCAGTACAATGCTGGCACCGGCCGGCAGAATATCCGTTGGATACCCGGGTGCAACGCCGTTTGACAGGATACCGTCGCCCCAGATACGGGAAGTAGACTGTACGGGTTGTGCGATATTGCTTTCATATCCATCTTCCCAATGATCAAAATAAATGACGGTGCGCGGATAAGAAACCTTGATACTGGTCACTGACCTTACTACGGTGGAGAAACTTCCGTAGTTGTCGGATGCCTGGTATAAGGTTTCGTACAACTGTGTGTTGTTTTCAGGGAATGGAAGGAAAAATGTCTTGGTAAGGTTCGCTTCATTACATGGATTGGTATAATCCGGAAGTACCTGGATGGCCACCTGGGCCTGGGAACAATTACCCGGAGATCCATGATCGCACACTTCATAAACAAAATAATCCGTTCCGGCATAAGCGCCCATAGGCATATAGGTAACCATGCCTGTTACCGGGTCTACCTGCACATCACCAAAAGAAGGTGGTGTAATAATGGAAATAGACGTTGGATCTACGTCGCATAAATCGTTGGAAAGGATATTCAGAAATCCGGGTGTACCATTTTCAATGGCACTGTTACCGGTATAGTCATCGTTAACGGCGAATATCGTTCCTGCAGAAACCACATGCGTAGATACGGCAGGGCCGCCGCATCCGGCTGCACTGGCGGTAATGGTTGCATTCCCCGTCCACGCCGCCGGGAATGTAACAACGCCGGTGGCAGGAATTATGGTTAATCCTGCAGAGAGGCTGGCTGCATCCAGGCTATAGGTGATACCGGTTGTATTGGATGCGGTTGCCGTATACGTAGCGGTGCCTGCACCCTTACACCTCCTGGAGTTTGCACCCATTGCAAATACTGGAGCAGAAACAGTGGGTGTAGTGGTCACGGTGTGGGTTGAAACAGCACTGGAACAACCGGTGGCCACGGCTGTGATCACACTGGTGCCCGACCATCCGGCCGCAAACGTAACTACACCGGTGGCTGAGTTGATGGTATTCCCTGCGGCAAGGCTGGTGGCATCCAGGCTGTAGGAAATGGCTGTTGCGTTGGTGGAAGTGGCTGCAAAAGTTACAGGGCCTGCTCCCTGGCAACGGGTTGATGTGCTGCCCAGCGCAAATACCGGGGAACCCACCGTTGGCCAGCATGTGCTGAATGGAGAAGTTCGTACAGCCGTTACCGTATTTTCCAGGCCTTCTTTAGCGGTTGCCGTAAGCGTATAAGATGCGGCGGCCGCCGGGGTCGTCCACATGAACTGGTACGTCCGCGCACAGCCGGCAGTATTCACTGATGTTGCAGTGAGTGTCGTTCCCAGGGGTGCCACATTAATGGTGAGGCCGGTGATATCACTGAATCCAAATGGATCTGTTACAACGGCACGGAGATAGACATTGCTTCCACCCGTTGCTGAAGCCATCACGCTTCCGTTGGGATAGGCAATGTTATACGCGGCAAAAGAGGTTATGTCGATATATGTACTTACCGGCAGACCAATTTTGGATGGATAGGTCTGGCTGTCGTAAAATAACCTGAACACCACACTGGGTTGTGTGGGGCGGATATCCAAAGAAATGCTTTGCCCGGCAGCTACGGTCATGTCTGATGCTATGGTGCCCGTCCAGCTCAGCAAACCTGTTGTTGCATTGTAAGTGGGGTTGCTGTATGTAATGATCGTGGTAGCGCCATATCGTATGGTTGCGGTGATGGCCGGGTTGGCTGGCATCGAGCCGGTGATATTGGCGATATCCACATATGCTGAAACGGTAATGTTCTGCCCGGCTTTTATGGTCAGTGCTGAACATAAAGCGGGCGACTGTGTAAATGTGGTGGTGGAAGAAATGGCTGCGGGGTTGATGGGAACTCCGGCGGCTGCCCATTGAATGTTGGAACCCGTCCAGGAAAGTGCAGTGCTGGCAGCGCCCGGTTTGGTTTGCCCTGAACCTGCCGTGCCTGAGAATATGCGGTTCGACCAAAGGGAAGTTCCTCCTGCACCAATGGTATAGTTACTTGAGGTTTGCCCTGAAGCCACCCCAAAAAAAAGTTGATTGGCGTTACCCGTTACCGTTACTGAAGGTGTGGTGCTGTTTCCCGTAGCCTGCGCAAAAGTTCCGTTCGGTGTGGTCTGATCCACCCCTGAATATGTGACAGCACCAACAACAGCCCCGTTATCCAAAGCACTGTTGAAGCTGACCACCAGGTTATTGCTTCCTGTAGGCGGATTCACTAACCGGTATATGTAAACGCGGGCATAATAGTTCGGCCCGCCGGTGCTGCTGGCAGAACCAACCAGGGTCATTGCCTGGCCACCATAAGTAACACCGGTGACGGTTTCATTATCATCATTATCATAGGATATTCCAACAAATAAAGCACGGTTGGATGCCGCTGCCCCAGAATTATAACTGAAAGTTTGGGAAGTGGCCGTTTGAGTGGTGGTGAAAGAGGCCGGGGCTCCCACCTGGTTTAATGGCAGATAACCGCTGGCAGACAGGTAGGCGGTATTGCCGGTTGTTGCATCAGCCGAGGCCACGGGATCGATCCTGTCCAGAGCCTGTGACGGATCGGAGAGATATAAAAATTTGGTTACGGTTTGTGCATCCGATTGACGGGGAAGGATCCACATACAGAAAAACAGCAGTAACGAAAAAACCGTTGAATTTAGATAGTACAAACGGCTTATCCCTGAAACAAAACGGGAATCCGGGCGGGTACTTTTTGTTTTCATAGAATGCAACAAGATTTATGGATGTCGGACTCAAGAAGCCCATCTCGGGCAACACTTGAATATTTAAAACGATAAATCCGTGCTTGTAGTATATCTATTACACAATATCTGTATTACATAAATGGAGTATAGCGGGACGGGGACAAGAAATAATATAAACAAAAAGGACAATGTTTAAATACATTGTCCTTAAAAGATTGATTCCTATTTTAGTATCTGGATGGTTCTGACTTCCGGTTCATGGCCCTGCAGGCTTATCTTGAGATGATAGGTGCCGTTAGGCAGGTTATCGACCCTGATCCTGAACACCTGCATAAGGTCCCATAGCAACATTTTATTGACGCGCTGGCCGTTATTATTGATGATCTCAATGGTGGCGTCTTTACCTACCCAGGTGGCCGGGAAATTAATGTTCACAAAATTGGTGACCGGGTTCGGGTATACGTCCAGTTTAGCTTCCTGATCAAATTTGAGCATACGAACCTGGCTATAAACAAAACTTCCGTCAAGGTCTACCATTTTCAGGCGGTAGTAATTCATTCCCTGAAGGGGTTTTACATCGGTGTAAGCATAGCTTTTGTTTGTATTGCTGTTACCGGATGCTTCCTCGGCACCGATCGTTTGAAAGCCACGGCCGTCCGCCGATCTTTCCACTTCAAAATGGCTGCTGTTGATCTCCTGGCTTGTAATCCATTTCAGGTCGGCTGCTTCTGCATTTTTTATGGCAGCAAAATCAAGCAGGCGAATGGGGAGCGGTCCATTTGTTGGGCATCCAAAGCTGGCCTCGGTTTCCGAAGAATAGATGGTCACGCCCCATGCCCATAAATTGAGCGTACGAACATTGCCAAAATCATTGCATTGCCTTTCATCCATATCGTTACCGTTCAAACTAGGTGCGGGCAAAACGCCCCCGGTGTTACCGTTACCATTCCATGCTCGTGTAGGCATGCTCGTTACTCCATCGCGAGAATTGTCAAGACCCGAGCCTGTTACATTATTCTGCTGCGAATTATCACTATTATCGCAGTTGTTCCCTACGTTGGATAAAAAAGAATCGTTCCAGAATACTCTCTCCGGCCTGCCGAAAATGGGCAACATGATATCAATGGACAGTCCGCCTGAGTTCACTTCCGCATCGTACAAGGGAACATTGAAGCGGCCTTTTAAGATCGTGGAAGTTAAGCGTATGGTGGTACCGGGTGTTACAGCCGTACCGTTACCATCGAGCCCATCCCATATCATCACATTATTGCCTGCCGGTAAACCCGAGGCCTCCAGCATCCTGTCGGCCGTACCTTCCTGGTATCCAGGAACGCCGTTTAGGTTGATCAATATCTTCACATCTCCAGGCGAGTTGATGCTGAAATGGATTTCATATGGTCCGCAACCTGTAATAGCGGGCGACAACAACTGGGGAGCTGTTGGAACGATACCCGGCTTATAAAGAGTTGTATCGGGCATGTTCAGAAACACTTTATACCCGTTCAATAAAGAGGGCGCTGTGGCATTATAGGTGGAATTGCGTGAAGATGTGAATGGGTTATTGGGCGTGATGGGCGTAACACCGTAATTATTTACCGCGAAGTTATATGCGATCGGTTCAAAGCCCGGTTCGATCTTGACCTTCACGATGGTGGAATCTGTAGTATATGCATAATATACAGGAGAAGCGGAAGCGTGTGTGATATTCCGGTAGGTTCCGGGTTCGCAGGCAAGGAATGCCCATTTATCGGAGTGCAACCTTCCTTTGTGCACCACAAAACTGCTGTTATCCGCCACCGTTATATCGAATAACGGCGCAATGGCCCTGTTGCCATTGGACCCTGTTGATCCTGTTGTGATCATGGACAGGCCACCGTCGTTGCTGCGGTAAAATTCAAACCAGTAAGAACCGTTCTGATCGGGGTTGAATACAATGGGAGTATAGCCATTCGAAACGGAACCAATGTTGGGCCCGTTTACCGCCTGGTTATAACCGTTGATCACCCCTGTTCCGCCAGACCCGATGGATATGTCGGATGGATTCCAAAGAACAGGACCCAATGCAACCGTACCATCCGGGCGGCGGATACGGTAATACAGGTTCTTCAACCTGGGGGAATTACCTCCCGAAGAAGTGTATTGGCGCCAATCGAATCCAAAATAAAGGTTTTCTGTTTGATGATTTTTGATATCGAAATAGATCCTGTTATCTTCCGGGCAATTCAGATAAGCCCCGCTACCCAGGTCATATGCCACCAATAATGCAGAGATATTATTAGTGTTTGGCGAAATAGGGTTAGTACCTTCTGCGGCTGCCCTGAATGTTGACAGCAAGAAAAGAATTGACAGTCCGGTGCGGATAAAATTTCTCATCTGGTTAGGATTTTAACCCATCCATTAAAAACCAACCTGATTACCATTTATATAACTCCCTGGTAACCAATATGGTTTGTTTGACAGATGCTGGTATTTCCCTTAAAACGAATAGAAAGATGCTTTATTGCATAATAATCAGTGCTTTATCAAAAAGCAATGGACCTCATATGAATGATCCAATCAATGTATGACTTAACTTACCCGCAGTATCCGGAAATGAAAAAACCCCCGGATCCGGGGGTTTTACAAAAAATATCAGTTGGTCACTTATTTATACTGATCGACCAATTTAGCGGCGAGATCGGTCATTTTTTTCAGGCCATCTTCCGGCAAGTTACCTTTTTTGAATTCAGCCAGAACCTCTGGAAGTTTATTTTCCATTTCCAGGAGGAAATGATCTTCGAATGCTTTTACATTCTTTACTGCCACTGTTTTAAGCAGGCCCTGGGTTCCCAGGTAGATGATGGCCACCTGCTTTTCAACCGAGAAAGGTGTGTATTGAGGTTGTTTCAGGATCTCCACGTTACGGGCGCCTTTGTCGATTACGTTTTTGGTAGCGGCATCCAGGTCTCCGCCAAATTTGGAGAAGGCTTCCAGTTCGCGATACAGGGCCTGGTCGAGTTTAAGCGTACCGGCCACTTTTTTCATCGACTTGATCTGGGCATTACCACCCACACGGCTCACGGAGATACCTACGTTGATGGCAGGGCGTATACCGGCGTTGAACAGGTTGTTCTCCAGGAATATCTGCCCGTCGGTGATCGAGATCACGTTGGTGGGGATATATGCGGATACGTCACCGGCCTGCGTTTCGATGATCGGCAGTGCGGTCAGTGAACCACCACCTTTTACGAGGTGACGGATCGATTCCGGCAGGTCATTCATTTGCTTGGCGATCTCGTCTTTGGAAACCACTTTGGCAGCCCTTTCGAGCAGGCGGCTATGGAGGTAGAATACGTCACCGGGATAGGCTTCACGACCTGGCGGGCGGCGAAGCAAGAGCGACACCTCACGGTATGCCACAGCCTGCTTAGACAGATCATCATAAACGATCAGGGCAGGGCGGCCTGAGTCACGGAAGAATTCACCGATGGCAGCTCCGGCGAATGGAGCGTAGAACTGCAGCGGGGCAGGATCTGATGCGGAAGCCGCAACGATCGTCGTATAGGCCATAGCGCCATATTCTTCGAGGGTTTTCATGATACCCGCGATGGTGGAGGCTTTCTGGCCGATGGCTACGTAAATACAATATACCGGTTTGCCGGCATCAAAAAATTCTTTCTGGTTGATGATGGTATCCACCGCGATAGCCGTTTTACCGGTCTGGCGGTCACCAATGATCAGCTCACGTTGTCCGCGGCCGATGGGGATCATCGCATCGATGGCTTTGATACCTGTTTGAAGAGGTTCTTTTACTGGCTCACGGAAGATTACACCCGGGGCTTTTCTTTCCAGTGGCATTTCATATAATTCTCCCTTGATCGGGCCTTTACCGTCGATCGGTTCGCCCAGGGTATTGATTACACGGCCGCACATGCCATCGCCCACTTTGATGGAAGCGATCTTGCCGGTACGTTTTACTTTGTCGCCTTCTTTGATCTCGCTGCTGTCACCCATCAATACCACACCCACATTATCCTCTTCCAGGTTCAGCGCGATAGCCCTGACGCCATTCTCAAATTCCACCAGTTCACCGGAACGGACATTGTTCAGTCCGTATACGCGGGCAATACCATCACCCACCTGGAGAACGGTTCCCACTTCTTCCAGGCTCGCGCCTGCGTTGAAGTTGCTTAACTGCTGGCGGAGTATCGCCGAAATCTCATCTGGTTTAATTTCTACCATATAAAAGACAATTTGAGTATGAACAGATTGGCAGGGAAACGACCGTGGTGCCTTGTCCGGGGCGGATTTGGGTCCTTTTTACGGCATTCCCCTGTTTTTGTGGCTGCAAAGGTAGGGGTTGACCATCGTTCTGGCAAAAAATAAGCGCCGTTTTTGTAGCCATTTTTTATGGGAAGGCCATCCTGCATTTCATACACACAAGTTGACAGAAAAAACCTTGGTTGGGCCGCCAGGCAAATCCGCCTGTTATTTATTCAGGAATTATTGGGACGGGCTTCAAAAAATCAAGTAATTTACTGCCTCAAATTTCGGGTCGACCCCTATCATTAAAAACAATCGGGTCTGCATAAAAAAATACCGCAAAAAATCACTTTTCCATACCAAACACCGCTATAACGCCATTCTTAAAGCCAACACTTGTTTATGAAAAAAATCTACCTTATTCTCTACACCCTTTTATTGTCGGGCATTCTGCAGGCACAGGATATAGATCAGATGCGGGCCATACAGCTTGTCACCAAGAACATTGCCGAGAGCGGGCTGACATACGAAAGCCTGACCAATAGTATGGTGACGAATGCGTATGTCAACAAAACTTCAGGAACCGAACTGGTTTACCTGCAACAGTTGCACAAAGGGCTTCCTGTTTTTAACCAGATACAGGTGATGGCATTCAAAAATGGCAAGATCGTTTCCAGCACCGGAAACCGCGTGTGGGAAATCGAACGGTTGAGCGGCCATGCGAGTGAACAACCGTCCGTTACCCCCGAAAAGGCCATCGCCACGGCACTGGCAGAAAAAAAATTAACGCTCACCTCTCCCCTGCAATCCCGCACATTGGTGGCAGGCAGGAAATACGATTATGGCAAACCCGGCGGATTCATCGAAAATATCACGGCAGAACTCATGTGGGTTCCCGATGAGGAAGGCACTAGTGTAAAACTGGCCTGGCAGGTTTACCTGGTACCTAAAACAAGCTCAGATTACTGGCTGATCAGGGTGGATGCGAAGGAAAACCGGGTCATCGGAGAAAATAACCTGACGGTCTATTGCCAGATCCACAAGAAACAAGAGCTCAATATCGGCGGCTTACAACATAGTTATGGTAATGCCAACGCGGATGCTAATGAAAAACCTTATGATTTTGGCAAAAATGGCACCGTAAATAACAGAAAGATCGATTTATTGCAAATATCCGCTAACAGCCCGAGTATCATTAATTCGGCCAGTTACCGGGTCATCCCCTTCCCTGCTGAGAGCCCCAAACACCCGGGCGGTTCCCCCAGTTTGGTAACAGATCCCTGGAACAATGCTCCGGGCAATGCCACTTCTTTAAAATGGCACAGCAACGGTACAACAGACTATACCATCACCCGGGGTAATAATGTGTGGGCGAAAGAAGACCTGGCTGCCAGCAACAGTACGGCAGGCCAACCAGCCACATCCACCAGCCCTTCGGATCCCTTGAGTTTTGATTTTGTTCCCAATTTCAATGCCCCTCCCACGCAAACATCGCCGGTTCCAAACCAGCAATTCAATATTACAAACCTGTTTTACTGGAATAATATTATGCATGATGTCATGTACCTCTATGGATTTGATGAGGTGTCAGGTAATTTCCAGGCCAATAATCAGGGGCGCGGGGGCGCCGGTAACGACTGGGTGAATGCGGATGCTCAGGATGGGAACTTCATTACACCTAACCAGAACAACGCCAATTTTTCCACCCCGGCGGATGGCGGAAGCGGACGTATGCAGATGTATTTATGGAACCCGACACCCGGCTTTACGGTGAATGCGCCATCGGTCATCGCAGGCCTGTATACCAGCCTGGAAAGTAATTTCAGCACCAATAACTTACTGACCAACCTCGGCCCGCGCACGGGCGATGTGGTTTATTATAATGACAATGCCGCCACTACGCACGAAGGTTGTGTGACCCCATCCAATGCCGGGGCGCTGAATGGCAAGATCGCGCTGATCGACCGCGGAAACTGCAATTTTACTGTGAAAGTAAAGAATGCGCAGGATGCCGGTGCCATCGCCGTCATCATGGTCAATAATGTTGCAGGTTCCCCGATCGTTATGGGCGGAACCGATAATACCATCACCATTCCGGCCGTGATGATCTCCGATGTGGATGGCCTGTTGCTCAAAAACCAGCTGAACAATGGATTGAATGTGACGCTCGCTCCCGGTCAAAATATGGATGGTGATGTAGACAATGGTATCATTTCTCATGAATTCAGCCATGGTACCAGCAACCGCCTTACCGGGGGGCCTGCCCAATCAACCTGCGTATCCAATGCCGAGCAAATGGGTGAAGGATGGAGCGATTATTATTCGCTGATGTTCACGCAGGACTGGGCTAACTCAAATGTCAATACCGGATTCACCAATCCGAGGGGAATAGGCACTTATGCCATCGGCCAGTCACCCAGCGGATCAGGTATCCGCACCCAAAAATATTGCACAGACTTCACGGTGAACAACCTTGTTTTCGCAGCGAGTATCCCTGCCCAGCAACATGATCGTGGCGAGATCTGGTGCGCCACCCTGTGGGACATGACCTGGAATATCATCAAACAAACCAATACGATTGCACCGAGCATTTACCAGTCGAACCTCACGGCAGGTAATGTCATTGCCATGAAACTCGTAACGGAAGCCATGAAGCTGCAACCCTGCAACCCCGGCTTCATCGACGGGCGCAACGCGATCCTCAAAGCCGATTCCATTTTGTATAATGGCCAGTACAACTGCGCCATCCGCGAAGCCTTCCGCCGCCGCGGCATGGGCCTCAATGCATCACAGGGTTCGGCCAGCAGCGTGAACGACCAGATCGCCGATTTCACTCCCTATATTTCTTTGAAGAAAAATGAAAATGTGCAACAGGTTCCCGAAGGCCAGAACATCACCTTCACCACAGTAGTGAATAGCTGCAGTCCGTTGAGCGGCTACATCCTCAGGGATACACTGCCGTCGAATGTAACGTATGTATCCGGAGGCACTTATGATGCAGTCAACCGGGTGGTGAGTTTCACAGTAAACCTTCCGGATGGCGGCATACAATCCTATGCCTTTACCGTACAGGCGAACCCCGGCTCTTATTTTGCACCGCAAACACTGCTGGTTGAACAAGTAACCACATCAACGATACCGGCTTCCTGGACTGCCAGTTCCAGCACAGGCAGCGCCTGGATCGTATCAAATGTACAAAGCACCAGTTCCCCGAATTCATTTTTCAGCCCCAACGCGGCCGTGGCTTCCGACCAGAAGCTTGAAACAACCAATGCCATTGCAATGGGCACCGGAACCTCATCGATCAGTTTCTCGCACCGGTACATCACACAAAGCGGCTTCGACGGCGGTGTGGTGGAGATCAGCACCGATAACGGAACAACGTGGAACGACCTCGGTCAGAAAATTGTTGCCGGTTACTATACCGGCACACTGGCCACCGGTTCAGCCAACCCGATTGCCGGACGTTCGGCATGGACGGGAAGTGTAAACAGCTTCATTAGATCTTCGGTTAACCTTACCAGTTATGCCGGCCAGAATGCCAAATTCCGCTTCCGTTTCGGATCGAACAGTTCAACAGCGCTGACAGGCTGGTATGTAGACGATATCGAGATCAAACGCGAGGCCGTGGTGAATATGCGTTCAAGCCTTTTCAACAGCAGCGGAACAAGGGTTGGATATTATGATACGGTGGCCCTGATCATCCAGACCCCCTCCTGCACCAATGTGGCCATTACATCGCAGCCGGCCAATGCCAGCGCATGTACCGGCAGCAATGCCAGTTTCTCCGTCAGTTCCGACGGAACCACTCCCAACTACCAATGGCAGGTGAGTTCGGATGGAGGCAATACATGGAATAACATCAGCGGCGCAACGGGCGCATCGCTTTCTTTGAGCAATGTGACCCTTGCCATGAACAATAACAGGTACCGTGTGCTGATCAGCAACAGCTGCCCGTCGAACAGCACTTCTGCAGCGGCCATCTTATCAGTGGCTGATCCTGCGAATATCAGCGCCCAGCCATCGGACCAGACGGTTTGCGAAGGCGAGAATGCCAGCTTCACCGTGGGTGCTACCGGCTCTTCGAACGCCTATCAATGGCAGGTAAGTACCGATGGAGGCAATACCTGGAATAACATCAGCGGCGCCACTTCGCCAACCTATACGATCAGCAATGCCACAACAGCGGTTAACAATAACCGTTATCGTGTGGTCATCAGTAGTTGCGGCCCTAACGCGTTGAATTCAACTGCCGTATTATTGACGGTAAACGGCACAGCCGCGATCACCGCACAACCGGCCAATACCAGCGCATGTACCGGCGGGGATGCCAGTATCAGCGTTACGGCCAGCGGCAGCGCCGTCAGTTACCAGTGGCAGGTAAGCAACAATGGCGGTGCCACGTATACCAATATCAGCGGTGCGAACAGCGCAACCCTAACACTCACGGGTATCACTGCCGGCATGAACAATAATTTATACCAGGTGATCATATCCAACCAATGCAACCCGGGCAGTACTTCCACGGCAGCATTACTGACCGTGAGTAATCCCGCCACGATCAATGCACAACCGGCAGGAACAACCGTTTGCGAAGGAAACAACGCGAGCTTCACGGTCAATGCATCGGGAACCAGCATCAGCTACCAGTGGCAGGTAAGTACAGATGGGGGAACCAGCTGGACCAATATCAGCGGGGCAACCAGCGCCACATTGGACCTGACGGCAGTTACGGCTTCCATGAACGGCAACAGGTACCGTGCAGTATTGGTAAGCTGCAGCCCGGCCGGCCTGAATTCCGATGCGGCCATTCTGACCGTCAATGCCGCCGCGGCCATCAATACGCAGCCAGCTAACGCCAACGCCTGTACGGGCACCGACGCCACCTTCTCCGTATCTGCCGCCGGCACAGCCTTGAATTACCAATGGCAGATCAGTACAGACGGTGGTGTTACATTTACTGACATCAGCGGCGCAACCAATTCCACATATACTGTAACCGGCGTAAATACAGGTATGACTGGTCAACTGTATCATGTCATCATCAGCAACCTCTGTACGCCGGGTGTTACTTCCGCCAATGCAACACTAACGGTAAGCAATAATGCTTCGATCGTTTCACAACCTGTCAACAGTACGGTATGCGAAGGAAGCAACAGCAGCTTCAATGCCGGCGCCACAGGAACAGGATACCAGTGGCAGGTAAGCACGGATGGTGGCGCCACCTGGACGGATATCAGCGGGGCCAATTCTCCCACACTGAACCTCAATGCAGTTACGGCTTCCATGAATGGAAACCAGTACCGCCTGGTGGCATCCGGATGTTCAGCAACCCCGGCCACTTCAAATGCCGCGGTACTTACGGTGAACAGCGCCGCCTCGATCGGCACACAACCGGCCGATGCCTCAACCTGTGAAGGCAACAATGCCAGTTTCTCGGTTACCGCTGCCGGAACCTCTCCTGCCTATCAGTGGGAAATCAGTACCGACGGTGGTTTGACCTACACCGCCATTACAGGCGCCAACGGTGCAACCCTCAGTTTGCCCGCCGTTACCTTATCCATGAACAACAACCGTTACCGCGTGATCATCAGTAACAGTTGTACCAGTTCGCTGATATCAAATGCCGCAACATTGACGGTAACCTCGCAGGCCGCCATATCCACACAACCATCAGCGGCCAGCGGATGCCCGGGATCTTCCGCATCCTTCTCCGTATCCGCAACAGGGCCCGGCCTCAGTTACCAATGGCAGGTCAGCACCGATGGAGGAACCACCTGGTCGGATATCAGTGGGGCAACATCTGCCGCATATTCCATTTCCTCACTCACCCCTTCGCTTAATAATAACCGTTACCGGGTGAGCATATCCAGCAGTTGTTCTGCAAATGCCAGCATTTCCAACGATGCCTTGTTAACCGTTTTACCAGGCGCTCAGGTACTTCAGCAACCCGCTGATGTGGCTGGCTGCGTGGGTTCGTCTGCAACATTCACGGTCAATGTCAATGGAAGCGGCTTCAATTACCAATGGCAGGTGAGCACGGATGGCGGCAATACATTCAACAATATCAGCGGTGAAACCAACAGTTCACTAACGTTAACGAATATCAGCAGCACACTGAACAATAACCGGTACCGCGTGGTGATGAATGCAAGCCCTTGTGGCGCCACTTCCGATGCGGCCGTGCTGACGGTAAGCCCATCGCCGGTAGTTACCATTACGGCGAGCCCGTACACCAGGTTGTACCCCGGCCAGTCAACCACACTCACAGCCAGTTCCAACCCGCCGGGTGCCAATTATACCTGGTTCAGGAACGGTGTGGCGGTTCCCGGTGCGAGCGGTAATACCTTACAGGTCGGATTTAATGAACGTGGCCTGTACACCGCTTCCGACCTCAATGGCTGCGCCAACCTGTCGAACGCGTTACTCATCGGCGATTCCGCTTCGAACATGGTATTTATTTACCCGAACCCCAACAATGGTCAGTTCCAGGTTCAGTATTTCAATGGAACCAATGTAACCCAAAACCTGGTCATCACCCTGTATGATGAAAAAGGCGCACGGGTATACCAAAAACCCTATGCCATATCCAACATCTTCCAAAGGATGGAGGTGGATATCAGGCGACTGGCCAAAGGAACCTATATGCTTAGCCTGACAGATCCGCAGGGTAACAGGCTGGGCAGCGGAAAAGTGATCAAATATTAAATAATATATTAAACCGATATTAAAAAGGGCCCTCACGAAGGGCCCTTTTCCTTTCTACAAAATATGGGCGTGAATCAAAAAAACACTATTTTTAGCAGCCTTACGTGATCTGTAAAACCCATTGAAGCTAACTATGTTAAAAACCGGTAGTTGAACGACCGCCAGTTTCAATCCAAGACCTATCTCATTCACTGTCAAATATACCAGACCGAATATTTCCTTTTATGAAAAAAATGCTACTCCTCCTGGTGACCATTTGTGTTACCGGTTTTGTTTTTGGACAAACTGATGAACAACGACAGGCCATGGACCTGGTCAGGAAAAACCAGTCATCCATCGGGCTTTCCGACGCTGATATCAGTAATGCGATCGTCAGTGATACATATGTCAATAAGACCTCGGGCACAAGGCTGGTATACTTACAACAAACATACCTGGGCATCCCGGTTTACAACCAGATCCATGTATTGTCTTTCAAAAACGGCAAACTGGTTTATCAATCCGGCGGAAGGATCAGCAGTATGGATAAAAAGGTCAACAACCGTGATGGGGTTCCTTCCATTTATGCAGAAACGGCTGTTCATGCGGCATTGGCCGACAGAAAGTTATTTCCCACCAAAGCTGCAATGGTGTCTCGTAGTGAAGTCAATGGGCATTTCATTGAATTCAATGATATGGGCGTATCACGTGAACCTATCACAGCACGTTTGATGTGGGTTCCCACGGATGATCATTCCGTTAAACTGGCATGGCTGGTATATGTAATACCGGTGACGAGTTCCGATTACTGGATGATTCGGGTGGATGCCGGGAATAAGCGTATTCTGGGTATGGACAATTATACTGTTTACTGTAATTGGGATGCCCCTCATACGGGATGCGACAAACCCCATCAAACCCAGGCTAAAACCAGCAACCTGTTTCAATCGGCTTCAACTTCAGTAAAACAACAGAATGCCGGCAGCAGCCCGTTTGTTGTGAATAATGCCACTTATCGGGTGGTTCCTCATCCAGCAGAAAGCCCGATTCATACCGGCGGTACGCCGGCTTTGGTGACCAATCCCTGGAACAATGCTCCGGGAAATGCCACCAGCCTGAAATGGCACAGCGACGGAACGACGGATTACAACTATACCAGGGGAAATAATGTATGGGCCAAAGAAGACAGAACGGGCAATAACAGTGCGAGTGGACTTCCCGCCACATCCACCACTACGGCCGACCCGCTGTCGTTCGATTTTGCACCTAACTTCACCGTAGCACCTACGCAAATCTCCCCCGTTACCAACCAGCAATTCAATATTACCAACCTTTTTTACTGGAATAACATCATACACGATATTACGTACCAATACGGATTCGATGAGGTTGCGGGCAATTTCCAGGCCAACAACCAGGGACGTGGCGGCGCAGGCAATGATTATGTTCTGGCCGATGCACAGGATGGCGGTGGCACCAATAACGCCAACTTTGCCACCCCGTCGGACGGAGGTAATGGCCGTATGCAGATGTACCTCTGGAGCGGAACACCACAAAAGGACGGTGATGCGGACAATGGTATCATCTCTCATGAATTTGCCCACGGTATCAGTAACCGCCTGACCGGTGGACCATCCCAGGCAGGCTGCCTGCAGAATGCAGAACAAATGGGCGAAGGCTGGAGCGACTATTACGGTCTCATGTACACACAGGACTGGGCAAACTCAACGCTGGCTACCGGAAATAACAGCCCCCGCGGTATCGGCACTTACGTGATAGGTCAGCCGCAAACAGGATTGGGTATACGCTCACAACGTTACAGCACCAATTTCAATGTGAACAACAAAGTATACGCGGCTTCCATCTCTGCACAGCAGCACAACCGTGGCGAGATCTGGTGCGCCGTATTATGGGATATGACCTGGAATATCATCAACCAGGTTGGCAGTATCAACCCAAATATCTATGACGCCAATGGCGGCGGCGGTAATACCATCGCCCTGAAACTGGTAACTGAAGGTTTGAAGCTGCAACCCTGCAGCCCCGGATTCATCGACGGCCGCAATGCCATTCTTGCCGCGGACTCCATCCTTTATAATGGCGCTTATTCCTGCGCCATCAGGGAGGCGTTCCGACGCAGGGGAATGGGTGCATTTGCCTCACAAGGCTCCTCTTCCAGTGTAACTGACCAGGTAGCCGATTATACAGCCGGAAATATGAAATTAAGACTGACCCAGGGCGGTGTGACAGCCGTACCGGAAGGTCAGAATATCACCTATACCAACACCATAGAAAACGGCCCTTGTGCCGCGATCAGCAATTACGTGCTGACCGATACGTTGCCTTCCAACGTTACTTATGTCAGCGGAGGCAATTACAATGCTACCAATCGAGTGGTGAGTTTTCCTGTTGACCTGGCTGCCGGACAAACGGGCACATACACCTTTGTAGTCAGGATCAATAACGGAGCTTATTTCCCCACGGTAACTTTATTTGAAGACCAGGCCAATACGAATACGATCCCGGCAAGCATGACCACAACATCCACCACTGCCATCAACTGGGTTTCTTCAACGGCCAGGAGCTTTTCTGTTCCACGATCTTATTACTCTTTTAACCAGGACGTACAATCTGACCAAAGACTGATCACCACCAACGCCATTGCGCTGGGCGCCACGCCACCACCATTGTATTTCCGGCACTGGTACAGCACGGAAGGAACCTATGATGGCGGCGTACTGGAGATCAGCACCGACGGAGGTAATATCTGGACGGATGCCCGCACGAACATTATCAAGGGAGGCTATACAGGCACGATGGATGCCTCTACCCTGCTTGCCGGACGCCAGGCATGGACGGGAAGCAGCAATGGAGAATTCATGCGTACGGTAGTTAACCTGGCGCCTTATGCCAACCAAAGTATCAAGTTCAGGTTCCGTTTCACTTCCGATGTGGGTACCAATCTTGAAGGATGGTATGTAGATGATATTTACATAAGGTCTGAACCAGTGGTAGACATGACCTCCAATCTTTTCAATGCCAGCAATGTTCGTGTGTTAATCAGTGATACCACTACATTGATCCTGCCGCCCAATACCTGCAACTCCGCCGCGGTAACAACCCCTCCTGCCAATGTCAGTGTATGTTCCGGCAGCAATGCCAGCTTCACGGTTGCGGCATCGGGCTCCAACCTGGCATACCAATGGCAGGTAAGCACCGATGGAGGCAATACCTGGAGCAATATTAGCGGGGCTAACAGCAATACGCTTACCCTTACGGGCGTAACAACGGCGTCTAACAATAACCGTTATCGTGTATTATTAAGCAATACCTGCCCGTCCAATGCCACTTCAGAAGCGGCCATCCTGACCGTGAGCGACCCGGCCGGCATCGCCGCTCAACCGGCTGACCTGAACGTGTGTGCAGGCAGCAACGGATCATTCTCTGTTACAGCATCCGGTGCGGCTACCGGTTATCAGTGGCAGGTAAGTACCGACGGAGGCGCAACCTGGTCGAATATCAGCGGCGCTACAACGTCCACACTCTCTTTATCAGCCATCAGCAACAGCAGCAACAATTATAAATACCGTGTGATCATTTCCAGCTGCGATCCGAATGGGATCACATCCAATGCAGTAACCCTGACGGTCAACAGCCCTGCTGTCATTGGAACTCAACCATTAAACCAAACCGGTTGTACGGGCAGCAGCGTCACATTCAGCAGCGGTGCAACGGGCACCGGCATCAGTTATCAATGGCAGGTTAGCACGAATGGAGGTTCTGCATTCAACGATATCCCCGGAGAAACCGGATCATCATTAACGCTAACAGGTATCACCAGTTCCATGAACCAGAACCAATACCAGGTTGTTGTGAACAGCTCTGCATGCCCCGGAGCGGTAAATTCATCTGCGGCCACACTGATCGTGACCGATCCCACCTCCATCCTTGCACAACCCGGCAACCTGACCGTTTGTGCAGGAAGCAACGGAAGTTTCACGGTCAACGCCACCGGATCAGGCAATACCTACCAATGGCAGGTTAGCACCGATGGTGGCACCACCTGGACGAACATTAGCGGAGCCAATACCGCCACACTATCATTATCAGCCATCACCGGTACAAGTAATAACAACCAATACCGGGTTGTCATTTCAACATGCGACCCTAACGGGCTCACTTCAAATGCAGCAATCTTAACGGTTAACAGCCCGGCTTCTATCGGAACACAACCAATAAGCCAGTCTGCATGTACGGGCAGTAACATCAGCTTCAACAGCAGTGCATCCGGAACGGGCATCAGTTATCAATGGCAGGTTAGCACTGATGGCGGAAATACCTGGACGGACATCAACGGGGAAACCAATCCATCACTCAACCTTACAGGTGTCAGCACCGCCATGAACCAGAACCAGTACCATGTAATCGTTACCGGTAGTGCCTGCCCTGGCAGCGTCACTTCGTCCGCAGCCACCCTTACCGTTTCCGATGCGGCATCTATAACCGGACAACCGGCAAGTGTGGGATTATGCCCGGGCAATAACGCCGTATTTACCGTAACGGCCAGTGGCAACGGCATCAGTTACCAATGGCAGGTAAGTACGGACGGTGGCAATACATGGACGGATATCAGTGGTGCTACCGGCAACATATACACGCTGAATGCCGTTACACCGGCCCAGCATAACAATCTATACCGTGTCATTGTATTCAACAGCTGCAGCAGCACGGGCGTTATATCTTCCACCGCCATACTTACCGTGGAAAACCAGGCCGGGATCACGCAACAGCCTGCCAGCCAGGCGGGCTGCATCAACTCAGCCGTCACTTTCAGCTTCACCGCCAACGCCAATACGCAAGCCATACAATGGCAGGTAAGTACGGATGGTGGCAATACCTGGACGGATATCCCCGGCGCCAATAATGCGAGCTTTGCCATTCCATCGGTTACCGAATCGATGAACGGCACACGCTACAGGGTTGTGGTATCCAACAGCACCTGCGCTTCGGTAACTTCCAATAGTGTAACGCTGACCGTTAACCCTGATCCTGTGGTAACCATCACAGCCAATCCATACACGCAATTGTATAACGGACTCACCACAACACTGACGGCCACCTCCAATCCGCCAGCCAGCAGCTTTACCTGGTTCAGGAATGGCACGCCGGTGATCGGTGCAACGGGCAACAGCCTTGTTGTGAACTACGACGGCATCGGCTCCTATACCGTTGCTGTGAACGATATCAACGGCTGTTCCAATACATCCGGCATACTGGCCATTACCGATTCTGTGATTACCAATAATACATTCCTGTTCCCGAATCCGAATAATGGCCAGTTCTTTGTCAGGGACCTGTCTGTAGGATTGATCTCCTCAGCCAGGTTGGTCACCATTTATGACAGTAAAGGTGCCAGGGTGTTCCAAAAGAAATACACAGTCAGCGGCACAAACAGCCTGATCGAAGTATTCGTGAAAAAACTGAGCGGAGGAACCTATGTGCTGGTATTGACCGATAATGAAGGCAAGATCATTGGCACAGGTAAGTTTATAAAGAATTAGTATTAAGACGCCTTGAGCAAATAGGGAGAATGGATCATTCTCCCTTTTTTTATGCCCGGCCGATCCACGCCGGCAAATCGTTCATCATATCAATAACAACATTACCCGGATCATTATCCATGGCATCCCTCCAGGTTACCCGAATGAACGATGATTAAGCAGTGTGCCTTTATTGAACTGATCATATCAGGCATATTGTTAACTGGTATTCATTAAATAATGAACTGCAATTCTCGTGTTTCAAATAGAACTCATTTGAAGCGACAATTTTTACTCCGGCAGCATCTGCGTGCACACGAAGACAGGTCATCACCCCATAAAAAAAGCCCCCGTTCGGAGGCTTACTTATATGAAATCATTGGATTTGTTCCGTTGAGATTATCGTATCTGGTGAATATACTCGTTACTCTTGAACTGGCGTTTCACGTCATTCAGGTCGCGGAGGATACTGGCATCCACCAGGTTACCATCCATTTCCAATTTAAAGCCGCCGATCAGTTTTTCTTCCACTACTGTTTCCAGTTCGATGTGCTGAATAGAAGCAGCGGATTTTACCTTGTTGATGAATACCTGCTTCATTTCCTCGCTTAAAGCGGATGCCGTGGTCACTTTTACACGATGGATACCTTTCAGGGTGTTATACTGGTCGATAAAAGTATTGGCGATCTCCGGCAGGTTACTTTCCCTTGTTTTGCGCAGCAACAGCTGAATGAATAATAAGGTGATCTGGTTCACGCGGCCAGTGATCACGCTTTGGATGATCTTTTCCTTTTTATCGCTGTGAATGACCGGGCTTTTGAGTAATGCCACGAAATCAGGATTCGTGTGGCATATTGATTTTATCAAACGCATATCGGCGTAAACTTCCTCGAGCTGGCTTTTTTCAATGGCCAGTCCCAGGAGACTTTTCGCATACCGTCCGGCTAATCTTGGATTATTCATGAGCTGTTTCTTTTATACAGGCGATCTACGATGCCTGGGTATCCCTCTCTGTTAGTTCAATTTGATTTCATCGGCCAGTTGCCTGATATAACCTTCCTGCTGGGCTTTGTCCGACATTTCGCGGCGGAGGATCTTCTCGCTGATCTCAATGACCATTTTACCAACCTGGTTCTTGATATCGGTCAGGGCGGCCATTTTCTGGTTCTGAATGGAAGCATGAGCATCGCTGATGATCTTGGCAGCCTGCTGTTTGGCTTCATCCTTGGCTTCATTGATCATTTTATCGCGGATATCCTTTGCTTCTTTCAGCATGGCGGCCCTTTCTTCCCGGGCAGAAGCCAGCAAAGCCTCGTTTTCGCTTTTCAGCTGGGCCATTTCCAGTTTCACTTTTTCCGCTGTTGCCAGAGATTTGGCAATATTGCTTTCACGGTCATTCAATCCTTTCAGGATCGGACCCCAGGCGAATTTTTTCAGGATGAACAATACGATCAGGAAGGCCAGAACCGTCCAGACAATCAGACCTAAATGTGGTAATAAGAGATCCATGGCAAATGTTTATTAGTTATTAGTGCTTAGTGCTTAGTACTTAGTGCTTAGTATTCAGTACTTAGTAATAAGGTCTTGGTACTTGGTTCAAGTTGAAAAGATTACTGCATCCTCCGCCCTGTGCATTGGATGCAGTAAAGATTTGTGCTTAGGCTTTCAATACAGCCAGCAGACCCGCGATTACGGCGAAAAGGGCAACACCCTCAACGAAAGCCGCAGTCAGGATCATGTTTGCACGAATGTCATTGGACGCTTCCGGCTGACGGGCAATGGCTTCAACGGCGCCTTTACCGATCTGTCCGATACCGATACCGGCACCGATGGCGGCAAGACCTGCACCGATGGCACCACCCATGTGGGAGAAACCAACTTCTGCTAACAAAGTCATCAAAGTCATGATACTTGTTTTATATGTGATGAATAAAATACGCTATTAATGAGACGCATGGGCCGCATGGGCTTCGTCATGGTGCTCATGTTCTCCTTCAAAAGCCTGGCCAATGAAAACTGCGGTCAGGTTGGTGAAGATGAATGCCTGGATGAACGCCACCAGGATCTCAATGAAATAAATGAATACCGTGAACAGGATCGAAACAGGTGAGAAACCCCATCCTGCTCCTTTATTCATTTCGCCAAAGATGAAAATGAGCGAAATGAAGCTCAGGATAATGATGTGTCCTGCCACCATGTTCGCAAAAAGACGTATGATCAGGGCCGCCGGCTTGATAATCAGAACACCTGCCAGTTCCACCGGTATCAGGATCAGTTTCACCAGGAAGGGAACCCCGGGAGGCCATAAAATATGACCCCAGAAATGCCCGTTGGTGCTGGCCAGGATGACTATGGCGGAAATGACACCCATCACAGCAGTGAAGGCCGTATTGCCGGTCACATTGGCCGAGCCGGGTATCAACCCAAAAATATTATTGATCAGGATAAAGAAGAAAACCGTGAGCAAATAAGGCAGGTATTTCTGCCATTTATGGGCCAGGTTGGGTTTGGCCACATCGTCACGTACAAATGTTATGACAGGTTCCAGCACATTTTGCCAGCCCTTCGGAGCGCTGGTAACACCCTGACCCTGCTTGTATTTTTTTGCGATACCGGTCATCAGTAATACCAGGATGGTCAGGGCGATGATCATCTGAACCACGTTCTTGGTCAGTGAGAAATCATATACCTGGGAACCGTCAACCGCTACGATATTTCCTTCTGAAAGTTTATACCCCTCATATTCCAGCTCTCCTTCATGTCCAAAACGGGAAGATGAAAATACCGAAACCCCCTTGCCCGGCGAATACAGAATGACCGGCAGGGGCACTGTAGCATGAAAATGACCTACTGTAAAAAAGTGGAATTCATGAGCATCCTTGATGTGATCCATAATGATCTTGGCAGGATCCAGCTTTTCGTGCTTTTCCTCATGTCCGCCCTCATGGGTTTCCTGTGCCCTGGCCGATGGTGAAAAAACCATTGCCAACAGGCTGAAAACCGCCACCAGTAATGATTTGATGCTCCTTGCTGCCATATCTTTCCCTGATTTTGGCGCAAAGATAAGGGCAGGAGGCGGAAATGTAAAATGGAAAGTGATTTTTTAGGTTATTGGGGAGGATGAAGCTTCAAATTAAGCTATCCGTAGTCTTAAAAAAAGCTATCCGTAGTCTATAAAAAAAGCTATCCGTAGTCTGAGACTACGGATAGCATAAAAATTCTATTTAATCAATGA
>WBZP01001580.1_pt1 | contig 27560 bp, 20 predicted proteins | sample 5204301 | NCBI WGS metagenome assembly WBZP01 (sample SAMN12412401, study PRJNA552823) | activated sludge metagenome | isolation source: activated sludge from nitrification reactor of wastewater treatment plant... | place: USA: Pennsylvania | collected 2017 | reverse complement strand
CGGAGCTCCTCCTACATGACCATCTCTACGGTCGCTCAGACCGCCCCTCAGGTAGCCGTCAACGACATCGGCTCCGAGGAAGACATCCTCGCCGCGATCGACGCGACGATCAAAGACTTCAATGACGGCGACATTGTCGAGGGCGTCATCGTCAAGGTCGACCGGGACGAGGTCCTGCTCGACATCGGCTACAAGACCGAGGGCGTCATCCCCTCGCGTGAGCTGTCCATCAAGCACGACGTCGACCCGTCCGAGGTCGTCAAGGTCGGCGACGAGGTCGAGGCCCTGGTTCTCCAGAAGGAGGACAAGGAGGGCCGGCTCATCCTGTCCAAGAAGCGCGCCCAGTACGAGCGCGCCTGGGGCACGATCGAGAAGGTCAAGGAGGAGGACGGCGTCGTCACTGGCACCGTCATCGAGGTCGTCAAGGGTGGTCTCATCCTCGACATCGGCCTGCGCGGCTTCCTGCCGGCCTCCCTGGTCGAGATGCGTCGGGTCCGCGACCTCATGCCGTATGTCGGCAAGCAGATCGAGGCCAAGATCATCGAGCTGGACAAGAACCGCAACAACGTGGTCCTGTCCCGCCGGGCGTGGCTCGAGCAGACCCAGTCCGAGGTGCGCACGACCTTCCTCAAGGAGCTGAAGAAGGGGCAGGTGCGCTCCGGCGTCGTCTCCTCGATCGTCAACTTCGGTGCCTTCGTCGACCTCGGCGGGGTGGACGGACTCGTCCACGTCTCCGAGTTGTCCTGGAAGCACATCGACCACCCCTCCGAGGTCGTCGAGGTCGGCCAGGAGGTCACCGTCGAGGTGCTCGACGTCGACATGGACCGCGAGCGGGTCTCGCTCTCGCTCAAGGCGACGCAGGAGGACCCGTGGCAGCACTTCGCCCGGACCCACGCGATCGGTCAGGTCGTCCCGGGCAAGGTCACCAAGCTTGTCCCCTTCGGCGCCTTCGTCCGGGTGGGCGACGGCATCGAGGGCCTGGTCCACATCTCCGAGCTGGCCGAGCGCCACGTCGAGCTGCCCGAGCAGGTCGTCACCGTCGGTGAGGACATCTTCGTCAAGGTCATCGACATCGACCTGGAGCGGCGCCGGATCTCGCTGTCGCTCAAGCAGGCCAACGACGCGGCCGTCTCGACCAGCGAGTTCGACCCGACGCTCTATGGCATGGCCGCCGAGTACGACGAGCAGGGCAACTACAAGTACCCGGAGGGTTTCGACCCCGAGACGAACGAGTGGCTCGAGGGCTACGAGACGCAGCGGGAGAAGTGGGAGAAGCAGTACGCCGACGCCCACGCCCGCTGGGAGGCCCACAAGACCCAGGTCGAGGCGGCCATCAAGGCCGACGCCGAGGCTGCGGTCCAGGCCGGCGACGTCCCGTCGTCATACAGCTCGGGCACGACCGACGGTGGCGCCTCGATCGCCGAGGGCACCCTCGCGTCGGACGAGGCCCTCGCTGCGCTGCGCGAGAAGCTCACCGGCAACTGATCACGCACTGAGCCGGGCGGCGTCGCTCGCTGAGCTGCCGCCCGCTCACCGCAGGGCCCGGACCACTCCGTGTGGTCCGGGCCCTTTGCTCTGCCCGCCGACAAGGAGCGCCCTCACCCGGGTCACGGGCCCTGCGCGTCTTGGCTCAGCGAGAGATGGCAGATGCACGGTATGACGCGCCCCGCGGCCGCGCATACCAGCCGTTTGCCATCTTTCGGTGTCGAGGGGGAGGGGCGCGGGCCGACTCCAGGGTGGGCCGAATGGGGTGAGGACGACGGACGGTCTCGCTGAGTCAGTCGCGGGTGTGAGCCGCGGGAGTTGGGCGAGCCCGACGCCGCCGGCGGAGCGCGGCGAGGGGGCACCGCTCGCGGCAGGGGCCCGGTCCCGGCCTAGTCGAGCGGCTCGGCGGTGGCGCTCGTCGACGGCGGCAGCTGCGCAGGCGGGAGCACAGGCCCCGGGAGCGCCGGGTGAACCGACCCCGCTCGGGGCTGCCCGAAGGCGTCCAGGACGTTGGCGGTCAGCTGGTCGAGGACCCGGCTCACGGTCGGATCACGAGGACCCTCGGGGCAGCTGTTCGCGATCGTGCACAGCCACTCGGTGGTCCCGGCGTTGAAGACGCCCGCGCCGCCGGGTAGGTCCAGGTAGGAGGTGGCCATCGTCAGGTGGACGCCGTACTGGTTGACCACGTCGGCGGTGAGGAAGAGCTGGAGGTTCGTCGGTGCCCCGCGGTCCAGGCCGTTCCCCTCGTGTCCGAAGGCGTACGGCAAGGTATCGCCGGCGGCCACTCCGGTGCCCGAGAAGGCCCACTGCGGGGTGCTGCGCACGACGGCGTCGCCCCGGATGCCCACACCGGACAGGCTCAGACCAGTGAGTCGGGCCGGGTCCCGGAGCAGAGGAGGCTCCTTCCAGCGGACCGTGGTGAGGCGGCGGTCCGCCACCGGGTCCAGGGCTGCCTCGCGGAATACGGTCATCTCGGTGACCTCGCCGGCCAGGTCACGGGTCAAGCGAGCCTGCCAGAAGATCTCGTTCGAGCCGAGAACGGCAAGATTGGTGCCGCTGCGGACGACGTGGTCGAGGGCGTCATATCCCGTCTTCGTCCAGTACTCGCTGTGGCCGGGGAGCAGGATGGCCGACCGCCGGTCCAGCAGCGTGGGATCGCCGTCGACGGCGCTGTCGCAGGTCCAGTCGGCGACGAGGCCATGCCGGTCGAGGAACCACGCCAAGGGGACATCCATCATGAACGCCTTCACTAGGCCGCCGCCGGTGAGCGGGCGCGCAGGGCTCGCGTGATAGCCGCGTGCCGCGACCTGGGTGGCGTGATCCGGACCAGGGCCGGCATACAAGGACACGCCGCCGTAGGGGTTGTAGGCGAGCTGGGTGAGGTCGGAGCCGATGGCGAGCATGGCGGGTCGTGGACCGTTCGCGCCGAGGTAGAAGGGGGCGTACGACCAGTCGGCAGCGGGGCCCGGGTGGCCGAACCGGACGAGGTACATGCCCGGTGGCCACTCGGGCGTGGGCGTGACGGTCGCACTCACCGGCCAGTCTGCGGTGGCGGTGCGGCGCTCCTCCGGCCTGTGGTACTCGTGCGGCCCGACGGACACTGCGTCGGAGCGCCACAGCACCCTGGCGGCACCGCCGGAGTAGCTCCCGACCCGGAGGACCTCCACACTCGCCGTGCGGGTCGACCGGGCGCTGAGGTGCAGTCCGAACGGCCGGCCGCAGCGGGCGTCGGGCCGGTCGAGATAGCCGATGACGGATCCCACCGTGCGCCCCAGCGCGGTGACTGGCGGTAAGGGCACCACACCCTCGGTCCGGCCGGCCTCCCTGGACAGCCATCCGTCCGGAGCGTTGACGCATCCGGCCGAAAGGCCGCCTGTGGTGGGTGCCCCGACGGCCGATGGGAGGTTGGGCGACGTCGGCGCGTCGGGCTCGGGGCTCCGGGCCGCATTCAGCGCGAACGTCCCGACGAGGATGACGGCTAGCGTGAGCACCGCCCACCACCGACGCCTCATGCTCCCCCTTCGTCACGACGGGCCGCGACCCAGTCCAGGAACGGCTCCGACTACTGGGACGCGCGAACCACCCCGGGGGTTCCATGCCCCTCGGCTGGTGCGCCGAACTCCCGGCGGGCCAGGCAGGCCGCGCGGTCAGGGGCGAAGCGCTGCGTTGAGCCCCCTCTGACGTTTGTACATCGAGACGAACCCGCGGTAGGGCCGCTCATACGCCGCGTGGGTCGAAGGATCGGGGACGAAGGTGCGGTCCACCGCGACCGCGGCGGCGGCCTGCGCCTCGGTGAGGGCGCCGAGCGAGAGGGCGGCCGTAAGCGCGGCGCCGCGCAGCTGCGCCGTGACTGGATCGGCGACCCGCTCGATCCGCCGCCCGGTGACATCGGCATGGATCTGGCACCACAGGTCCGACTGTGCGCCGCCGCCGATGAACCGCAAGGGGTCGAGGGGATTGCCGACGAACTTCTCCACGGCGGCGAGCAGCCAGCGGGTGTTGAACGCGACTCCCTCGAGCACGGCTCGGGTGAGGTCGGCCCGGGTGGTGTGCAGGGCGAGGTTGTGCCAGCCCCCGCGGGCGAACCGGTCGTCCACCGGGCTTCGCAGGCCAGCGAGCCACGGCGTGAAGAGCACTCCGTTGCTCCCGGCGGGGCTGGTCGCGGCGAGAGCGGTGAGCTCGTCGTAGGTGCCTCCGAGAACGGTATCCCTGGCCCAGGTCAGGGCGAGGCCGGCGACCTCGTGGTTGTTGGCGATGAGGTACCGGTCCGGCCGCAGCCCAGGAACCGTCGCCACCGACCGGAGGACGTCGGTCTTCTTGGCGGCCACCGGCGCCGAGATCCACGTCGTCGTGGACACCGCGAAGTGTCCCACGTGGTCGAGCAGCGCGCCCGACCCGACCGTGGCGGTGAGCAGGTCCGTGGTCCCGGCGATGACCGGCACGCCGCGGGAGAGGCCGAGCCGGTCCGCCACCGCGTCCAGGACCGGTCCGACGACCGACGCGGTGGGGACAAGCGGTGGCAACTTGGCCGGGTCGACTCCGGCTAGCCGGACAAGGGTGGGGTCGTACTCGAGCCGCTCCGGCGTGCGGTTGTCGGTGAGCCACGCCAGGGTCATCGAGTTGGGGCTGGCGGCGGCCCGCCCGGTGAACCGCATCGTGAGGTAGTCCACCGGCTCCATGAACCAGCTCGAGGCGCGCGCAACCGCGGGGTCGTCGTGCTGGATGGCGAGGATGTTGGAGATCGGGTCGCCGCCGTTGGGCGAGGGAGCGCCGCCGGTGCGGCGGATCCACGTGGCGACCCGCGTCGGGTGATAACCAAGGGCCGGACCACCGATCGCGGCCTTGGTGTATGGCGCCCCCCGCGTGTCGAGGAAGAGCCGGCACGGGCCGGTGGGCGTCCCGTCCGCGGCCACCGGGACGGTGCTGCCCCATTGACCGGTCACGGCGATGGCCTCGACCCGGTCGGCAGCAACCGCCCCGGACCCCAGCCCGGCGCGGGCCAGGTCGACCACGGCGTCCCACCACAGGCCCGCGTCCTGGGTGGCACGCCCGGTCGAGTCCCGGTCGGTCGGCACCGCTCGGTGCTCGCGCCAGAGCAGCCGTCCGTCGAAGGTCGCGATCCCGACCTTGGGGCCGCCGGTGCCGAGGTCGACGACGAGCGCGAGCCGATCCCCCAACGCGTGGCTCATCGCGGAGCCGGGACGCTCTGCTGGGCGTCGAGCAGCTGACGCATGACGGCGGTGATGAAGACCGACGCGTCGGCCGTCATACCTCCGGGCAGCCCGCCGTAGAGGGCCGCCGACACGGCCGGCTGACCCGCGTGGTCGCGGGCATAGGCGACCGCCTCGCGCAGGTCGGCGGCGAAGCGCTCGACGACCCCGTCCTGGGTCTGGGGCCGGGTCACGGCGAGGTGGAGGGCGTTGGGGTACTGCAGCCCGTTGAACCGCCAGCCGCGGGCCCGCATGGCGTCGTTGACGTGGTAGATGTCGACGACATCGGAGGTGAACGCCACGACGAAGGTCGGCGTCCCGACCAACCGGAGCTCGGGCGTCGCGACGACGGCATCGCGGATCGCCGCGGCTGCAGCGAAGATCCGGGCGGCGTGCTCGCGGTAGCCGGCCCGCCCCAGGCTCACCATCGACGCCCAGGTCGAGGCGAGCAGGCCGACCGACCGGGAGCCATCCATGCCGGGGGAGTAGTACTTCCCGCCGGACCAGTCCGGGACGAAGAAGTAGGACTGGTTGCGCAGGGCCTGGTCACGGAAGAGGACGGTGGAGGACCCCTTGAGGCCGTAGCCGTACTTGTGCGTGTCGGCCGAGATCGAGGTCACCCCCGCTACCCGGAAGTCGAACGGGGGGATGTCGTAGCCGAGCTCCTCGGCGAAGGGGAGGAGGAAGCCGCCGAGACAGCCGTCGACATGCAACCCCACTCCGCGGGCGGCGGTGACCTCGGCGATCTCGGCGATCGGGTCGATCGTCCCGTACGGGTAGTTGCCCGCGCTGGCGATGACGGCGGCTGTCGTCTCGTCGATGGCGTCGGCGACGGCGGCGGGGTCGACCAGGGTGGTCCGGGGGTCGACGGGCAGGACGCGCAGCTCGAGGCCGAACAGGTGGGCGGCCTTGGCGAACGCCGGGTGGGCCGTCTCGGGCTTGATGATGCTGGGCCGGTCGATGCCGCGGACGGTGCGCGCGTGCTCCCGGTAGCAGAGCAAGGCGTGCAGGATCGAGCCGGTCCCGCCGCTGGTGACCAGCCCGGCCGGAGTCGTCCCGGTCACCGCGTCGGCGTGCATGAGGTCGAGCGCCATCGCGAGGATCTCGCCCTCGAAGCGGGTCGCGCTCGGGCACATGTCGCGCTGCAGGGCGTTCTGGTGGGCGAACCGGCCGAAGGCCTCGGTGAGGAAGTCGTAGTGCTCGTGGTCGCCGCAGTACATCGTCCCCGAGCACTGCCCGGACTCCCAGGCCCGGTCCTCCTCGGTCGCCATCGTCGCCAGCTCGGCGCGGATCTCGTCCCGGGGGCGACCCTGTTCGGGCAGCCCGCGCAGGACAGGGAAGCGGTCCTGGTAGGGATAGGAGTCGAACAGATCGCTCATGGAGACACCGTATGACGAAGCCCCCGTCGGTATGGTGGCGGCATGCTGCGCGTCGGCCTGACCGGGGGGATCGGCTCGGGGAAGTCCACCGTGGCTGCGGCGCTGGCCGGTCACGGGGCCCTGGTCGTCGACGCCGACAGGATCGCGAGAGAGGTCGTCGCCCGGGGAACTCCTGGACTGGCGGCCCTCGCCGACCGGTTCGGGCCGGGGGTACTCACGGCGAAGGGCGACCTCGACCGGGCGGCGCTGGCGGCCCTGGCCTTCTCGGACGACTCGGCCCGCCGGGACCTCGAGGCGATCACCCACCCCCGGATCGCCGCGCGAGCCGCCGAGCTGTTCGCGACGGCACGTCCGGACCAGGTGGTCGTCCACGATGTGCCGCTGCTCGTCGAGAAGGGGATGGGGGCGGCATACCACCTCGTTCTTGTCGTCGACGCCCCGGTCGAGGTCCGGGTCGCCCGGCTTGTGGGGCGTGGTCTGAGCGAAGCGGATGCGCGGGCGCGGATCGAGGCCCAGGCGACGACGGCGCAGCGCCGCGCGGCTGCTGACGTCTGGCTGGACAACTCCGGGACGCAGGCCGACCTGCGGGCGACCGTCGACCGGCTGTGGGTCGAGCGGCTCGCGCCATACGAGGAGAACCTGCGGGTCGGCCGCCGGGTCAAGCGCTCTGACGCGACCACCCTCAGCGCGCCCGACCCGGACTGGGCCGACCGGGGCGCCCGCGTCGTCGGCCGCCTGCGTCACGTGCTGCGTGCCCGCGCTGTGGACGTCGAGCACATCGGGTCGACGTCGGTCCCCGGCCTGCTCGCCAAGGACGTCGTCGACGTCCAGGTCGGGGTGGCCGAGCTCGCGGCGGCCGACGACCCGGGCTTCGTCGCGGCGATGCGGGACGGTGGCTACCTGCTCGTCGAAGGGAACGACCACGACCATCCGCACCCCAAAGGCGCCGACCCGCCTGAGTGGTCGAAGCGGTTCTACGGCGGGTGCGACCCGGGATGTGTCGTCAACGTCTGCGTGCGCCAGACCTCCCCGCGCAACGACCCCGACCAGAGTGCGCGGTTGACCCCCTGACGGGTCGTTGGAGCGGGCGTTGTCGGCGGCGGGTCGTACGGTAGGGCTCATGCGGCCGACGACCGATCTCCAACGCACGGTGGCACCCTTCCGGGTGGTCTCCGACTTCCAGCCTGCCGGGGACCAGCCAGAGGCGATCGCCGACCTGGCGCGCCGGATCACCGCCGGGGAGGGCAATGTCGTCCTCCTTGGCGCGACCGGCACCGGCAAGTCGGCGACCACCGCGTGGCTCGTCGAGCAGGTCCAGCGGCCGACGCTGGTCATGGCGCCCAACAAGACCCTGGCCGCTCAGCTCGCCAATGAGTTCCGCGAGCTACTACCACACAACGCCGTCGAGTACTTCGTCTCGTACTACGACTACTACCAGCCCGAGGCCTATGTCCCGCAGACGGACACCTATATCGAGAAGGACTCCTCGATCAACGAGGAGGTCGAGCGACTACGACACAGCGCGACGAACTCGCTGCTCACCCGGCGCGATGTCATCGTCGTCGCGTCGGTGTCGTGCATCTACGGGCTGGGGACCCCGCAGGAGTATGTCGACCGGATGGTCTCGCTCAAGGTCGGCGACCGGATCGACCGCGACCAGCTGCTGCGCAAGTTCGTCCAGATGCAGTACGTCCGCAACGACCTCGCCTTCACCAGAGGCTCGTTCCGGGTGCGTGGCGACACTGTCGAGATCATCCCGGTGTACGAGGAGCTCGCGGTGCGCATCGAGCTCTTCGGCGACGAGGTCGAGCGGCTCTACACCCTGCACCCGCTGACCGGTGAGGTGGTCCGCGAGGAGCAGGAGATGTACGTCTTCCCGGCGTCGCACTATGTGGCCGGGGAAGAGCGCATGGACAGGGCGATCAGCGGGATCGAGGCCGAGCTCGAGCAGCGCCTGGCCGAGCTCGACCGCCAGGGCAAGCTCCTCGAGGCGCAGCGGCTGCGGATGCGCACGACCTACGACATCGAGATGATGCGTCAGGTCGGCTCCTGCTCGGGCATCGAGAACTACAGCCGGCATATCGACGGTCGCGAGGCCGGGTCTGCGCCGAACTGCCTGCTCGACTACTTCCCGGAGGACTTCCTCCTCGTCATCGACGAGTCGCATGTCACCGTGCCGCAGATCGGGGCGATGTATGAGGGCGACATGTCCCGCAAGCGGGTCCTCGTCGAGCACGGTTTCCGGCTCCCCAGCGCCATGGACAACCGGCCGTTGACCTGGGAGGAGTTCCTCGACCGGATCGGTCAGACGATCTATCTCTCGGCCACTCCCGGCCCCTACGAGCTCGACGTCGCCGACGGGGTGGTCGAGCAGATCATCCGCCCCACCGGACTGGTCGACCCGGAGATCGTCCTCAAACCGACGAAGGGCCAGATCGACGACCTCATCCACGAGATCCGGCTCCGGACAGCAGTCAACGAGCGGGTGCTCGTCACCACGCTGACGAAGAAGATGGCCGAGGACCTGACCGACTACCTCCTCGACAAGGGCATCCGGGTCCGCTATCTCCACTCCGATATCGACACCTTGCGCCGGGTCGAGCTGCTCCGCGAGCTGCGGCTCGGCGAGTATGACGTCCTCGTCGGCATCAACCTGCTCCGCGAGGGCCTCGACCTGCCGGAGGTCTCGCTCGTCAGCATCCTCGACGCCGACAAGGAGGGCTTCCTCCGCTCGGCCCGCTCGCTCATCCAGACCATCGGCCGCGCCGCCCGCAATGTCTCGGGCCAGGTGCACATGTATGCCGACCAGGTCACCGCGTCGATGGCCGAGGCGATCGACGAGACCCGCCGCCGACGCGAGAAGCAGGTCGCCTACAACACCGCGCATGGGCTGGATCCCCAGCCACTGCGCAAGCGCATCGCGGACATTACCGACCTGCTGGGCCGGGAGGACGCCGACACCGAGTCGCTGCTGGGCAGCGGACGTCGCCAGTCGCGCGGGTCCCGGGGTGGCGCCGCCCGCGGGCAGTCCCTCGCGGACTCCGCGCTGGCCGGGGGCGGCCTCCGCGACACCTCCAGCCTGGCCGCGCACGACCTCGCGACCCTGATCCAGGAGCTCACCACGCAGATGCACGATGCTGCCACCGAGCTGCACTTCGAGCTCGCCGCCCGGTTGCGGGACGAGATCTCGGACCTGAAGAAGGAGCTGCGCCAGATGACCGCGGCGACCTCGTGAGCCTGCTGGACGAGCCGCCCGCCGAGGTGACGGTCGACGAGGCCCTGGTCCGCGACCTGCTGGCGGACCAAGCACCCCACCTCGCCAGCGGACCGGTCACCATCATCGGCAACGGCTGGGACAATGTCGTCGCCCGGATCGGCGCGCATCATGTCGCTCGGCTGCCGCGGCGGCAGGTCGCGGTGCCGCTCATCGAGCACGAGCAGCGCTGGCTCCCCGTGCTGGCCGGCCGCCTGCCGGTGCTCATCCCTGCCCCGGTGGTCGCCGGCGTGGCGTCGGACCGCTTTCCCTGGCCGTGGACGGTGACCCGGTGGTTCCCCGGCCGGACCGCCGCGCAGGCTCCGCCCGCCGACCTCGACCGCCTGGCCGAGACCCTCGCGGCCTTTCTGTCGGCGCTGCATGTCGATGCGCCCGACGATGCGCCCAGCAATCCCGTTCGTGGCATCCACCTCGCCGGGCGGCGCGAGCTCACGGCGGGCTGGCTGGACCGGCTCGGCGCGTCGGTGCCGGCCGACCTCGGCGCGGTGTGGGAGCAGCTCTGCGAGCTCCCGGCCTGGCCGGGGCCACCCCAGTGGCTGCACGGCGACCTGCACCCGGACAACCTTGTCGTCGACGACGACGGTCTGGTCGCGGTCATCGACTGGGGTGACCTCACCGCCGGCGACCCGGCCACCGACCTCGCCATCGCCTGGCTGCTCCTGCCGCCAGGCCCGCGCGCGCGGCTGCGTGCCGAGCTGGCGTATGACGACCAGACCTGGCTGCGCGGGATGGGCTGGGCGCTCAGCCTCGGCGCGGCGCTGGCCGCCCACTCGGCGCAGAACCCCACCTATGAGGCGCTCGGTCGGGCGACTCTGGGCGGCATACTCGATGACCTGAGGACGAGGTGAGAGGGAGCCGATGACCGAGCCGACGGCCAGCATGCGACTGCTGGCCCATGCCCTGGCCAAGCCCGGGGCCTGGGTGGACCACCCGTGGGAGGGTGACACGGTCGCCAAGGTGGGACCGAAGATCTTCGCCTTTGTCGACGAGGACGGCATCGGGGTCAAGTGTGGGCGCGGCCGGGCGGACGCGGACGAGTGGCTCGACCGGTTTCCCGGGGACGCGACGGCCATGGCCTACGTCGGCCGGTACGGGTGGAACACCTTACGGGTCGACGGAGCCATCCCGTTCGACGACCTCCTCGACGCCATCGACGGGTCGTACGAGGCGGTGGTCAGCCGCCTGCCACGGTCGCAGCAGCCGCCCGCGGGGTGACCTCGGCGCGCTGGTCCGCGCCTGAGGCGGCCCGTGGCGCTGTGACACACTGAGGGCCGCATCGAACGGAGAGGTGTACGGCGTGGGTGTCTCGAGCCTGACCTGGTGGGTGACCATCGGGGTCCTGGCGTTGTTCCTCGTCATCGACGTGTGGCACAGCGCGCGGAACCCACACGTTCCCCCCACCCGGGAGGCGGCCCGGCATCTCTTCTTCTACATCGGGCTTGCCGTGCTCTTCGGACTGTTCGTCTGGCGCACCTGGGGCGGGCAGTATGCCGGGGAGTACTACGCGGGCTGGCTCACCGAGTACTCGCTCTCGGTGGACAACCTCTTTGTCTTCCTCCTCATCATGCAGCGCTTCGCCGTGCCGGAGCGGCTGCAGCAAAGTGCCCTGCTCGCCGGGATCGTCATCGCCATCGTCCTGCGCGGGATCTTCATCGCGGCCGGTGCCGCCGCCATCGAACGCTTCTCCTGGGTCTTCTACCTCTTCGGGGCCTTCCTCATCTACACCGCGGTCAAGCTCGCCAAGGAGGGGGAGAGCGATGACGAGGAGTACCACGAGAACCGGCTGCTCCAGTGGGTGGAGCGCAAGTACCGGTTTACGAACGAGTTCGTCGGGACCCGGCTTGTTGCCCCGATCGACGGGGTCCGCCAGCTGACCGCCATGGCCCTGGTCATCCTCTCGCTCGGGACGACCGACCTGCTCTTCGCGCTCGACTCGATCCCGGCGATCTACGGCCTGACCAAGGAGCCCTACCTCGTCCTGACCGCCAACGTCTTCGCGCTCATGGGGCTGCGGCAGCTCTACTTCCTCATCGGGGGCATGCTCAAGAAGCTGGTCTACCTCAGCATCGGGCTCGCCGTCCTGCTGGCCTTCATCGGCGTCAAGCTCGTTCTGCACGCGCTGCACGAGAACGAGCTGCCCTTCATCAACGGCGGTCGGCCCGTTGCGGTGCCGGAGATCCCCATCGCGGTCTCGCTCGGGGCCATCGTCGCCATCCTCGGTGCGGCGACCCTAGCCAGCCTGTGGAAGAGCCGTCGGGACGCCCGCAGCGCGTGAGGTGAGCGGGCGTGTCGCGCCCGTGGAACCAGCGCTATGTCGCGTCGATGACCGGCCGGGACGACGTCCGGTGCCCCATCACCAGGGCGCTCGCGACGACGACGAGGCCCATCCCGCCGACCTGGATCGGCGTCAACCGCTGGCCGAGGACGACGAACCCGGCCAGCGCGGCGACGGCGGGCTCCAGGCTGAGCAGGATCCCGAAGACCTGAGGGCGCAGGACCCGCAGCGCGACGAGCTCGCAGGAGTACGGGATGACCGAGGAGAGGATGGCGATGGCCACGCCCTTGGCGACGATGTCGCCGCTCCAGCGCCCCGCCGTGGCCACCCCCCAGGGCCCGATGAGCAGCGCGGCCACGAGCATCGCGACGGCGAGCCCGTCCAGCCCGGGGAAGGCGGCACCGGTCCGCGAGCTGAGGACGATATAGGCCGCCCAGAAGGTGCCGGCGGCCAGCGCGAGGAGGATCCCGGTCAGTGGGAGGGCGGACCAGTCCAGATGCGAGGCTCCCGAGATCAGCGCGATGCCGAAGGCCGCGGCGACCACGGCGAGCGCGTCGGCGCCGCGGCGGGAGAGCACCGCGGCGAGCGTCAGCGGCCCGATGAACTCGATGGTGACGGCGACCCCGATCGGCAGATGGGCCAGTGAGGCGTAGAAGGTGAGGTTCATCGCGCCCAGCGCCATACCGAAGAGGACGACGGTGACCCAGGCCCGACGGGAGTGGCCGCGCAACGACGGGCGGGCGACGGCCCACAGGACCACGACGCCGATCCCCAGGCGCAGGGCGACGGAGCCGGCCGCGCCGATCTGAGGCACCAGGGTGGCCGCGATCGCCCCGCCGAACTGGACCGAGACCACTGCGGCCAGGACCAGAAGGAGAGCCCGGGTCCGCCCAGGGGTGCGGGCCGGCGTGGTCACCGCGACATCGTCACAGACTCGGCGCCGGGCCAGTGCGGACCCGGCCGGCCGCGCTGAGGGTGGCGCGCAGACGTTCGGTCAGTGGCTCCTCGACGACCGCCCGCCCGGTCTCCGGCGCGTGGATGAGCACTCCCGGAGCAACGACGATGCCGACGTGATGGGCCGTGAGTGCGCCCGGTTCGGTGAAGAAGTAGAGGTCACCCGGCTCGACCTCGTCGAGCCGGACCGGGTCGGCCGCGAGCTGCTGGTCGTGGGCATCCCTCGGGACGGTCACCCCGAGCTCGCGCCAGGCCAGGTGGACTAGGCCCGAGCAGTCCAGCGCCACCGGCGACATCCCACCCCAGAGGTAGCCCACCCCGAGATGGCGGCGAGCCAGGGCCAGGGCTGGATGGACCGTGCCGGCCACGGCATCCGCCGCCGCTGCCGACGGCACCGGTCCGTGGGCCACCAGCTCCTCGGCAGCCCCCTTGACGGCGCGCAGATGCCCGGCGGGCAGCCAGCCTCGATACCCACGGGGGTCGGTCGAGCAGGGCTGCCAGGGGCAGACGACCTCGGTCCAGCTGTAGCCCTTGGCGCCGACGACCTGGACCGGCTCGCCCTGCAGCAGCTGGGAGTGCACCTTCCCGTGCAGGCCGAGCCGGCCGGCACCGACGCCCTCTGGTCCTTCGTCGGCGTGGGCATCCAGGGCGGCGAGCCACTGTGCCGAGTCGGGGCGCTGCCGCAGCATGGCGGCATCGACCGCACGGGGAGAGTCTGGGTCGACCCAGAGCGTCGTCACCGGCACGGCCACCGTCATCGTCACCACGGACGTCATCGTCACACGTCCGCGGGGCCGAGGCGTCAGGCGCGCCCGAGATACCTCAGCAGCTTCACCGCGCCGGTCATGACCCCGGCATACGCCTCGTCGGTGAGCCCCCAGTGCGGGCCGAGGCGCAGCAGGTACATCGTCGCGACCGACTGGACCTCGGTGTACCGGTGGATGCCCTCGGCACCCTGCCGGCGACCCAGGCCTGAGCTGCGCATCCCGCCCATGGGCGCGTCGATGCTGGCAAAGGTCGCACCGAAGGCCTCGTTGACGTTGACCGTCCCGCAGTGGATGCGGGTGGCGACCCGCTTGGCCCGGGCGATATCCCGGCTGTAGACGGCGGCGTTGAGGCCGTAGTCACCCTCGTTGGCGAGCGCGATGGCCTCCTCCTCGGTCGTGAACGGGTAGACCGAGATGACCGGCCCGAAGGTCTCGTCTCCGTGGCAGGCCATCGCCGAGGTCACCCCGTCGAGGATGGTCGGCTCGTAGAAGTACGGGCCGAGGTCGGGCCGGGCCTTGCCGCCGGCGAGGACCCGAGCGCCGTGCTTGACCGCATCCTTGACATGCTCGTCGACCGTGGCGAGCTGCTCGGCGGAGATGAGCGAGCCCATGTCGATGCCCCACTCGTGGCTCGCCCCGAGGACCATCGCCTTGGTGCGCTCGACGAACTTGGCGACGAACTCGTCGTGGATCTCCTGGTCGACATACAGCCGCTCGGTGGACACGCAGAGCTGACCGCCATTGGAGAAGGCGGCCCGGACCGCACCCTCGGCCGCTCGGTCGAGGTCGGCGTCGCGCAGGACGAGGATCGGGTTCTTGCCGCCGAGCTCGAGCGAGCAGCCGATGAGGCGCTCGGCGCACTGCCCGGCGATGGCCTTGCCGGTGGCGGTCGACCCGGTGAAACAGACGTAGTCGGCGTTGGCGATCATCGGCGTCCCGAGGACCCGGCCCTGACCGGCGACCATCTGCCACAACCCGGTGGGGAAGCCCGCCTCCTCGATGAGCTGCAGGCCCAGCAGCGCACTGAGCGGGGTGTGGTGGTCCGGCTTGGAGATGACCGCATTGCCGGCGGCGATGGCGGCGATCCCGTCGACGAGGGCCATGGTGAAGGGGTAGTTCCACGGCGAGATGATCGCGACGACGCCCTTGGGCATCCGATGCTCTTCGATCTGGGTGAGGATCGGCACGACCCCGGCCCGCTTCTTCGGCTCCAGGTGACGTTTGAGGGTGCGGGCGTAGTACCGGGCCGTCAGCGCCACGTGGAGCGGCTCGTCGAAGGCGTGGATGCGCGCCTTGCCCGACTCCCAGCAGATGAGGTCCATGATCTCGTCGCGCCGCTGCAGGATGAGGTCGTGCAGCCGCAGCAGGGCGGCAGAGCGCTCCTTGTATGACGACTGCGCCCATCGGGCCGCGACCAGGCGCGCGGTGGTGAAGGCTGCCTCGACATCCTCGGGCGTCGAGACCGGGATCACCCCGAGGGGCCGGCCGGTCGCGGGTGAGTACAGCGTCGTCGTGGTCCCGGAGGAGGCCGCGAGCCGGGCGGTGAGGCCCCGGACCATGGTCTGGTCGAGGGCGTAGGTCGCGTGGGGGTGGTGCTCGGGGTCGAGCGGGCCGAGTGACTTGGGGTCCGCCCCCGTCTTCTTCGACTTGGGGGTCGTCATACCTGGCAGGGTAGGCACATCGTCCACTCTTGGACATGGGCCAAGTCCCCACGTGACGACGGTCACTGCCGCGGTGGGGCCTTCGGACCGTGGCAGGATCGGGTCCGTTCCCCCAGACTCGGGCTCGTTGCACTAGACGGCTACCGGGTCGGCCGCACATGATGTCGCCGACCCCGGCAAGAGGAGGTGAGGATGTCTACCCCGATCGCATCCTCGGACTTGACCTGGCTCCTGATGGACCGCCCCAACAACCTCATGCACGTCCATGGGTTGCTCATCCTCGACGAGCTGCCCGACTGGGACAAGCTCATGTCGGCGGTCTTCGACCGCATCGTGACGAAGTACCGCGTCCTCAGCCAGATCCCGGTCCAGCGCGACGGTGACTGGTTCTGGGAGGACGACGTCGACTTTGCGATGAACCGGCACCTCACCCGCGTCGTCCTCGACGAGTTCACCGACGAGACGCTGCGTGAGTACGTGTCGAGCCAGTTCTCGATCGCTTTCGACCGGAACCGGCCGTTGTGGGAGATGCAGCTCATCTCGGGTCCGACCGATGATGGCACCGGCGCGGTGCTCACCCGGTTCCACCACGGGCTTGGTGACGGGATCCGGCTGGTCCAGCTGCTCCTGGGGACGTGCGACCCGAGCACCGGCGCTGCACCGGGCACGGTCGGCCTGCCGGGTGCGGCGAGCCGGGGCCGGCTCGGCACGGTCCTGCACGTCGCCGACCACTCGGTGCGCGACACCATCGACTATGTCCAGCGGGCCGGGGCCGTCGCGGTCGAGGCGGGCCGCAACCTGCGCGCCTCGATCAACCCCCTGGACCTGCAGCACCGCTTCGAGACCGCCCTCGACCTGGTCACCCACCCGGTGCGGTTCATCGACGCGATCACCTCGATCTCCTCGGAGGGCAACGCATGGGCGAACTCGTGGCGGGAGATCGGCCGGCTGGTCCTCTCCGAGCGGGCCGACGCCGGCGCCTGGAGCGGGCACCCGAGCGGGACCAAGGGCGTCGCCTGGGTCGCCGGCCTCAGTCTGCCCGCCGTGAAGAAGGCCGCGAAGACCTACAAGGCCACGGTCAACGACGTCCTCCTCGCCGCCGTCTCCCTCGCCCTGACCCAGTACCTGCGCGAGCAGGAGGTCGAGGAGGTGCACGACCTGGCGTGGCTCATGCCGGTCTCGCTGCGGCCCTTCGACGGCAAGCTGCCCTCCAGCCTCGGCAACCACTTCGCCGTCGTCCTGCTCTCGATGCCTCTGGGCATCGACGACATTGGCGAGCTCGTCGCCGAGGTCCATCTGCGGACCAGCCGGCTCAAGCACAGCGCCGAGCCCGCGGTCGCCTTCGGGATGCAGCAGGTCATCGCCGAGGTCCCCGGGTCGGTGGCGCGGGCCCTGACCGACTTCTTCTCCGACAAGACGATCGGCCAGCTCACCAATGTCCCCGGCCCCGCGTCCCAGCTCACCCTCGTCGGGGCACCGGTGCGGACCGTCCTCGGCTGGGTCCCGACCTCCGGTGACCAGCCGCTCGGCGTCTGCCTGTTCACGTATGACGGGACGGTCAGCGTCGGTGTCTCGGCCGACCTCCGGATGATCCGCGACCCCCAGCGGATCACCGAGCTCGTCCAGGCCCACGTGGAGTCGATCATCGACTCCGCGGCTGCGCTGCCCAAGCCAGCACGCAAGCGGCCGGCGCCACCGTCCCAACCCCCGGCCGATGCCCCGGCGTCCGGCGCAGCGAGCTCAGGAAGCGAGGGCTGAGCCATGGCGCGTGCCAAGCGGCTGCTCGTCGTCAATGTCACCCTCCAGGGCAACGACTGGGACTTCGACGAGAAGGTGTCCTTCGCCGGCCGGGACTTCCGGCTGGTCCGACGCGGCACCAAGGGTGACCTCCAGGCCGCCGAGGACCTCGTGTGGAAGTGGTCGCTCAAGGCCGACGCCATCGCGGTGACGGGGATCCGCGAGGCCCGGGCCGCGGGGGTCTTCGACGGGGATGTCCACGAGATCCGCCGGGTCCTGCGCACCACCGGCCGGGTGCCGGTCCTCGACGGGTCGATGCTCGCCGACGTCCTCCAGGAGTGGGCGATCCGGCAGGTCCAGGCCCAGATGCCGGGCTACTTCGCCAACGCCCGGACGGTGGTGCTCGGTGGCAGCAACCACAACCGGACCGCGAAGGTACTCCGCGAGTTCACCCAGAATATCGACTACCTCGATGTCACCAAGCGCACCGACGTCCCGCTCGCGCTGGCCTCGAATCGCGTCCTCAGCCCCGCGGCCAAGCTCGGTATGGCGTCCTGGCGGCTGACGCCGGACATCATCAAGGACCGGGCCGAGGCACCGGCCCAGTGGGTCAGCGAGCAGCTGGCGCGCCGGGCGGCGAAGGACGCCGACGTCATTGTCGGGACCTTCACCGAGCTGATGAGCTTCGGGCTCGAGGAGCTCGCGGGGAAGACCGTCATCACCAACGCGATCTCGGACGGGCGACTGGCCGAGCTTGGGGCGCGGGGGGTCGACCTCGTCGTCGACGCCACACCGCGGCCGTTCCCGTTCATGGTCGTCACGGCGATGATCGAGGCCATGGCGGCGGCGATGCTCGACCGCGGTGAGTCGCTGGGCACCGACGACCTCGTCGAGCTCATCGAGTCGGCGAACCTCGAGCCGCGCCTGCTGCGGCCGAACGGGGACCGCCGCAAGAGCCGGTTCGCCTTCGTCATCCACCCGCTCTCGCAGCAGTACTTCAAGAACGTCGAGGCGCTGGGGATGCTCACGAAGGTCCCGGGCATGGGCCGCGCCGTCGAGAAGGCCATGGCCTACGCCCCGCCGTTCGTCTACAGCCATGTCACGGGCATCGAGTCGCCCACGGGCGCCTCGGTCGAGGGCTGGCTCATCTCCGTCGGTGGGACGCCACGCGAGATGCTCTCGCACAGCCCGGAGTTCACCTACTCCCGGCTGCTCGAGGCCGCCGACCTCAGCCGCAAGCTCGGGGCCCAGATCATGGGCCTGGGCGCCTTCACCAAGGTGGTCGGTGACGCGGGCGTCACCGTGGCCAAGCAGGCCGCCCTCCCGGTGACGACGGGGAACAGCTATAGCGCCTCGGGCGCTCTCTGGGCCGCCCACGCCGCCATGAAGCGGCTCGGCATCGCGCCGGTCGACGACGACGGCATCATCCACGGCAAGGCCATGGTCGTCGGGGCCTCCGGGGCCATCGGGTCGGTCTGTGCCCGGCTGCTCGCCCAGGTGACCGACGAGCTATGGCTCGTCTCTCCCGAGACGGCCAAGCTGCTGGCGATCAAGAAGGAGATCGAGGCGGAGAACGCCCGAGCGGTGCTCCACGTCGCGACCAACCCGTCGGCAGCCCTGCCGGAGATGGACCTCATCGTCACGGCCACCTCGGCGGCGGGCAACAAGGTCCTCGACATCATGCGGGTCAAGCCAGGGTGCGTCATCACCGACGTCGCCCGGCCACTGGACATGTCTGCGGAGGATGTCGCCAAGCGTCCTGACGTCCTGGTCATCGAGTCCGGTGAGATCGAGCTCCCCGGCGACGTGAAGATGGGCAATATCGGGCTCCCCAAGGGGGTCGCCTACGCCTGTCTGGCCGAGACCGTCGTCCTGGCGCTGGAGGGCCGTTACGAGACCTTCACGGTCGGCCGGAATATCGAGTGGGAGAAGGTCAAGGAGATCTACCGGCTCGGGCTCAGACACGGGATGAAGCTCGCGACGATCTCCGGGGTCCGTGGCGTCTACACCGACGAGGACTTCGCCCGGGTGCGAGAGGCCGCCCTCGAAGCCCGCCGCGCCGCGAAACCGGCCGCCGAGGTGCCCGCGGACGACATACCCAGTGGTGAGCTGGACGAGCCGTGCGCGCGGTGCGGTGCCGAGGCCGGGCACCGGTGCCGGACCCGGACGGGGCGGCTCACCCGGACCCACAGCGGAAGGAACGCGACGCAGACCACGTCCGCCTGACCCCACCTGCATCCGGGAAGCCTGCCAGGATGGGAGGCACGTCCCAGATGGAGGAAGAGCCGTGAAGTCGGTAGCGGGTAAGAACGTCCTGGTCACCGGAGCGGCGATGGGCATGGGTCGGCTGTTCGCCGATCGTGCCGTCGCAGAGCATGCCCGGTCGGTCGTCCTGTGGGATGTCAACGAGAAGGCGCTCAACGAGACGCTGGCGACGATGGACACCGGCAGCTCGGCCGTGTCGGGCTACATCGTCGACCTCGGCGATCCCGAGCAGGTCCGGGTGACGGCGGAGGCCGTCCTGGTCGACCTCGGCGAGATCCACGTCCTGATCAACAACGCCGGCGTGGTTCGCGGCAACAGCTTCTTCTGGGAGACCGACTCGGTCCGGGACACCAAGCTGACCATCGACGTCAATACCCTGGCTCCGATGTACGTGGCCCGCGAGTTCCTCCCGACGATGATCGCCAGCCCGCAGGAGTGCCGTCTGGTCAACCTCGCGTCGGCTGCTGGCTTCACGCCCAACCCCAGGATGGCCGCGTATGCCGGGTCGAAGTGGGCCGTCATCGGCTGGTCCGACTCGGTGCGGCTGGAGCTGAAGCAGGCCGGGATCGACCACGTCAAGGTCACGACGGTGTGCCCGTACTACGTCAACACCGGGATGTTCGACGGGGCCAAGTCCGCGCCCTTGCTGCCGATCCTCGAGCCCGCCGATGTCGTCGAGGAGTCCTGGCAGGGCATGTGCTCGGGCAGTTCGTTCGTCATCATGCCGCGCACCGTCGTCCTCAGCGAGGTGCTCAAGGGCCTCGTCCCGATCGGCGTGCGGGACTTCATCGCCGACAACATCATCGGGGTCTATCACACGATGGAGGACTTCACCGGCCGAGCCGGGCAGCAGTCCTGACGAGTGAGATGGAGCGGTTGTGGCTGAACGGGTGTCGGTAGTTCGCGCCTCGTATGGCGCCGAGATCGTCGCCTACGTGGTGGATCCGCCGCGCCCCCCCAAGGCGGGTGCACCGACGGTCGTCCTCGCGCATGGATGGTGCATGGACCACACCAGCTGGCACCGCGTCGTCGACGAGGTGCACCGCAGGCGCGATGTCCGGGTCGTCCTGTACGACCAGCGTGGTCACGGTCGCTCGGCGATGGGGGATATCGACGAGCCGAGTGTGCGGATCCTCGGCGATGACCTCTTCGAGGTCATCCATGCGTTGTGCTCGGACACTCCGCTGGTGCTCGCCGGGCACTCCATGGGCGGAATGTCGATCATGGCGTACGCCGGCCTGCACAAGGACGACTTCGTGGCGCGGGTCCGCGGGGCGGTGCTGGCCTCGACGGCGGCGTCGATCGAGGGGCGTCAAGCGGTGCCGGCGGAGCGGCTCATCATGGCGCTGGCGTCACGGGCGCCGGGGATCTCACCGCGCATCCTCGTCCCTCGGCTGGTTCAGGGCCGGCTGATCTTCGGCGATGACGCTCGCGCCGAGGACGTCAAGCACGCCGTCCACCAGATCCAGCACACGAAGATGCCGACGATCGGGCGGTTCTTCTACGCGATCTCCAAGCACGACGAGCTGGATGCGCTGGGCCACTTCGTCGACGTGCCCACCCATGTCATCGCCGGCACCGCGGACCGGCTCATCCCCATCGACCACGCCCGGGCCCTGCTCGACCGGATCCCGTCGGCGAAGATGACCGAGCTCAAGGGCGCCGGGCACATGACGACCTACGAGGGCGACCGGGTTATCGCCTCGGCAATCATCGACCTCCTCGACCGCAAGCCGAAGAAGCGCTGAATCGCGGGGGCGCGGAGGCGACCCGGCCGTTCTTGCCGGCCCAGGCCCGAGGGGCGACAGTGGTCTTCCGCCGCCCTATGCCGTGCTCCGGATTCGGACGCAAAGGCCCCCTCCCCCGGTTCGGACGCAGAGGCTCCCTGTCCCGCCTTGGGGCGCGTAGGCGACCCTGCCGTTCTTTCCGGCCCAGGCCCGAGGGACGACAGTTGTCTTCCGCCGCCCTATGCCGTGCTCCGTATTCGGACGCAGCGGCCCCCTGCTCCGTATTAGGACGCAGCGGCTCGCTGCTCCGAGATAAGGCGCAGAGACCTCTTGCCTCGAGATGTGGCGCAATGGGCTGCTGCGCCGAGATGGGGAGCACGGCATAGGCGCGGCAGAAGGACTCCGACATCGGCGGTGGCGTCTTGGAGGTGCCCCCGCCGACGGTGCGGATCGGCTATGGCGGTCGGGTCGAACGGAGGACGGATCGAACGGAGGACGGGGCGGGCGCCGGGGGCGGCTCGGGCGCCGGGGCGGCTCGGACGCCGGGGGCGGCTCGGACGCCGAGGCGCCAAGAAGCTCAGGGTCTTGCGCGCAGCGCGCGCCGCCGCCAGGGCCGCCCGCTTACCAACCGCGGTCGCGCCACTCCTGGAGGAACGGCCGTTCGACTCCCAGCGCCGTGTCGCGCCCGTGCCCGGGGTAGACCCAGGCGTCGTCCCCGAATCGGTCGAACACCCGCTCGACCACGTCCGCGTAGAGCGACGAGAAGGACTGACCCGGCATCGTCGTGTTGCCGACCCCGCCGGGGAAGAGCGAGTCGCCGGTGAACAGGTGCGTGCGATTTCCCGGTTCGGCATACGCCAAAGCGACGGACCCCGGCGTGTGACCGCGCAAGGCGATGACGTCGAGCCGCGCCCGACCCACCGTGACCACGTCGCCGTGCCGGAGCCGGACCGTCGGTGGCACCGGCAGGGCGTCGGCGTCGTCCTCGCCGGCCGCGGTGGACGCCGGGTGCCGCTGAAGCAGCGCCGCCAGCGCCCGGGTGTGGTCCCAGTGCTGGTGTGTCGTCACGACGAGGTCGAGCCGCCCGCTGCCCTCGGCCACGAGGCCCGTGAGGCGGTCCACGTCGTCGGCCGCGTCGATGAGCAGCTGCTCTCCCGTGGCAGCACAGGTCAGCAGGTAGACGCAGTTGTTCATCGCCGAGACGGTGATTTTGCGGACCGTGAGCCCGGCCAGCTCCCGCACCGAGGTGGGGTCGCCGGGGTGGACGTCATCCCGGTATGCCGGATCGGGGTACCAGCGCGTCGGCGTGGTCATCCGGCGCTCACCGTCGGTGGGGCCGGGTCCGCAGCCCGGGCGAGCCGGAGCAGTGCCTGCGCCCGACCCTCGTGGTCCTGGGCCAGGGCCGCCTCCGTCTCGCTGCGCAGGTAGCGCTCCACGAGGTCCGGCTCGACGTCGTCGAAACCGAAGCCCGCGAGGAGGTCGACATGGTGGTAGACGACCTCGCGGAGCCGAAGCCCCGGCAGTGCGCGGGCGGCGAACAGCCGGCCCCCCGGCGTCCGCTCGACCTGGATCTCGTCGTGCTCGGGGCGGAGCCGGGCCAGGGCATCGGCCAGCCCAGCGGCGGTGCCGGCCAGCGTGTCGAGGAGACCCGAGCGTGGCAGCAGCGCCCAGGACTCGATGTCCGCGGAGCGCTCGGCCTCACCGGCATACATCGTCTCGCCGGTCCCGTCCACGGCCGCCCGAGCCAACCGGGTCAGGCCCTCGGCGTTGCGGGCCAGGTGCGAGAGGACGTGGGCTCGGGACCAGCCGACGCACAGGCTGGGGGCGAGCAGGTCCGTCTCGGTGAGCGTGGCAGCGGTCTTGAGGAGGCGGCGGGTGTGTTCCGCCAGGACGTCCGGACTGGTCGGCATGGCAGGCAGCGTAGCCGCCGTGAGCCGGCACCGCGCCAGGCGTGTCGGCGTTGTCGGTGGGGGCACCTAGGCTGTCACCCGTGCCTGGAGTACCCACCGCTGCGCGCCGCGCCCCGCACGAGACCCTCGTGGTCCGGGGGGCGCGCGAGCACAACCTCAAGAATGTCTCGGTCGAGCTGCCTCGGGACTCGCTCATCGTCTTCACCGGGCTGTCCGGCTCGGGGAAGAGCTCGCTGGCCTTCGACACGATCTTCGCCGAAGGACAGCGGCGGTATGTCGAGTCGCTGTCGGCATACGCGCGGCAGTTCCTCGGCCAGATGGACAAACCGGACGTCGACTTCATCGAGGGGCTCTCCCCGGCGGTGTCGATCGACCAGAAGTCGACCAACCGCAACCCCCGCTCGACGGTGGGGACGATCACCGAGGTCTACGACTACCTGCGGCTGCTCTTCGCCCGGGCCGGGCGCCCGCACTGCCCGACCTGTGGCGAGCCGATCACCCGACAGAGCCCGCAGCAGATCGTAGACCGGCTGCTCGAGCTGCCCGAGGGGACGCGCTTCCAGATCCTCGCCCCGGTCGTGCGGGCGAGGAAGGGTGAGTATGTCGACCTCTTCGCCGAGCTGCAGACCAAGGGCTTCGCGCGGGCCCGGGTCGACGGCGAGGTCGTCGCGCTGACCGAGGTCCCCAAGCTGGAGAAGCAGGTCAAGCACACCATCGAGGTGGTCATCGACCGGCTCGTCGCCAAGGGCGACGACAGCGGGGCCAAGCGCCGGCTCACCGACTCGGTCGAGACCGCGCTCACTCTCGCGGGCGGGACCCTGGTCGTCGACTTCGTCGATCTCGCCGCGGGCGACCCCGAGCGGGAGCGCCGCTTCTCCGAGCGGATGGCCTGCCCGAATGACCACGCGTTGACGATGGACGAGGTCGAGCCGCGGTCGTTCTCGTTCAACTCCCCGTTCGGGGCCTGCCCGTCCTGCCATGGCCTCGGGACCGAGCTGGAGGTCGACCCGGATCTCATCGTCCCCGACGAGGACCTCTCGCTGAGCCAAGGGGCGATCGCGCCCTGGGCGCAGGGGTCGGGGATGGCCGACTACTTCCAGCGGGTCATCGCCGGCCTGGCAGCCGACCTGAAGTTCTCCGTCGACGCTCCGTGGCGCTCGCTGCCGGAGCGGGCCAAGGAGGCGCTGCTGCACGGCCAGAACTACAAGGTCCACGTCACCTACCGCAACCGGTTCGGCCGGGACCGGTCCTACACCACCGGTTTCGAGGGCGCCGTCCCCTTCATCAAGCGGCGGCATGCCGAGACCGAGTCGGACTGGAGCCGGGAGCGCTACGAGGGCTTCATGCGGGAGATCCCGTGTCCGGCGTGCGCCGGCTCGCGGCTCAAGCCAGAGTCGCTCGCCGTCCTCCTCGGCGGTCGCTCGATCGCCGGGATCTGTGCGCTGCCGATCCGCGAGTGCTCGGCCTTCCTCGATGCGGTCGACCTCACCGACCGGGAGCGACAGATCGCCGAGCGGGTCCTCAAGGAGATCCAGGCCCGGCTGGGCTTCCTCCTCGATGTCGGCCTCGACTATCTCTCCCTCGACCGCCCGGCCGGGACCCTGTCCGGTGGGGAGGCGCAGCGGATCCGGCTGGCGACCCAGATCGGCTCGGGTCTGGTCGGGGTGCTCTATGTCCTCGACGAGCCGTCGATCGGGCTGCACCAGCGGGACAACCATCGGCTCATCGAGACCCTGACCCGGCTCCGTGACCTCGGCAACACCCTCATCGTCGTCGAGCACGACGAGGACACCATCGCCACGGCCGACTGGGTGGTCGACATCGGTCCAGGTGCCGGCGAGCACGGGGGAGAGGTCGTCCATAGCGGCTCGGTCGCCGACCTCCTGGCCCACCCCTCGTCGGTGACGGGCAAGTACCTCTCCGGACGGCTCGCCATCCCGACCCCGCCGGTGCGCCGACCCCAGGACGGGCGGGTCGTCACCGTCCACGGCGCCAAGGAGCACAACCTCGTCGACCTCGACGTCTCCTTCCCCCTCAGCAACCTCGTCGCGGTGACCGGGGTTTCCGGCTCGGGCAAGTCGACCCTGGTCAACGACATCCTCTACACGGTCCTGGCGAACCGGCTCAACGGCGCCCGACAGGTCCCCGGCCGGCACAAGTCGGTCTCCGGCCTGGAGCACCTCGACAAGGTGGTCCACGTGGACCAGAGCCCGATCGGGCGGACCCCGCGGAGCAACCCGGCGACATACACCGGCGTTTTCGACCACATGCGCAAGCTCTTCGCCCAGACCTCCGAGGCGAAGATCCGCGGCTACCAACCCGGGCGCTTCTCGTTCAACGTCAAAGGTGGCCGGTGTGACGCCTGCTCCGGCGACGGGACGATCAAGATCGAGATGAACTTCCTCCCGGACGTCTATGTCCCCTGTGAGGTGTGCCACGGTGCGCGCTACAACCGGGAGACCCTCGAGGTCCACTTCAAGGGCAAGACGATTGCCGATGTCCTCGACATGCCGATCGAGGAGGCCGCGACCTTCTTCGCCGCGGTGCCCGCCATCGCCCGGCACCTGACCACGCTGGTCGACGTCGGGCTCGGGTATGTCCGGCTGGGCCAGCCGGCACCGACGCTGTCCGGCGGTGAGGCGCAGCGGGTCAAGCTGGCCTCCGAGCTGCAGAAGCGCTCCACCGGCCGGACCGTCTACGTCCTCGACGAGCCGACCACGGGCCTGCACTTCGAGGACATCCGCAAGCTTCTCGGCGTCCTCCAGGGCCTGGTCGACAAGGGCAACACCGTCATCGTCATCGAGCACAACCTCGACGTCATCAAGAGCGCCGACTGGGTGGTCGACATGGGCCCTGAGGGCGGCAGCGGGGGCGGGCGGGTCATCGCCGAGGGCACCCCGGAGCAGGTCGCCGCGCGGCCGGAAAGCCACACCGGGACCTTCCTGCGCCGGGTCCTTCCCGCCGAGGCGGCGCCGCGGCCAGTGCCCAAAGGTCGTAGTCCCCGTAGGACCAAGGTCGCGTTGTCGGCAGCCGCCTCCTCGTGAAGACTGCTTTCAGGTTCACCGTCAAGGATTCAACGGTATGCCGGACCCGTCCCGGGCCGGCCGACGAAGGCCCGCCCCCGGGCGGCTGACGAACAGGGAGACCATGACCACCTCAGACCTCACCCGCCGATCCGTCGTCCAGGGCGCCGCAGCCGTCGGGCTCGGTGCCGTCGCCGTCGGCACCCTCGCTGCGTGCGGCTCCTCGACCCCGGCCCCGGCCGCGGCCAGCCCGTCGTCCTCCGCCGGCTCGACCCCCAGCGGCTCTGCGGCCAGCGGCACCACCGTGGCCAAGGCGGACGTGCCCGTCGGCGGTGGCAAGGTCGTCGACCAGGTCGTCGTCACCCAGCCGACGGCGGGGGACTTCAAGGCCTTCACCGCGGTGTGCACGCACAACCAGTGCCTGGTGTCGAAGATCGAGGGCGGCAATATCGTCTGCACCTGCCACGGGTCGACCTTCGACGCCGCGACCGGGGCCGTGAAGGGCGGCCTTGCGACCGCGCCGCTGGCCGCTAAGACCGTGACGGTCAGCGGCGACAACCTCGTGGTCTCCTGACCAGCGAGCCGGCCGCCGGGCCGACCCTGGTCGAGGCGCTGGGCGGGCGAGACCTGGTCGTCAACGAACGCCTCACCGGCCTGACCGACCACGGGGAGATCGCCGACGTCGAGCTGGACGGTTGCGTCCTCGACGCCTGCGACCTCGAGGGACTCACCTGGCGCCGCGTCGTGCTGCGCGAGTGCCGGTTCATCGGGTGCAACCTCAGCCGGGTCCGCTTCGTCGACACCAGGCTCGTCGACTGTGTCATCGAGGGCGGCAAGGCCCTCGGTGTCGGCTGGTCGGGGGCTCGGTTGTCCGAGGTGGCCACGGTGCCGCTGCACCTTGTCGACGTCCGCGTCGACTTCGGCAGCTTCACCGGTATGCCGTTGCGGGGGGCCCGGCTGATCCGCTGTTCAGCCCGGGAGGCCGACTTCACCGACGCCGACCTCCGCGAGGCGGACCTGACCGGCACGATGCTCGCCGGCGCCCGTTTCGCCGGCGCGGACCTGCGCGACGCCATCCTCGTCGACGTCGACGAGCACGACATCGACCCCCGGGAGACCCAGGTCCGCGGGGCACGCTTCTCACCCGCTGGCGCGGCCCGGTTGCTCGACCCCTTCGGCGTCGTCGTGTCCTGACCCGATCCCCGGCGCTGTCGGGGGGCCCGCCTACAGTGGGTCCGTGGCAGACCCGGCGAGCTACCGACCCCGGCCGGGGCAGATCCCGGTCGACCCCGGGGTCTACCGGTTCCGGGACGCCCACGGTCGGGTCATCTACGTCGGCAAGGCCAAGTCGCTGCGCCCGCGGCTGTCGTCATACTTCCAGGACGTCGCGGCG
>WBZP01001579.1_pt1 | contig 27566 bp, 23 predicted proteins | sample 5204301 | NCBI WGS metagenome assembly WBZP01 (sample SAMN12412401, study PRJNA552823) | activated sludge metagenome | isolation source: activated sludge from nitrification reactor of wastewater treatment plant... | place: USA: Pennsylvania | collected 2017 | reverse complement strand
GCTTGAAGCAAAAGACTCCGCGCTGGGTGATTCCAGCAGCGCTGTCTGCGGTGGCTGTGCTGGGTCTACTGTTCATTTCGCAGAGTGGATCGCAAAAGAGCACCGAGACAAGCTCGACGGTGCAAGCACCGACAGCAAGCTCGACGGCACCAGCGGCAGAGACTACGCCAAAGGCTGAAGTCGCACCGGCTCCGTCCACTGTGACACCGACTGAAGCAGCAAAGCCTGCGGCAGTAGCCAGCGTCGGGACACCAGCAGCAGATCCGGCCTCTGCGCCCAAGCCGGAAGGAAGCGCTATCGCTGAAGCCAAGCCAGAGCCTGCGACGAAGCCAGCCCCAACGGTTGAGCCGCTTCCAGTCCCCGCAGAGCCAAAGCCAGCGTCCGCAAAGCCAGAGCCGACGGTGGCCAAGTCGGAGCCCAAGCCTGAGCCCAAGCCGACGGTGGCCAAGTCGGAGCCCAAGCCAGAGCCCAAACCGACGGTGGCCAAGTCGGAGCCCAAGCCTGAGCCCAAACCGACGGTGGCAAAATCGGAGCCCAAAGCAGCCAAGCCTGAGCCGAAGCCGACGGTGGCCAAATCAGAGCCCAAGTCGGAACCCAAGCTGGAACTCAAGCCTCCGGTTGATGCCGCACCAGCCAAAGGTCCGAGCGAAGTTGCGTCACTGGTCAGTCTCGGCAAGCAAAAGCTCGATGATGGAGACGTGGACGCAGCCATCGCCAGCTTCAAGCGAGCCGTTCAGCTCGACGGAAAAAACGCGGATGCCGTCGCTGGCCTTGGCGAAGCGAGCTTTGAGCATGGCAACTTCGACGCGGCAGCCAAGTACCTGGCGCAAGCAGCCAAGCTGTCGCCGCGCAAGCTGTCGTATCAGGAGATGCTCGCGCAGGCACAGTTCAAGCTCGGTCGCTACAAAGAGGCGGCGGAGACGTGCCGAAAAATCCTCAAAGAAAGCCCCGGATCAGGCCGAGCCAAACAAACGCTCGAGCAAGCCGAAAAGAAGCTCGACGACATGTAACGAGCGTCGAGCGCTCACCCTCAGTTGAAGTAAGGTATGTTCTTCCCGCGCTCGGAGCGTCGGGGAGGTAAGGAGACACCATGCGTAGCGTTGTCAAAGGTTCTGGCTTTGTGGTCGGGGAACATCTGGTCCCAAACGCCCGGTTCGAAAAGATCATGGATACGTCGGATCAGTGGATTCGCGAGCGCTCAGGAATCGAGCAGCGCTATTTCGTCGCCGACGGCACATCGACGTCTGACCTCGGTGCTCGCGCCAGCAAGATCGCCATGGAACAGGCCGGCGTCGGTCCGCAGGACATTGACTACGTGGTCTTTGCGACGATGACGCCGGATCACTACTTCCCAGGCTGTGGCAGCATCATGCAAAGCAAGCTGGGACTTCGGAACATTCCGGCGCTCGATATTCGGCAGCAGTGCACGGGCTTTGTGTACGCGCTTCAGGTGTCCGACGCACTGCTCAAGTCGAAGGTCGCCAAGACGCTGCTGCTCGTCGGAGCGGAGACGCACTCACCGTTTATGCCGTTTTCGGACTGGCCGACGATTCTGGGACTGGCTGACAACGAACCGACGCCGGAGCAGCGTGCGCTGCATACCTCGGTGCGCGATCGTGCGGTGCTGTTCGGCGATGCCGGTGGCGCGATTGTCCTTCAGCGAGAAGATGACGAGACCGAGCGCGGTCTGATCGACTTTGAGCTTCACGCCGACGGTACTGGCTATAACAAGCTCTACGTTCCGTCGGGAATGGCGCATCGTCCCTATGTCTCGCCGGAGATCATCAATCGGCTCGATCACGTTCCCCACATGGACGGCAAGTTCGTGTTCCGAATGGCCGTGACCAAGATGCCCGAGGTGGTTCGCTCGCTGCTCGCACGGCACAACCTGACCATCGACCAGATCGACCACTTCATCTTCCACCAGGCAAACCTGCGCATCAACGAAGCGGTCCAGGTGTCACTCGGCATCAAGCCGGAGCGCATCTACAACAACATCCAGAAATACGGCAACACGACCGCTGCGACGATTCCGATTGCCTACGATGAGTGTCGTCGCTCAGGCCGGATCAAGCGCGGCGACTTGCTGTGCTTTGTCGGACTCGGCGCGGGCTTCCACTGGGGCGCAGCCCTGCTTCGCGACTAACCAGCCGTCTCCGCCCTCCCCGCTCTGGCTGCACCAGGCAGCATCCATCGATACGGTCCGCGCAGAGAAAGCGCGCGACATGCTCGCGTCCAGTCCCAAAGCTGCGATATCCTGAAACAAACCCGGCTCCGGGTTTGGGGATACCGCATGGGGGGATGGGGACGAAGGGCCGTTGTGCTCCCGCTGCTGCTGGGTAGCGGCTGCGTATCGAGTGCGCAGCATCAGGCCAAAGTCGAGGAGCTAGAGCGGCTACGCAGCGAGACGCAGCGAAGTGAGCAGAAGTGGCTCGAACGGCTCGACAGGCAGTCCGCCAAGCTCGGAGACCTTCAGCAGCAGCTACTGCAGAGCGAGGCCCGCGTCACGGAGCTGGGAAAGAGCATCCAGCAAGTGCGGGACCTATCGGTGCAGCTCGATCAGCGGCTCACGCTGCTTCACAGTAGGCCGTGTACGCCCGAAAGCGCAGCCGAACCACATAGCCCCGAGCCGAGCGCTGCGAAGCGACCCATCATCCGCTTTGAAAGCAAAGCGCCGCGCCGACCGTAGCGTCTTGGACTACCAGCGCTGCGCATCCTCGGGAGGCTTTGCGTTGTGCGAAAACAGCGCCCAGCGATGACCGAACGGATCGCGCAAAATCCCATAGCGATCGCCCCAGAACTGATCGGCCAGCTCAAGCTCCGCCACCGCGCCCGCCGCAATCGCTCGGTTCCACACCGCATCGACGTCGTCCAGCTCAAGCTGAATCGACACCGACGAGCCACCGAGTGCAAGTGGGTTGCTCTTGCGCCCGCCGGTATGCTCGGGGAACTCGTCGCTCAGCATCACCACGCCGCCGTTGATAAGCAGCGTTGCATGGGTCACACGCTTGCCGTCTTCGGCCATGTAATGATCTGACACTTTGGCGTCGAAGACCTGCTGGTAAAACGCGAGCGCTGCGGTCGCATTGTCCATCGCCAAGTACGGAACAACGGAAAGACGTGGCTGTTTCTGCTGGTTCTGTTCGCTATGTGTAGTGGACATCACAGACTCCTTGTGAGGAAAGAACAGTCACCTGATCTCTCGTTCAGTGTCAACTACGATCGCACAGCAAACCACGCAGGCCTACTGCAACACACCCTGCCCGACACCAGTGGGCCGCTACAGCTCGTCGATACCAAACGGCAAGACCTGGCGAATGTGCGACGCATCCAGCAGCAGCATCAGCAGCCGATCGACCCCAAGCGCCACGCCACCCGACGGCGGCATTCCTTCGGCCAGCGCCGCCAAAAAGCGCTCGTCGATGGGATACGCCGCAAGCCCGCGCCGCTTTCGCTCTTGCAGATCATGGACGAATCGCTGTCGCTGCTCGTCGGGATCGCACAGCTCACCGAAGCCGTTACACAGCTCCAGACCGGCGACGTAGGCTTCGAAGCGCTCGACGACGTGCGGCGAACCAGGCTTGCGTCGAGCGAGCGCACACAGCGGACTGGGCCAGTCGCACAAGATCAGTGGTCGATACACACCGTCGGGACCAGGCGCGCAGAGCTTCGGCTCAACGTGATCCAAAAAGACCGAAAAGAACAGATCGTCCCAGGCCCAAAACGGCTGTCCCTCGTCATCGATCAGCGTCGGCTGCGGCACGCGATAACCGCCCGCTTGCAGCTTGGCTGCCAGCTCTGGCGAAGTCTCGTCGCCACGAACATCCAGCCCGGAATGCATCAGCACGGCTTGTCTGACCGTCAGCTCTGGCCACGGCAGCGACAGATCGATGATCTGCTTACCCGTCGGAACTTCTGATGATGGCTCGACGGTGCGTACAAAGCGCGGACTCCCGTGAAGCTCTGACGCGAGCTGAGCCGACAGCGACGCGACATCTTGCGCCACGGCTCGCCAGTCTTCGTAGGCCCGATACCACTCGAGCATCGTGAACTCGGGATTGTGATGCGGACCCGCTTCGCCCGAGCGAAACACCTTGCCGAGGCTGTAGATTCGTCGCAGACCCGACACGAGCAAGCGCTTGAGCTGATATTCCGGCGACGTAATCAGATAGCGAGGAGCCTGGGAATTCTGGGCATCAGCGACGGAAAATCCCTGTAAGTGCAGCTCCAAGCCAGGCGAGGGCACGACGAGCGGCGCTTCGATTTCCAAAAAGTCGTGCTGTGCGAAATAGCGACGAATGGACGACAGCGCTTGGCCTCGCTTCGCGAGCAGCTGTCGCCGACGATCACGATTCAGACGGAAGTAATCACCGCCCGGTGAAGGAAAGGGCTGACCGGTTCCTTGCGGAGTGGCCAGCAGCGACAGCGACTCGACGACAGGTAAGCCGGTCGAATGCACCGACTCGGAGACCGTCAGCTCCACAAAGTCTGCGGCACGCGGTGAAGGCAGCGAATCGGGAAGGAAATAGCGAACGCGCTCGTCGCCATCGTCAAAGAGCAGCGTCTGTGACGATACTTCGACGAGCCGACCACGCAGTCGAGTCGACATGTGTAGAAAACAAGTGCCTTCGCAGAGCGCGAAGGCCAGCGGTTAGCCGCGAATACGCTCGATGTAGATGCCTTCGCGGGTGTCGATGCGGAGCAGATCGCCCTCGTTGATGAACAGCGGAACGTTGATGCTCGCGCCGGTCTCGAGGGTGGCAGGCTTGGTGACGTTGTTCGCGGTGTCGCCTTTGACGCCCGGTTCCGAGTGAGTCACACGAAGCTCGACGAAGTTTGGCAGCGTCACCGAGATCACGCGACCGTTGTAGAAGGTCAGCGAAACGTCGGTGTTTTCCTTCATGAACTGCCAGTCGTCGCCAACCGTCACCGACGGAACGCTGACTTGGTCATAGGACTGCTTGTCCATGAACACGAAGGACTCGTCGCCTTCTTTGTACAGGTAGGTCGACGCCTTTTCTTCGACGTCGGCGCCTTCCATCTTTTCGCCGGAGCGAATGTTGCGCTCAATCACGCCGCCGGTGAGAAGGTTCTTCATCCGTGTGCGGGTGAACGCCTGGCCTTTGCCTGGCTTAACGAACTGCGCCTCGACGACGATGAAGGGAGCGCCGTCGACCATGATCTTCAGACCTTTGCGCAGGTCCGACGTATCGTACATGTAACCCATGTTTGCCTCGAAATGAAACGCGTCAGCGATGGACGGGAAGTCAGTGATATTTCCCGAGCGCGCGCTTTTTTACAGCGCTTCGAGGCCGAGAGTCAACAACCCAAAACGGCAGCCCCGCACTTGTCAGCGCAGAAGCTCTCTTGCTACCGTTTCGCGAAGATGCGGTGGGTGGTCCACTGCAAGCACGACGGAACAGGAGAACGGTGATGAAGAAGCTTTCGGCTCTGCTCGGTCTGGGTATTTCGCTGTGGGCGCTTTCGGCAGACGCAGCGGTGACGGTTCGTTATTACAACCGCGACTCGAAGAAGTACACCTTCGATGCGACCTGTAGCGGATCCAAATCCCCGGTGACGTTCGACGGCAGCACCACTTCTTCCGCCACCATCCAGGGCTCGGGACCGTGCAAGGTCGAAGGCGTCACCCTCAAGGGCGGCGAAAACATCGAGATCAAAGACGGCAAGATCATCGTCAAGTAAGCTCGGTCCAGTTCGCCCGACGAGCACCGCAAGCCAGCGGACTCGTTCGGGCCCAGTCCCCGATTCCCATGTGAGGTATGTCTGCCATGCGCACCCGAGCGGCTGTTGCTTATCAAGCCAATCAACCCCTGGTCATCGAGGAAGTGGATCTCGAAGGACCCAAGCGGGGCGAAGTCCTGATCGAAATCAAAGCCACGGGCGTCTGTCACACCGACGAGTTCACTCGCTCTGGTGCTGATCCCGAAGGCCTGTTCCCGGTCATCTTTGGCCACGAAGGCGCGGGCGTTGTCGTCGAAGTCGGACCCGGCGTTACGTCGCTACAGCCCGGCGATCACGTCATCCCGCTCTACACGCCCGAGTGCCGAGGCTGCAAGTCGTGCTTGTCACGCAAGACCAACCTCTGCACGGCCATTCGCGCGACGCAGGGAAAAGGACTTATGCCCGATGGAACCAGCCGATTTTCCATCAAGGGCAAGCCGATTCATCACTACATGGGCTGCTCGACGTTCGCCAACCACACGGTGCTGCCCGAGATCGCGCTCGCCAAGGTTCGCAAAGACGCACCGTTTGACAAGATCTGCTACCTCGGCTGCGGCGTGACGACGGGAATTGGCGCAGTGCTGTTTACCGCCAAGGTCGAAGCTGGCGCCAACGTCGTCGTGTTCGGACTCGGCGGCATCGGACTCAACGTCGTTCAGGGCGCAAAGCTCGTCGGTGCTGACAAGATCATTGGCGTCGATATCAATCCCGCCCGCGAGTCGATGGCTCGCCAGTTCGGCCTGACTCACTTCGTCAACCCGAAGGAAATCAAGGGTGACTTGGTGGCGCACCTCGTCGAGCTAACCGGCGGTGGTGCAGACTACAGCTTCGAGTGCGTCGGCAGCGTACAGCTGATGCGACAAGCGCTCGAGTGCTGCCATCGCGGCTGGGGCGTGTCGGTGGTCATCGGTGTCGCTGGCGCTGGTCAGGAAATCTCGACGCGACCGTTCCAGCTTGTGACGGGCCGCGTGTGGAAGGGATCTGCGTTTGGCGGAGCCCGAGGACGCACCGACGTACCGCGCCTGGTCGACTGGTACATGGACAAAAAGATCGAGATCGATCCGATGATCACGCACAAGCTGCCGCTCGAGCGAATCAACGAAGCGTTCGACCTGATGCACGCCGGCGAGTCAATCCGCACGGTGGTCGAGTTCTAAATGAACCCGCGCGTCACCACTCGCAGTGAGCAAGCGTGCTTCGGCGGCACCCAAGGCTTTTACGAACACATCAGCATCGAGTGCTTGGGGCCGATGCGCTTTGCGGTCTATCTGCCACCGGGAGCCAGCGTCGAGCATCGCGTGCCTGCACTGTACTTTCTGGCTGGGCTGACCTGCACCGAGGAGACGTTCGTCATCAAGGCCGGTGCGCAGCGACTCGCGGCAGAGCTTGGCATCGCGCTCGTGACGTGTGACACCAGCCCTCGTTCCGCGCGCTTTCCGACGGATGACGAGCGCTGGGACTTTGGCCAAGGTGCTGGCTTTTACCTCGACGCAACTGCCCTGCCGTGGTCCAGCGCCTATCGCATGCGCAGCTACGTCACCGCCGAGCTGCGCTCGATCATTGAGTCCAGCTTCCCCGTTCGCAGTGACCGTCGAGGAATCTTTGGACACTCGATGGGTGGACACGGTGCCCTGACGCTGGCGCTGGCTCATCCGGGTCTTTATCAGAGCTGCTCGGCCCTTTCGCCAATCTGTGCTCCGATGGAAGTGCCGTGGGGACAGCTCGCGTTTTCGCGCTACCTGGGCAACAAGCCAGCGACGTGGCGAGCCTACGATGCGTGCGCGCTTCTCGACGATGGACATCGCTTTGCGGGAGAGCTGCTCGTCGATCAAGGCCTGGCCGACAAGTTTTTGGAGCGAGAGCTTCGTCCCGAGCTGCTCGAAGCGGCCTGCGCACGAGCCAGTCAGTCACTTCGTCTGCGTCGACACCAAGGCTACGACCACAGCTACTACTTCATCGCAACCTTCGTCGAAGATCACTTGCGGCATCACGCCCAGGCGCTGCTCGCTCCGTAACGATCCCAGCGACGGGAACTCCCACGATCTCTACTTAAAGCGCGGCTTGTAGTGTGCGACGCTCTGATACGGATCGGGCCAGCGCATCGAGTGACCTTGCTCAGCGGCGGCATGTCGCGTCCAGTACGGATCAAACAAGTGCGCCCGCGCCAGCAGCGCCAGATCTGCGCGTCCCGCCGCAATGATGCTGTTGGCGTCGGAATACGACGAGATGTTACCGACCGCCATCGTCGCAATTCCGACTTGAAGTCGCAGCTCTTCCGCAAACGGGGTCTGATACAGCCGTCCGTACTGCGGACGACCTTCTTGCGCGGTGCCGCCCGACGACACATCGATGATGTCCGCGCCCGCTTGCTTGAGCAGCTTGGCAATCCCTATCGCATCCCCCGGCAGCAGTCCGCCCGGCGCCCAGTCATGCGCCGAGATGCGCACCGAGATCGGCTTTTCCTCGGGCCACGCTGCGCGCACCGCCGCAAACACTTCCAGCGGAAAGCGCATCCGATTGACGAGCGAGCCACCGTATTCGTCGGTCCGCAGGTTGCTCAGCGGCGAGATAAAGCTCGACAGCAAGTAGCCGTGTGCCATGTGCAGCTCAAGCAGATCAAAGCCCGCCATATCCGCCATTTCCGTCGCAGACACAAAGTCTGAAAGCAGCGTCAGCATGTCCGCGCGCGTCATCTCGCGAGGAACCTGGCTCTGCGCATTCCAAGCAATCGCCGACGGAGCAATGAGCGGCCACGCTTCATCTGGCGGCAGCGGCGCGTCACCTTGCCACGGCCTCGCTACCGCACCTTTTCGTCCCGCATGTGCAAGCTGAACCCCGATCTTGGCGTCGCTGTGCTGGTGAACAAAATCGACGATGCGCTTCCACGCCGGTACGTGCTCCGGCTTATATAAGCCTGCGCAGCCCGGAGAGATTCGACCGTCTCGACAGACATCGGTCATCTCGGCGATCACCAGACCCGCACCGCCAATCGCGCGACTTCCCAGGTGAACCAAGTGCCACTCACCCGGTGTTCCATCGTCGGCAGAGTACTGACACATCGGTGACACCGCGATGCGATTGGGCAGCAGCAGATCGCGAATCCGCAGCGGCGTAAACATCGGTGGCGGCGCCGGATGCCGACTCAGCTTGATGCCCGACTGCTGCTCCGCTTGTGCGGCAATGTGCTCGTTGACCTGGGCAATGAAGCTGGGATCGCGCTGCTGAAGGTTTTCGTGGGTAATCCGCAGCGACCTCGTCAGCAAGCTGAAGCCAAACTGCCACGGCTCCAGGTTCATAAAGCGCTCGGTGTGCTCAAACCACTCCAGCGAGGTCTGCGCCGTTCGCTGAATGCTCTCGACGACGGGACGACGCTCGGCTTCGTACGCCGTCAGCGCGTCTTTCACCGAGCCAGTTCCCGATCGCAGCGCCTTCGCCAGCGCAATCGCATCTTCCATCGCCAGCTTGGTGCCCGATCCGATCGAAAAGTGCGCCGTATGCACCGCATCCCCGAGGAGAACGACGTTCTTGTGGCTCCACGTTCCGCAGCGCACCGTCGGAAAGCTTCGCCACATGCTGCGGTTTTTGCACAGCTTGTGACCGCCAAGACGCGGCGCAAACAGCGCTTCACAATAAGCCACCGTCGCATCTTCGTCGGCCTGATCGAGTCCCGCGCGCAGCAGCGTCTCCGCCGTACACTCGACGATGAACGTCGACTGCGGCTCTCCTGGCGCGGCGCTCTGCGTATAGCGATACGAGTGAACCCGCCACAGTCCGTGCTCGTTTTCGTCGAAGAAAAACGTAAACGCGGGCAGCGGCTGCGTGCTCCCGAGCCATACAAAGCGATTCGGACGCCAGTCGATCTGCGGCGCAAACGCATCGGCAAAGCGCGTCCGCACGACACTGTTTAGCCCGTCGCTGCCCACCACCAAGTCGGCATCCAGATAGGCATCCACGTCGTGTGGCGCCAGATCGCGCTCGAACTCCAGCTCGACGCCAAGTGCCTGCGCGCGCTGCTGCAAGATCCGCAGCAGATCGTGCCGTCCCAGCCCCGCAAAGCCATGCCCACACGAGCGCACCACCTGATCGCGATAAAACACGTCGATGCTATCCCAGTGGTAAAAGCTGCGCTCGATCGCGTCGTAGCTCTCGGCATCCTCGTCGCGGAGGTGTTCCAGCGTCTGATCGGAAAACACCACACCGAAACCGAACGTGTCCGACGGACGGTTCCGCTCGATGACCCGGACCCGATTCCGAGGATCGGCTTTCTTCATCAAGATCGCCAGGTACAGACCTGCCGGACCACCACCGAGACAGACGATGTGCATGGACACTGAAATATCACCCGCTGGCGCAAAGGTCTATCGAAGTGCTCCGACGGAAAGCGATATACTCTGACCCACCATGACAGTGGCAAATCAGCGGACGAAGCAGACCGAACAGCGCTTCGCGGTGATTGGAGGAGGCGTCACCGGCTGCGTGCTCGCCGAGCGAATTCAGCAGCGGCATCCCGACGCGAGCGTCACACTGCTGGAAGCAAGCGGCACCCTCGGTGGACTGTCGGTACGCAGCGAGCCCGATCCGATCGGCTGGGATCGCTTCTATCACGTCGTGACGCCACAGGATGTGCTGCTCCTCGACTGGCTAAAACGGCTAGGCGTTGCGGATCGACTGCGCTGGAAGAGCGCGCACACTGGCTTTTACGCCGATGGACGACTGCATCGCTTCGACACGCCGCTCGATTTTCTGCGCTTTCCGCCGCTGAACCTGCTCGACAAGGGACGGCTTGCGGCCAGCATCTTGTATGCATCGCGCGTGACCGACGGAACACCGCTGTGGAACATCACCGCCAGCGACTGGCTGCGTCAGATCGCCGGCACCGAGGTCTATCGCAAGTTCTGGGAACCACTTTTGCGCGCCAAGCTCGGCAGCGCCCACAACGAAGTCGCTGCGACGTTCATCTGGTCGACGATTCGCAGGCTCTACGCAACCCGACAGGCCGAGGGACGACGCGAAGCATTCGGCTACATCTCCGGCGGGTATGCACCGGTATTTTCCGTCGCTGAGCAGTATCTAGCCAAGCTCGGCATCGTGGTCCGCAAGCACGCTTGTGTCACCAGCATCAGCGACGTCGGTGATGGCAGCACGCGCATTGCGCTCCGCGATGGTGGCGAAGTCATCGTCGATCGCGTCATCTACACCGGTCCGTCGAGGTTTCTGCCCGAGCTGTGCCAGCAGCTGCCGATTCCTCCGTCGCTCGTCGCGCGCGCCAAGGCAATTCGTTACCTGGGCGTCCTGTGCATGGTCGTCAAGCTGACGCGACCGTTTTGTCCGTATTACGTGCTGAACCTGACCGATCCGGGGCTGCCGTTTACGGGCGTGATTGGTCTGTCGACGCTGGTAGATCCAAGTGAGACGGGCGGACATCACCTCGTCTATCTGCCGCGCTATCTTCCCGACGACGATCCCGACTTTGACAAGCCCGACGAAGCGTTTACTGAGCCATTCTTTTCCGCGCTGGAACGAATCGGTCACAGCCGCGGCTTCCGTCGAGACGAAGTCATCGTTCACAAGCTGTTCCGAAGTCGCTTCGTCAGTCCGATTGCGGTCCGAGGCTACGACCAGCAGCGGCTGCCTATTCCGCTTGTGCCACGACGCCTGTACCTGCTAAACACCGGGCGCATCCTCGGCGGAACGCTCAACAACAGCCAGATGATCGAAGAAGTCGAGCGCGGTCTCGACGAGATCTTGGCGTAGCGCAGTCAGGAACGCGAAGCCCAACGCAAAGAGCGCATGGAACCCAAGCTAAGCGACAGCAGCCTCGCCGATGTCATCTCTCGCAAGCGGATCATCTTGGTGGTCGGCTCGGGCGGCGTCGGAAAGACCACGACTTCTGCGACGCTGGGACTGCTGGCTGCGCTGCGTGGAAAGCGCGTGTTGGTGCTGACGATTGATCCGGCGCGACGGCTTGCGGATGCCCTATCGGTGTCGGCGCTGAGCCACGAGATTCAAAAGGTTCCCGAAGATCGGCTGCGTGTGCTGGCCGAAGCCCGAGGAGAAGCGCCGGTTCCGGGTGGAACGCTCGACGCGATGATGCTCGATCAAAAGCGTGCGTTTGACGACTTGGTGACGCGCTATGCGCCCGATCCGAAGCTGCGCGAGCGGGTGTTCAGAAACCAGATTTATCAGCAGATCTCGTCGGCGCTGGCTGGCTCGCATGAATACGCGGCGATGTCGCGGCTGTTCGAGCTGTCGCAGCTCGATCGCTATGACCTGCTCGTGATGGATACGCCACCGACGGAAAATGCGATCGATTTTCTCGATGCGCCGCAGAAGATGTCGCAAGCGGTCGAGTCCGAAGCGATTCAGTGGATCATGAAGCCGTACTTGCAGCAGGCTGGGAGCTTTTCGCTGCGGCTGCTCGGGATGGGCGGAACGCTGGTGCTCAAAGGTCTGGCGCGCTTTGTCGGGTCCGATTTTCTGTCGCAAGTGGCCGAGTTCTTCGTCGAGTTCCAAGCGGTCCTGGCTGGCTTCCGAGAGCGTGCGCAGAAAGTCACGTCGCTGCTGCAAAAGCCTGAAGTCAGCTTCCTGCTCGCGTGTAGTCCCGAGTCGCTGAGCATCGATGAAGCGCTGTATTTTTACGAGCGACTGTCACGGGCCAAGATGCCGCTCGGTGGCTGCATCGTGAATCGGGTTCACACCGCGCTGCCCGAAGTGCCGAGCGAGCTTGCACCGCTTCTGCAAGCGCGACCTGAGCTGTCCGGGTACGCGACGGATGACGTGCAGCAGCTGGCCGAGCAGCTCCATCGCATCTACGCCGAGCAGCGCATCTTGGCCGCCAATGACGCAGCGTCGATTGCGCGACTGGCCCAAAAGCTTCAGCTTCCGATGAGCCAGGTGCCGCTGCTCCCGCAAGACGTTCACGATGCCGGAAGCATTGCCGCAGTCAGCAAGCACCTGATTCCGGTCAAAGCGTAATCTGCGTCGCAAATTAGATGTCTTTTGATCGCCGCTCGCAGATGAGAGACACTAGGCGGTCATGCAGGATCTTCGACTGTACTTTCCGGGTCAGCTTGCGTGGCTTGCGCAAGCGGTAGAAGAAACCGGGCTGGTGGGACCGCTGCTCTGTGATGGCGAAAGCCTGAATGAGTGGTGCGAGGGAGAAGCGCTCAAGCTGCCGGTGCGGGTGAACCTTACGCGGGCCAAGCGCGATGGAGAGATGGAGATCTCTGCGCCTGTGTTTGTGCGGCTGTTTACTCGCTACGATGAGCCGGTGCAAGAAGCGGAAGTGGCTGACTTTGCGGTGCAGCTTGCGCTGGCGCTGACGGCCCATGCGCATGCTGCCGTCGACATTGGAACGATGGGCTACGACGGTGGTGAAGACTATTCGTTCACGATTGAGACGTCGCTGCCCGCTCGGTAACGCTAGACGCTGAAGCTCGATCCGCAGCCGCAGGTCGACTTGACGTTCGGGTTGTGGAACTTGAAGCCCGCGCCCTGGAGTTCTTCGACGTAGTCAATCTCGGTGCCGCGCAGATACTGAAGGCTCATCTGGTCGACGATGACGGTGACGCCGTTCGACTGAAGCTGCTTGTCCATCGGCGTGCTCGTGTCAAAGTACAGGTCGTACGAAAAGCCCGAGCAGCCTCCACCGACGATGCGAACGCGCAGAAACATCGACTCTTCGATGCTTTCCTGATCGCGGATTTCCTGGACCTTCTTGGCAGCCACTTCCGTCAGCAGGATCGGCGACGTAGCGGCAACGGGCACAACCGGCACCTGCTCAGCAGCAGCGTCGGGCTTGCGGATGTTGGTGGTAATCACGGACATGGGTTCCTCCAAACGTTCTTTACTGTGTCTACCCGAGGTTCGCTAGCGCCTCGGCGGTTGGAATGGTTGGCACGTAACGGTGGCACGCCATCGAAACAGTGGGCCGCGCGGCGCATATTGTTGTCTCGAAAGGTTGCAATTGCCACTGGCTCATGATCGAATGGCTCACGCAGAGCGGCTCGTCGACGTGATGCAGCCTGTTATGCGCGAAAACAGCACGTAGGTCCACCACAAAAGCTTACGTAACGTAAGACTATGGCGCTCTGGCAGCGTCGTCAAGACCAGCCACGGATCGTCACTCACTTGCTCATCAAGTCGCCATGCCGAGCTACCAACAATACCTTCAGCAAGTAAAGGCGCAGGTTCATGAGGTGTCGCCGTCACAGCTTCAGCAGCATCCACCGCAGCTGATCTTGGATGTGCGAGAACCCGACGAACACCAACAAGGAATCATTCCCGGTGCGGTGCCGATTCCGCGAGGACAGCTAGAAGGACGCATCGAGTCGCTGGCCAGCAGTCCCGAGACGGAAATGGTCGTCTACTGCGCGGCAGGAAGTCGATCAGCGCTCGCGGTCCGCACGCTACAGCAGATGGGATATCAGCGCGTGTCGTCGCTGCAAGGTGGCATCACAGCGTGGCGAAGTGCCGGTTTTCCCGTCGAACAGCCGCTGGTGTTTACCGCCGCACAGCGCAGTCGCTACGCCCGTCACATCATGCTTCCGGAAGTGGGTGAAGCGGGACAGGCCAAGCTGCTGAAAAGTCGAGTGCTGCTCGTCGGTGCTGGCGGACTGGGATCACCCGCTGGCTATTACCTGGCTGCCGCTGGCGTCGGAACGCTTGGGATCGTCGATGACGATGTCGTCGATGAGTCCAACCTGCAAAGACAGATCCTGCACAACACCACGCGCGTCGGACGTCCGAAGGTGGAATCAGCCCGTCAGACGCTGAGCGAGCTAAATCCCGACGTACAAGTCATCACACATCGCACCCGGCTTCAGCGCGACAACGCGATCGAGATCTTGCGCGGCTACGATGTCATCATCGACGGCGCAGACAACTTCCCAACGCGCTATCTGCTGAGCGATGCGTCGCTGCTGCTGCGCATTCCGGTGGTTCACGCTTCGATCTTTCGCTTCGAAGGACAGCTCACCACGTTTTTGCCGTGGCAAGGTCCGTGCTATCGCTGTCTGTATCCTGAGCCGCCGCCGCCAGACTTGGCTCCGTCGTGCCACGAAGCGGGAGTCTTCGGAGTGCTGCCCGGTGTCGTCGGTGTGCTGCAAGCGACGGAAGCGCTCAAGATCTTGCTCGGAATGGGCGAGACGCTGTCGGGACGGCTGGTCATCTACGAAGCGCTGTCGACGAAGTTTCGAGACATGCTGCTGCGTCGGGCCTCGGACTGTCGGCTGTGCAGTGATCCGAGTCGTCCCATCGAGCTTATCGATTACCAGGCGTTCTGCGCAGGCTAAGCCCTGTAAGCCTCATAGTTTTTGTAACTTCGGCCACAGTTTTACAAAGAAGACCAGAGCAAATCGGATATCTTAGTCTGGATGGATCAGGCCGAATCTGCACAGCCGTCCCCCGCTGCGGAGTCAGGTGGGGCGATGCGGCTGGTTGGCACCACCGTGGGCGGACGCTACAAAGTCACGTCCTTGCTCGGTGAAGGCGGCATGGGCGCGGTGTACCTCGTCGAGCACATCCTGATGCGAAAGCGGATGGCGCTCAAGGTGCTCAATGCCGAGCTGTCGAAGAACCGAGAGATGGTCGCGCGCTTCGAGCGAGAAGCGATGGCGGCTGCTCACCTTGAACACCCGAACGTCGTCGCTGCAACCGATCTAGGCTTCACCGACGACGGCGCGCTGTTCCTTGTCCTGGAGTTTATCGACGGAAAATCCCTGCGCGATGTCCTTGGGTTTGGCCCGCTCAGCGCTGCGCGAGTCATCCACATCGCCCGTCAGATCGCATCCGCTCTCCAGCGAGCACACTCCGTCGGAATCGTACACCGCGATTTGAAGCCGGAAAACGTCATGATCATGAATCGGGACGGGGATCCTGACTTCGTGAAGGTGCTCGACTTCGGGTTGGCGAAGATTCGGCTGGAAGCGCTGGTCGACGACATCAGCCAGCGATCGGAGACGCTGACCAAGTACGGAACGATCTTCGGAACGCCCGCGTACATGGCGCCAGAGCAAGCTGCAGGCGGAGAAGTCGATGGACGAACCGATCTGTATGCACTCGGCGCGGTGATGTACGAGCTGCTGACCGGCTGGGTTCCATTTGATGCCGACGATCCGTCCGTGATCTTGCGTCAGCAGATCCTCGCGCCGGTTCCGCCGATGGCACAGAAAGCTCCGTCGGTGAAAGTGCCCGCCGCACTGGAAGCGATGGTGATGAAGCTGCTGGAAAAAAATCCAGACAATCGTCACAAGGACGCGCGGCAGCTGCTCGACGCACTGGCGGATCTGGCGGCGGCGGAAGGTCTGCGCTACGAGCCGTCGACGCCGATTGGTCGTCTGAACATTCCAAACTCGGGCATTGGCATCCGCGATCTGGACAGTCGTCCGACGGTGATGGGCGACAAAGACTATCCGGCGCAAGCGGGAACCGGCGAGTCAATGGCCCAGATCGAGTTCGTCGAATCGAACAAGTCCGCAACCCCGCCCAAAGGCACAGCGGGCGTCGGTGCCGTCAAAGGTGCCGACAGTGGCAAGGCCGGGCAGAGCGCAGATGCACATCGTGCAGCGGGTGTCGCAGCGACGGTTCCAGCCATGTCTTCCGCGAGCGGAGAAGCGGCTGCCGCAGTCTCGACACCAGCTGGACAAAAGGTTCAGCAGAGCGTGGCGCGACTGACGGCGCTCGCCAAGCCGAGGTGGCTGGCGCTGCTCGCGTTTGTGCGCAGCAAGCTGCCGGAAAAGCATCGCGGAATCTCGCAGGCTGCCCTGGGAACTGCCGTCGCGGCCTGCATTCTTCTGCCGCTGTTCTTTGTGCTGGGACTGGCGATGAGCGGCGATGAGGAAGGCGAAGCGCCCGTCATTGGAATGGTTGGCTTTGCCACCGACGCAGACATGCAAAAAGCGGTGGAAAAAGGCCCGGAAGCGCTGCTCAAGCTGCGAAACAAGTATCCAAACGACTCGCGGACGCATCGCGCGCTGGTGAAGGCGTACGGAAAAAATGGAGAGCTGGGCTCGGCGCTCCAGGCGATTGGACCGCTGCTGCAAGCCGATCCAGCGGCGGCGTATGACGAACAGGTGCTGCGCATTGTCGCCGATGCCGCGCTTCAGCCGCAGACCTCGGAGCTGGCGCTGCAAATGCTGGAACACCAGCTTGGTGAATACGGCGTCGATACGCTGATCGATCTGGCGGATCGCACGACGATGGAACCGTATCGAGGTCGGCTCGGGCAGATCCTGGCCAAAGAAAACGTGCGTCGCATCGCGTCTCCCGACGGTCAGATGGCGCTGGATCTGCGAAGTGCCACGACCTGCGAGGCCAAGCGCGGGCTCATCGGCAAAGCGGGCAAGCAAGGGGGTCGACGCACGCTCGAGACGCTGATGAAGCTTCAGTCGCCGAGCGGCTGCGGTCCCGGTGGTCAGACCGACTGCTGGCCGTGTCTGCGTCGGAACAATCCGCTCCAAGCCGCCATCAACGAGATCAAGCAGCGCGGGCTGTAGCTTGGTCGCACGCGATCCCGTCGCAACACGTCAGTCAATCATCCACATGTCGTTATTCTGGGGCCGACGGTGACGCGGCCCACGCTGTAACGCCGCGTCGATCTTGGCCACGCACTGACTCGGCTGGCGCCCCGCCCACGCTTCCTTGCTGAGCGTCAGCTTGCGAACGGCTTTGCTCAGACATGCGAGCGTGTCTTTGCCAAAGCGACCCTCGACGTTGATGTGCGAGCAGTCTTTGACCTTGCCCGCGTCGTCGAAGGTACAGCGTAGCGTCGTCTTTCCCAGCGCGCCGTCTTCATACAGACAGCTTTCCAGCGACGATTGCTGAGCCTTCACCGCCTGCGCAAGTGCCTCCTGCGGACAGCCTTCCGACTGCTGCACAACAATCGAGGGACGCGGCGGCGGCGTACGGTCCGCCAAGACACGCGGCTCGTGGCTCGCCAGCACACACAGTGAACACAGCATCCACCCCAGCCATCGGTTCCCCATACGCGACATGGTGAGAGGCTCCTTGCTTCGATTCGGCGACATCACTTGTTACGGTCCGACGCTGCCAAGCCGCTTTCCAATCAAGTCGATCAAGTCCCCTTGCGCAAGCTGCATGTCCAAGATGTGCAGCCCAAAGCCGCGATTCAGTCGCCGGTCTTGTAGATCGAGCGGCTGCTGACGCTTGTCTCCGTCCACGTTCACCGTCGATACACCGAGATAGCGATAGCCCGACTCGCTCGTCTGACACGACGCTTGGTAGTGATTTCGGAACAGCACATACGGAGTCGTCACATCATCGATTCCATGCAGCAGCTTCTTCGACTGAGCATCGACGGGAAAGTACACACGCGACAGCGGCTTTGGCTCGGTGCTGCCCGGTTCAATCGGGCTGACGCACGCGGGCGCATGTCCTTTTGGCGGCGGAAAGATCGCACGGCTCGTGTCACCACCGGATCGAAACGATCGAAACGCCACCACGCAGCCGGTTTCATCGGCGCGACTGCACAGCGGAATGTTCTCGAAGCTGCCACCGACGAGCTTGCCTTGCTCCGTCTCCACCGGACCGCCAACCGGCAGCGCCAAGAGCAGTCGCTCTCGCATCGTCGGATCTTTGTCGAAGATCTGTCGCAGAAGCCGCGCAATCATGTCCGCGCCCTGCGAGTGTCCGACGAGCACCACCTTGCGACCTTGGTTGTGCTGGCCCATGTAGTGCAAAAACGCATCGAGCACGTCGGAATACGCGCTTTGCAAAAACCGCTCTCGTCGCTCCGCCCCCGCAAAGTAGGTACCGATCGTCACCTGCCGATACAGCGGCGCATAGACCGCGCACACTTCCGAAAAGCGAGCCGCTTGCGCCATCACCGTCCGCTTCATCGGAGCCAGATCCGAAAAGTCGGAGTGATTTTGCGCGCTCATCGACAGATCCACTGTCGGATAGACATAGAAACAGTCCACCTTCGGCTGCGGGCTCGGCTGATGCGGCACCGTCTGCTTCGTTCCGTCGGCAAGAAGCTCTGTCGCGGTCAGATCCGCCGCGCAGACACTGCCCGAAAGCCCCGGACGACACAGCCACATCGAGTCTTTGGCGTACGTCTCGCTTTGATAGCCGACAAACGGACTGCGCAGATCCGCAGGAATCTTGGCCACAGCCGCCGGAGAGTGACAGCCCAGCGACGAAAAAAGCGGAAGCAGAGCGCCCAGCAGAAACAGTCTTTGCATCCACACATCGTACGTGAAAGCGCGCGTGCCGGGCGACTGAGCTTACTTACACAGCGACGGATCAGGAATCTTGCAGACGCTCGTCGCACACTTGGCTGGAGCCTGACAGCTTGGCGTTCCACTCGGCACGCAGCTTCCGCCGTCGGCACTTGGCGCCACGCACTTCTTCGTCGCGGCATCGCACGACGTTCCGCCCACACACAAGATGTAGGTCGATCCTTGCTGTCCGCAGGTGCCACCCAGCTGTGCCGTCGCGGGCGCCACACACTTGCCCGCAAGTGGACAGCTCAGACCGCTCAGCTTGTCGCAGTCCTGAGCCGTTGCAGAGCAGCTTTCGCCCAGCTTGGCCGGTGTCGCGCACGTTCCATTTCGACAAGCCAGCGTCGGGATGCACGGAACACTGTTCGATGCGGTGCTACAGCTTGCGCCCAGCTGCAAGTACGCCGTGCACTGTCGAGCGCCCGCAGCTCCGACACACGTCAGGCCCTTTTCACAGTCCGAGTTGGTCGTACACACACCGCCGGACTTGCTCGCGACCGTGCACTTGCCACAGTCAAGACCCGCGTCTTTTTTGCAGTACAAGCTCTGGCACTGAACGTCTTCGCCGCACGCGCTGCCATCGGTCAGCGTTCCCGAGGGAAATCCGCAGGCTTGCATCGGGCTCGACAGTGAAAAGTATTCCTCGCAGCTTAGGTTTGTCAGCTTCGCCGCACACGCTTGCAAGTCCGAGCCCACAACTCGAGTGCCCATCACCTGCGCAAGCTGCGGACAGGTCAGGTTGATTCGCGTCTCACACGTCGCAGCGTCGGGCCACGCGATCTGCCACACAAACGGATAACAGGCCTGCGCCTTCGCACAGTACGCCTTGATGAGCGCCGGACAAGCCTCCGCCGGACTGATCGACACCATCGACATATCCGTCGTCGATCCCGAATCCTCACAGCCAGACAGCGCCGCCGCCACGCACACCGCAATCGTCTGCCATCGGTTCTTATGCGTCATGGGTTTTGTTTTCTCCTTCTCGCTGCGGTCGCCAAGTGCCCCAAGACCTGGAACCGCACCTAAGACCGTATCGCGTTCCCCGCCGACCCGACAAGGAAGCGACCGCTGCGCCACGTCGCACGAGCGAACAGCACCAGCCCGCAATCGACCCTTGCGACCTCGGCCTCCCGCAAGAGAAAATACAACCAGGCACGATATGCCCAGCCAGCTACAACTGCTCCAGCAAGCCACCATGCGGCTCGATGTGAAGGCGTCGATCTGGCTGAGTCGGCTGCGCGTCGTGCCCAAGTTCGTGCCGATCCTCGACATTCGGAACATGGTGTCGCCCGCCACGCGCAAGCTGATCGACGATCCGCCGCCTCAATCGAGCTGGATGCCCGGTGCCGCCATCATCGAGCTAGACGCCGCGCTCTACGACCTGCGCGGTGCCGATGCCTGTGCGCGCTGTAGCCGCGAGTGCTCCGAAGTCGCCGGAAACACCATCTTGCGCAGCATCACCGAAGGAATGCTCCGTCTGTTTGGCACCTCGCCCGCCACCTTGTTCGAGCGCATGAACCAAGTCGTCAGCACCTCGGTACGCGGCGTCGAATACGTGTACACCGCGCAGACCGCCAAGTCCGGTCGGATGCTCGTTCGCTATCCGCAGTGCAGCAACCTACCGCACAGCGTGTTCGTTGCCATCAGCGGAGGACTCGCCGGCACCTTTGGCTTTCTTGGACTCACTGGCTCCGTCGCGCCGCCCGACGCAAACCAGCTCCCGCCACGCAATGCCGCGACGTACCTCATTCGCTGGTAACGCGCCGTAACAGAATCAACCGCCCGGCCCTACATCCCCGTTCGATTTTCACACAGCGCGTGATTCTGTACCGACCCTCGCAGCCGCAGCACGCACCAGTTTCCGACGGAAATCGCTTCGCCACCTCGCCCTCGATGGCTGGCACAACGCTGGCAATACCGACTCCCAAACGCCGTGCTTTCCAAGGAGTCAGTCGTGTCCAGCCACGCAGCCTACAAGCCCGAACTCAAAGCGGACCTCGTGTCCGGATTTCTTGTCTTTCTGATTGCCCTGCCGCTGTGCCTTGGCATCGCCATGGCGAGCAGCTTTCCCCCTGTCGCTGGTGTCATCACCGCAGTCGTCGGCGGGCTCATCGCCACCTTCGCGGGCAGTGCCGAGCTGACCATCAAAGGCCCCGCCGCTGGACTCATCGTCATTGCCCTCGGCTCCGTTCAAGAGCTGGGCGAGGGCGATCCGGTCGCTGGCTATCACCGCACCATCGCCGTTGTCGTCGTCGCTGGAGCCATTCAGATCATCCTGTCTCGCATCCGCGCCGGTGAGCTGGGTGACTTCTTCCCGTCGTCCGTCGTCCACGGCATGCTCGCCGCCATCGGCGTCATCATCATTTCCAAGCAGGCGCACACCATGCTGGGCGTCGCCCCGACCGCACGCGATCCGCTCCACCTGCTGGCCGAAATTCCCCGCAGCCTCGCCAACATGAATCCAGAGGTCGCGCTCATCGGACTCATCAGCCTGACCCTGCTGTTTGGCATTCCGAAGCTGCCGTTTGCTTGGGCCAAAAAGGTTCCCGCACCGATGGTCGTGCTGCTGATCGCGGTGCCGCTCGGCATGTATCTTGACCTGAGCCACGAGCACACCTACGACTTTCACTTCCATCACTACAAAGTCGGTCCGCAGTATCTGGTTCAGCTCCCCGGCAGCCTCGCCAAAGCGCTGTCGTTTCCCGACTTTTCGCACCTGCTCACCGCCGCTTCGATCAAGTACATCATCATGTTCACCTTGGTCGGCAGCCTCGAGTCTCTGCTCAGCGCCAAGGCCGTCGACTCGCTCGATCCGCAGCGCCGCCACAGCGACCTAAACCGCGACCTGCTCGCAACCGGCGTGGGCAACGTCGTGGCCGGACTCCTTGGTGGCCTGCCGATGATCTCCGAGATCGTCCGCAGCTCCGCCAACATCAACAGCGGTGCCAAGAGCCGCTACGCCAACTTCTTCCACGGCCTGTTTCTGCTGCTGATGGTTGCCCTTCTGCCTGGACTGCTTCAGCGCATTCCGCTCGCCGCCCTTGGAGCCATGCTCATCTACACCGGCTTCCGGCTCGCATCCCCGCATGAGTTTGTCCGCGCCTTCCACATTGGCCGCGAGCAGCTTCTGCTGTTTGTCACCACGCTGATGATCACGCTGGCGACCGATCTGCTCGTGGGCGTCGGCGCGGGCGTGGTCCTCAAAGTGCTGCTTCACCTGCGAAACGGAGCCCCGCTGCGTGGTCTGTTCGGCAGCCGCATTGAGCAAGAGTCCATCGATGCCACGACGCTCCGCATGAAGGTTTATGACTCTGCCGTGTTCACCAACTACCTGTCGCTTCGCCGCAGGCTCGATGCCGTGCCGCCGACGGTTCAGCGCCTGGTGCTGGATCTCAGTTCGACGCGGCTCGTCGATCACACCGTGATTGAAAAGCTGCACCACACCGCCGAAGACTGGCAGCGCGCAGGCCGCACCTTCGAGCTGATTGGCCTGGACGACCACACCCCGCTCGCAGCGCATCAGATGTCGGCCCGTCGCAAGCCCGCCGTCGCACACTCGTAAAGAAGTGGTCATGCTCGGTAGCGTTCTCTCACTGACTCTCCTGCTGCACAGCGCGGCTGGTTCCGAAGACCCCGCCGCACAGCCTGCGGCCACTGCGTCGCCGACCGCGCCTGCTGCGCCTGATTCCGCTGCGCCGCCTTTATCGACTGCGCCGCCTGCACCTGATTCCGCTGCTCCACCTGCGCCGCCTGCGCCGCCTGCACCACCTGCTCCACCTGCTGCGCCCACGCCCAGCCAACCCAGCTTCTTTGCTTCGGTTGATCGCGGCATAGGAGTCACCGCGGGCGACGCCTTTTCCGCCGAGCTGCACTTCTTTACCCAGATTCGCCTGGAAGAAGTCATCTCTGACTCCGTACACGTTCCCGAGTTTCGCATCGTGATGGCGCGTCCGGTGCTGCGCGGCAAGCTGATCCGTCCCTGGATCAGCTACTTTGTGCAGCCAGAGCTGGCCGGAAAGACCCCCGCGCTCCTCGATGCAGAGCTGACGATTGCACCGCACGCCGCGTTCGGAATCAAAGTCGGACAGTTTTTGACGCCGTTCTCGCGTGAGTTTTTGGTGCCGCCCTTCCGCCTGCTCTTTCCCGACTTTTCGCCGTCGAACATCTACTTTCGCGACAACCGCGACATCGGCGCGATGCTGTTTGGCATGCCGCTCGGTGGACACCTGGAATATTACGCGGGTGTCTTCAACGGAAACGGCATCAACCAGACCCCGGGCGGATCACGCATCATGGGCATCGCGCGACTCGCCGCCAACCTACGCGGCAAGCCCGTCTACACAGAGACGCCCGAGTTTGACGATACAGAGACGCAGCTCGCGTTCGGAATCAACGTCACCGCTGGTCGCCATGATCTACCGCTGCCCGCGACTGCACCGGCCAGCACCGTCGCAGAGATTGCCCCCTACGCAACGCTCGGCGCGGATCTGACCTTTCACAAAGGGGCCTGTACCGCCCAAGCCGAAGGCTACGCCAAGTGGCAGCAGCTCTCGGGCGATGTCACCCAGTGGTCCGCAGGCGGATATCTGCACGGCGGCTGCTTTGTCTATCAGCGCACCTTGCAGCTCGCCGCTCGCGCCGACGTGATTGACGCCAGCATCAACACCCACGCCGGACTCCGCGCGCAAGGGGAAGCCATGTTTGCCTATTACGTGTACGGGAACCACCTCAAGTTCCAGCTCCGCTACGCGTACGGCAACGTCAGAGGCCAAGACCTCAGCGTCGAAGCGTCCACCTCGCACACCGTCACCTTGCAAGGCCAGCTCCAGCTCTAACCCGCCACGTCCCCGCAGCCAGTTTGTGACCACTCGGTAACGCGTCTCAAGTCCCCCAAATCGCCGGTTGCCTATGTGCTATGACGGCGCGGATGAAACCGACCGATTCCCTCTCGTTCCACTCGTCTATCGACGAGGCGCTTGCCCGTGCGGGCACCGGGCTTGGCGCGCTGCAGACCGAGCAAGGCAGCTTTCCAGGAGATCTCAACCAAGGTACATCGGCGACTGCCCAGACGCTGATCACGGAGCGCTTTCTCGGTGTGCTCGATCCAGCAGAAGCCCAAGCAGCCGTCCGATGGCTGTCCGAGCAGGTACGCAGCGATGGCAGCGTGCCAGCCTACCCAGGAGCGGACTTTGGCTCGCTGATGGAAACCAGCTTTGTCCTGGGTGCCCTGGCCGCTGCGGGAGTTCCCGCTTCAGACCCCTTGCGACGACGATTGCAGGGCTGGATCGACTCACGAGGCGGATTCCGTGCGCTCGATCCACTCACGCTGACCTATCTGGCCATGGCAAGCCTGTTCCCGGTCAGCGCCCTGCCCAAGATGCCGATTGAGCACGCGCTCATTCCAGGCATGTCGCGCTACATCGGTCGAACCTTCGTGGCCTACTTCGGGCTGGCACTGCCGTACTTTCTGCCCGGCCTGATTCACGGAATGCAGTTCCAGGGACAGCGCATCGGACGCATTGCCCAGGCAGCGCGCGGGCGAATCATCGACCATGTGCTCGCCTTGCAGAACCCGGAAGGAAACTGGATCGGCAGTCAGTGGGCCACCACCATGGCGCTCAGCTGTCTGTTCGCGCTCGGACTGCCCATCACCCATGATGCGGTGAGCCGCGGACTGGAAAGCCTGGGCCGTCTCAAGCGCCGCGTCTCGACCCCGAGCGGGGAAGGTCACTACGTCATCGCCATCGACGGCTCGGTCTGGAACACCGCGATGGCACTACGCGTGCTGACCCGCGCAGGGACGGAAGGCTACCGCAAGGGAGAAGCCAACGCCCAGCAAGCGGTCGAATACCTGCTAGCCAGCCAAAGCGCCACCCCGGCACCGCAGGACTGGCTTCGCGTAGCGCCCGGCTCGCCCCGCAGCGGCGGCTGGTCTTTCGAGCCAGGCAATGTCCTTTTGCTCGATACCGATACGACCGCGATGGCGATGATGGCGCTGGCCGATCACGCCGAAAGCGCTCGCATCCGATCCGCCATCTTGCGCGGCCAGCAGTGGCTTCTGGCGCTCCAAAACGATGATGGTGGCTTCGCGGCATTTACGCGCAACCAACGAACCGCTCCGCCGGGCGCGATGTTTGGACAAATGCCAGCCATGCCGGTCTCCCTCAAGGACCGGCTGCAATTTATGACAAAGCCGCCCGATGAGTTCGTTGACATGCCAACGGCGGATCTCACCGGACGAGTGCTCAGCGCGCTCGGTCGAATGGGCTTCCGTCGCGACAATCCAGCCGTCAGCCGTGCCGTGCGCTTCACCTACGGCCAGCGAACGGGCGACATCTGGTGGGGACGATGGACCACCAACTACCTGGCAGCGACTTCCTTCGTCTTGCCGGGGCTTATCGCCACAGGGGAAGACAAAGACAGCGAGCCCGTGCGTCGAGCGGTCGATTGGATCTTGGCCCATCAGAATGAAGACGGCGGGTTTGGCGAGTCCAACCAGACCTATGCCAATCCCAGCCTCGCCGGCCAAGGCCCAAGCAATGCCTACCTAAGCGGGCTGGTGTTGCAGGCGCTGTGCGCAGTCGGACATGCGCAAGGAAGCCCGGCAGCACGAATCGCGGACTATCTGTGCCGCAGCCAGCGCCCCGACGGCTTGTGGGATGAAAATCAAGCCGTTCAGCTGATGGCAGCAGAGATGTTCTACAAAAACTTCGTCAACTTTCAGACCGCCCCCATCGAAGGTCTCGCCATCTATCGAGATGCCGTTCAGGGGACACAGGCCGTCGCCGCAGGTGAGCCATGATTGGGAAGCGGGTCGCAATTTTGGGTGGCGGCGTGGCAGGACTGACCGCTGCGCATGAGCTATCCGAGCGCGGCTTTACCGTCCACCTGTTCGAGCGGCAGCCCATCTTAGGTGGCAAAGCACGAACCATCGGCGTGACCGGCAGCGGCACGCAGGGACGACGAGATCTCCCCGGTGAGCATGGCTTTCGCTTCTTCCCAGGCTTTTACCAACACCTGATGGACACCATGCGGCGGATTCCCTATGGAGCCAATCCGCGCGGCGTGCTCGACAACCTGGTGGATACCACGCGCATTGGCGTCACCCGGCCCGGGGCCCGCACGATGGTCAATGCCGTCCGCTGTCCGCGCACCCTGGCAGAAGTCCGAACCATTGCCCGCGTGCTCTGGGACAATGACTTTGCGCTCAACCTCAAGGACGTGGGCTATGGACTGGGCGCGCTGTTGCGAGTCGCAACCACCTGTCCCGAGCGACGCCGTGCCGAGCTGGATGCCATTCCCTGGCACGAGCTGACCCGTGCCCAAGACGGCTCAGAGGGCTACAAGCAGCTCATCGCCAGCACCCTGCCCTTTGTTGCCCTCCGCGCGCAGTCCATCAGCTCCTCCACCACGGGCTCGATTGCCCTGCAAATGGCCCAATCGCTGCTCAAGCCCGGAACCTGCAGTGACCGCGTCTTGTCCGGCCCCACCAGCGATGTCTGGATCGAGCCTTGGCACGACCACCTGCGCCGCTTGGGCGTGACCTTCCATCTCGATGCGGAAGTGCGCGCGCTCCACAGCCAACACGGACGACTGCATGGCGTCACCATCCGCAGCAGCAGCGGCCCAGACCAACAAGTGACCGCCGACTGGTTTGTGGCCGCCCTGCCTGTCGAGGTCATGGCCCAGCTCGTCTCTGCCGATCTGCTCTGCGCCGATCCACAGCTGGCACAGCTTCACACGCTCCGCCACCACACCCAGTGGATGGTCGGTATGCAGTTCTTCCTACGACGCGCCCCCGCGCTGGTTCACGGCCACTACATTCACATGCAGTCCCCGTGGGCACTGACCTCGGTCATGCATCAGCAGTTCTGGCCCGACGGCTACCTGCAGGGCTTTGGCGACAGTGAGACGCAAGCCATCTTATCCATCGACATTTCCGACTGGAACACGCCCGGACGCTGCGGCAAAACGGCACGCGACTGCACCCGCCAGGAACTGATAGACGAAGTCTGGACCCAGCTCTGCGAGTCGCTCAACGGACCCAATGGCACCGTCTTGCGAGACGATGACCTGCAGTCCGCCTTTGTCTGCCCGAGCCTACAGCCCGCCACCGAAGATGCCCCCGCCCGCTATGACGAGCCCCTGTTTGTCAACTCGGCAGGCAGCTTTGCCCTTCGTCCTGCCACCAACACCGGGATCAGCAACCTGTTTCTGGCCGGAGACTACGTGCGCACCGACATTGAGCTGGCCTGCATGGAAGGCGCCAATGAGTCCGCACGACGAGCCGTCAACGCCCTGCTAGAACGAAGCGGCGCGCAGGTCGCATCCTGTTCGATCTGGCCGCTCAAGGAGCCGGCGGCGTTCTTGCCACTACAGACCCTCGATCGGCTGGCCTTTCAGCGAAGCAAGCCGTGGCTGTTTGACGCACTCCCTCGCCCGCGTCCGCTCGCCAACCTGCTGTCCCGCTGACACCTGCGGTCCCGCTGAACCGATCCCCCCCACCCCACCGCCCTGTGGCGAATCGCGCGCCCGGTTTCCACTCGGCTGTGATACACGGCCTGCTAGCCATGCCATCCCTCG
>WBZP01000883.1_pt2 | contig 27582 bp, 25 predicted proteins | sample 5204301 | NCBI WGS metagenome assembly WBZP01 (sample SAMN12412401, study PRJNA552823) | activated sludge metagenome | isolation source: activated sludge from nitrification reactor of wastewater treatment plant... | place: USA: Pennsylvania | collected 2017 | reverse complement strand
CAAGGGACGCATTCATCTTGGCCGTTTTCCGTGAAATCGGTAGGTTTGTTCGGCCTTTTCCCATGTTTCTCGAGCACCTCAGGAATTCCGATCCCCACCGGGGACATATCGAAGTCATTTGCGGCAGTATGTTCTCCGGCAAGACGGAGGAACTCATTCGTCGCCTCAAGCGCGCCCGCATCGCCCGCCAGAAAGTGGAGATCTTCAAGCCGAAGCTGGACACCCGGTACGATGAGGTGAATGTCGTTTCGCACGATTCGAATTTCATTCCTTCCACTCCGGTGGATTCCTCCACCAATATCCTGCTGCTCGCGAATGAGGTGGAAGTTGTCGGGGTTGACGAAGCGCAATTTTTCGACGATGAGCTGCCGGCGGTTTGTCAGGCTCTTGCCAACCGGGGTATACGCGTGATCGTGGCCGGTCTCGACATGGATTTTCTGGGCCGCCCTTTCGGCCCGATGCCCCAGATGCTGGCCATCGCGGAGTATGTTTCCAAGGTTCACGCCATCTGCATCCGGTGCGGTAACCTGGCCAACTATTCGCACCGCACGGTGCAGAATTCGTCACGGATCCTGCTGGGAGAACAGGAGTCGTATGTTCCCTTGTGCAGAGCCTGCTTCAACGAGGAACTCAAGAACACGCCCGGGGCCTGATGCATGAGCGCAACGACGTATAATCTCCGGGAACTTGCTGATATCGCGGGAGCGGAACTCTTGCTGAACGCTCCGGACCGCGACGGATTTACGGAACTCCTGACCGACAGCCGCAAACTCGTTCATCCGGAAGAAACCGTTTTCTTCGCCCTCCGCGGCGAACGACACGATGGCCATCGCTTCATCCATGAACTTTCCGGACAAGGTGTAAAGAACTTCGTCGTCAGTCGGCTTACGGACGCCTTGCGGGACCTTCCGGCAAATTTCGCGTTGGTGCCCGATACGCTGGTCGCGCTCCAGAATCTGGCGGCCTTTCACCGTAAGCGATTCAACATTCCCGTCATCGGCATCACCGGTAGCAACGGAAAGACCATAGTCAAGGAATGGTTGTATCAACTGCTGCGCACCGACAAGAACATTGTGCGAAGTCCGAAGAGCTATAATTCCCAGATCGGCGTACCCTTGTCGGTGTGGGGAATGGAGCCCGAACACGCCCTGGGGATCTTTGAAGCAGGTATTTCCCGGACCGGCGAGATGGCCCGACTGGCTGCGATCATTGAACCGACGATCGGATTGATCACCAATATAGGCGCCCCGCACGACGAAAATTTCGACAACAGGGTCCAAAAAGTGGAAGAGAAGCTCCAGCTCTTTCCATCCGTTCATACCTTGATCTACTGCCGTGATTTCCCGGAGATCCATGCGGCGGTTGGGCAAATGGCGTTTCGCGATCCCGCCTGCAAGCGTTTCACCTGGTCGCGGAAGGTCAAAGCCGACCTGCAGATCGGTCGTATCACGCGCCAGGACGACGACACGGAGATCCAGGGTATCTGGCAGGACCGTTTCGTACGCATCCGCATTCCGTTTACTGACGATGCTTCCATCGAGAATGCCATTCACTGCTGGGCGGTGTTGCTGGTCACCGGCCTTAGCCAGGATGCGATTGCCGAGCGTATGCAATACCTCAGTCCGGTCGCGATGCGCCTGGAGTTGAAGAACGGCATCAACAATTGTTCGGTCATCAACGACAGTTATAACTCCGATCTCGGGTCGTTGACGATCGCGCTGGATTTCATCTGTCAGCAGAAGCAGCACGCAAAGCGGACGGTGATCCTTTCCGATATTCTTCAAAGCGGACGCAACGAAGAAGCACTCTACCAGGAAGTGGCGGCGCTGCTGCAAGCCCGTAAGATCGACCGGCTGGTCGGGATCGGAGATGCGCTGCTCCGGCAGCGCGAGTTGTTCCGCATGCCGGCACAGTTCTTCAGTTCCACGGAAGCCTACCTGCGGGAAGTGACCACCGCCGATTTTCGTGACGAGACCATTCTGCTAAAGGGAGCCCGCCCCTTCGGATTCGAACAGATCGGTAAGTTCCTCCAGCAAAAAGCGCACGAGACGGTGCTGGAGATCAACCTCAACGCGCTGGTCCATAACCTGAATTATTACCGCTCCCGCTTGCGCGGCAGCACGAAGATCATGGCGATGGTCAAAGCCGCCTCGTATGGCAGCGGCAGCTACGAGATCGCCAACACCTTGCAGTTCCATCATGTCGACTGGCTCGCGGTAGCCTACACCGATGAAGGGGTAGAGCTGCGGAAAGCCGGCATCGGCTTGCCGATCATGGTCATGAACCCGGAGGTGCAAAATTTCGAAGCGATGTTGCGCTACCGACTCGAGCCGGAGATATACAGCTTCCGGCTCCTGGGTCAGTTGGTGGACATGCTGCGTAAGCACGACGGCGACCCTTTTCGGATCCATGTGAAACTGGATACCGGCATGCACCGTCTCGGGTTTGAGGAGAAAGACATCCATGAGTTGGCCGTTCGTCTGCGGAACCACAGGAACATCCGGGTGCAGTCCGTTTTCACCCACCTGGTCGCCAGCGACGAGTCGGAGCACGACGGATTTACCCGCCTTCAGTTCGAGCGATTCGAGCGCATGAGCGCCGTGTTGGAAGAAGCGCTCCCGCAGCCGTTTCTCCGGCATGCCCTCAACTCCAGTGGCATTTTCCGGTTCAACGAAGCGCAGTACGACATGGTAAGACTGGGGATCGGCCTCTACGGCATCGCCTCGACAAGCCACGAGCAACAACAATTGCAACAGGTCGCGACCCTGCGTACGACCGTGTCGCAGATCAAACACGTGCCGTTGAATGAGACCGTCGGCTATTCCAGAAAAGGCCGCCTGAAGAAAGATTCGGTGATCGCAACCGTTGCCATCGGTTATGCGGACGGCATCAACCGTCGACTGGGCAACGGCATCGGTAAGTTCCTGGTCAACGGACGCCTGGCGCCGATCGTTGGCAATGTGTGCATGGACATGTGCATGCTGGACGTTACTGACATTCCCGTGCGTGAGGGCGACGAGGTCATTGTCTTTGGTCCGGAACTGCCCGTGACGAAACTTGCGGAGTCGCTGGGTACCATCCCATACGAAGTACTAGCCGGTGTTTCCCAGCGGGTAAAGCGAGTATATTATCAGGAATAAAGGAGAGCCGGCTTAGAAAAAGAGCGGCATCTTGTTGAACTGGCTACTGCGCTGACCGCGTGGTACCAGCCCGGCGATGCTCAGGTTGATTTCAAACGAATTCGCGGAGCCTGCCAGCCGTGCGAGTCGGGAGGTTCCGAAATCGTAACTGACGCCCAGACCGAAGGCCGATTTCTGCGACTTGAATTCGAACCGGGCGGCGGCGATGATCGCGTCTTTGAACCGGTAATAGCCGCCGAAGCTGAAGTACATCTCCTTACGATAATTCGTATAGCGCGATTTGAACTGGAGTTTGTTGCGCAACAAACCGCCACCGACCACTTCCAACTGCTTGCCTTGAAGTTGCCCAAGCAACCGGGGTTCAAAGAACAGGTAGTTGTCGCGGTTCATCGAAAGCAGGCCCGAACTGTGAATGGTATAACGGCTGGGAAGCGCGTCTTCCCCGTCGACGAAATACGAAATGTTCGGGCTGCCAATGTGCGCCATACTGGCGCCTGCATTGAAGGCATTGTGTTCGTTGGGGACGAAATAGTACATGAACCCGGCGTGGAAGTCCAGGTACGCGAATTGCTGCAACTGAATCGATTCCATCGAAGGCAACGCGGGATCGAATTTGTCCCCGTTCCACTGCGCGTCCCAGGTGGTTTTCGTGAGGTCCAGCGATAACTGGTTGAGCCCTCCCTGGAAGCCAAGCGAGAACCAGTGATCCCCGGCATCGTCCATGGCCATGGTGTAGGAAAGCGATCCTTCAATGTAGGTCGAGGTCAGTTCGGCTGAACCGGCCTTGTCCTGGATCACCAACAGGCCGCCTCCGAAGAAGCTGCCGTTGTTCAATTTGCCTTTTCCGATCGGTGCGTCGAGCGAAGCATGGATGGTCTTGTAGCCCTTCCCAAGCGATGACCACTGACTCCGGTAGTTATTCGAGAAGCGTACCGTACCGTCGAATACACCGGTCATGGCCGGGTTGACACGCAGGGGCGTCGTTTGCCACTGGGAGAAATGTACATCCTGGGCAAGAAGAGATCCGGTCAGGAGGCATCCTGCAGCCACCGCCAGCAAGCGGCGCCCGAATTCGCGAAGGATTTGATCAATGCGTTGCATGCCTTTTCCTCTTTACCGGATCAACAGGACGGTACCGGTCTGGTTGACCGATTTTCCGTCTGCATAGAATAACTTAAATACCCAGGTATAAACACCTGATACGGCATCCTTACCCTTGTAGGTTCCATCCCAACCGATCTCCTGCGATTTGGTCTCGAAGACCTGCTCGCCCCAGCGGTCGAAGACGGTGAATTGCATACTGAAGAAGTTGTTTCCCCGTACGAACAAGTAGTCGTTCGCTCCATCACCGTTCGGAGAGAAAGCGTTCGGGACGAAGTAGTTGTTGTTGAAGAGAATCTCCACCACCACCTGGCGAACAGCGGTACATCCCGTGCCGTCACCGATCTGAACGGTGTAAATCGTGGTTTCGTTCGGCGTCGCGATCGGCGTTGCGCTGTTCACGCTGTCAAGTCCCGCAGCCGGTGACCATTGGTAGGTCACCCCGCCACCGGCAGTCAGCTGGTAGGAGCTGCCATAGTACATCGAGGTATCCGGCCCCACAAATGCGGTAGGGACACTCTCTACCTGGATGAACGAATATTTTAAGGTGGTGTCGGAGCCGTAGGAATTCGTCACGATCAATTGTACGTCGTAAAGGCCGTCCTGCGGGTAACAGATGTTGGTCGGATTGCGGAGTGTACTGGTGTCGGGAGTGGCGCCGGGGAAATACCAAAACCACTGCGTGGATGTGTCCGTGAATTGCGATTGATCAAAGAAGTCGACGCACTGATTCGAGCAGATCGCCGGAGTGAATGTGGCGAAATTGGCGACGGGAAGCGGACAAACTTCAATGTTCATGTAACCGGACTTCGTGAGCGTATCGGCTCCGAATGCGTTGGAGACGATAAGCGTGACATCGTAGAAACCCGGAGTATTGTAGCAAATACCGGTTGGACTGGGGTCTGTGGAAGTGGACGGAGTGCCGCCCGGGAACAGCCACAACCAACTCAGCGCGCCGTTCACACTCTGATCGGTGAAGTCAACGCAACTGCGTTCGCAGACGGAAGAATCGCTGACCGAAAAGTCGGCGGTAGGGCCAACGCAGGGTTCAACGCGGATGTAATTGGCCAGCGTAAGGGTGTCGCTGCCGGCTGCGTTGGCAACAATCAGTTGGATCGTATACGTGCCGGGGGCATTGAAACAAACACTCGTCGGATTCTGAGCAGATGAAGTCGCGGGCGTGCCTCCAAAGAAATTCCAGGTGAAAGCATCCGGAAGGTTCAGGCTCTGATCGTAGAAATCAATGCAATCACCGACGCAGATCAGCGTATCGCTGGCCTCAAAGTCGGCGACCGGTGCCGGAACGCCGGCCAGTGCGATGCTGTCGACTGCGAACGAAGGGTTGAGGCCGACTCCGCCGTTGTCATTCACCCAGGTGAAACCTATACGAACATTCGGGTTGAAATCGGCAGAAGTAGGAAGTGCGACCGTATAACGCGTCCAGGTGGAATAACCGCCACAACTCGTGGACTTGGGCATGTCGCCGATTACGGACCAGGTAGTGCCGTCGTAGTATTCGACCAGCGCGTTGTCCGTGGATCCGTCGCCGTTTTCGATGTAGAGGAACGTCAACACGACGTTGTTCTGACTGCTGCAATCGATGACCGGGGACTGAGCCCGTTTTTTCGTTTCAACCGCGTTCTGAAAGCCACCCGGATCGTAGAGTGCGCCGCAGTCGCCTGCCGGACAAATGATCAGGGCATTGGGAGAATTCGTGACGTTGCCGACGTGTAAGGTCCGGTTGGATTCGAAAATGGCCGTGCTCCAACAACCTTCCGAGCTGCAATCGCCTTCCGGTTTACCGGGCTCGCCCGCACTGATGAAGAAATCGTTGGCAGCAGTATCGTTGACGCCGATCAGCGCCACTTCCCACATTCCATTTGCCGTGACGTAATTGTTCGCAAAAGAATAGGAGTCGCAGATGCCGCCGTTGTCCCCGAAATCCTCCACCCAGAAAAACTGGGCCTGCACGGCGTTGTTCATGCCGGCTAAAAGCAGCACCAGAAAGGTCTGGAAGAGATAACGGAAAACCCTGCCTGCGCGGGAGCGTAGGTTCATATCAATCGTGGAAAGCGGTTCAATTTACAATTAATTGTCATTCCGGGCAATTTGCCTAACCCATTGATCGGCAAACTGATACAAGTTAAAGCGAGGGGCTTGGAGCCCCTTTTCCAAAGCATCTTTCAATTGAGCTTTGGTCAGACCGCGCATCCGTTCACGGCGGATGAGCCGGAAAGCTTTTTCGGCCAGCAGGTAAGGACGTTTGGCATTCATGCTGCTGCTGGTATGATGACGTACGACCGCGTCTACGACTTCCTGCACGCCCACATCCGCGTTGGCGGTTGTTTTAACGACCGGAACTTCCCAGCCGTCCGCGCGTGGATGAGCAGCCAGTTTCCTTAAATTGTTGGCAAAGGTTTCCGCGCCTTCGCGATCGGCTTTGTTGACTACGAAGACATCCGCGATTTCCATGATGCCGGATTTGAGCGTTTGGATCTCGTCTCCGGCTTCCGGAACAAGTACTACCACGGTCGTGTCCGCAAGTCCGGCAATTTCCACTTCGGATTGTCCGACGCCGACGGTTTCTACAATGATATGATCGAAACCGGCACATCGCATCAGGTCAACGAGCTCGATGACTTTTTCCGATAGGCCACCGAGGGAACCGCGGGTGGCGATGGAGCGGATGAAAACGGCTTCGTCGTTGAAGTGTTCCTGCATCCGAAGCCGGTCACCGAGTAACGAACCGTAGTTGAACGGAGAAGTCGGATCTACCGCGATGACCGCTACCGATTTTCCGGCACTGCGTAAATGGCGTACCAATGCATTGATCAATGTGCTCTTACCGGCACCGGGTGGTCCTGTAAATCCGGTCACCGGCACACCTGTTTCCGGTGTCAGTAGATGGAGCAGTTCCCGATATCCGGTGAGTTCGTTTTCCACCCGGGTAATGGCGCGTGCAAGGGCCTTTCGGTCTCCGCCACGAATGGCGGAAAGGTCGGCAGCGGCATCGTATCCGGGTTCTTGCATCGCGGCAAAGTAAAGGTTCGGATCGTTTGTCATCAATCCCTTCCTGTATTTATCCCTAACTTGCCGGGGTTCATAAGTCATGGTCCGACTTTCCGCCGTCATCATCACCTTCAACGAGGAAAAGAACATCGGCAGATGCCTGGAGTCGCTCAAGGGCGTCGCGGACGAGATCGTCGTGCTGGACTCGTTCTCGACCGACCAGACCGAATCCATCTGCCGGGAACACGGAGTTCGTTTCATCCGTCATCCCTTTGGCGGTTACATTGAACAGAAGAACGAAGCACTGCGATTGGCCCAGTACGAGCATGTGCTCTCCCTGGACGCCGACGAAGCCCTGTCACCTCAATTAAGGGATTCCATCCTGGCCCTGAAGGCAAACTGGCAGTTGGATGCTTACTCGTTCAACCGCCTGACCTGGTATTGCCGACGTTTCATGCGTCATGGTGGCTGGTATCCCGATACGAAAGTGCGCCTGTTCCTCCGGGGCAAAGGCGCCTGGGGTGGCGAGAACCCGCACGATCGGTTCATCCCGCACGATCCCGCGCGGGTCGGTAAACTGAAGGGCGACCTCCTGCATTATTCGTACTTCAGTGTCTCCGAACACATCCGCCAAATGAACCGCTTTACCGATATCGCTTCGGAAGCCGCCTATCGCGGCGGAAAACGCACAACCGGGCTGGCCTTACTGTTCCGGCCGGTCGTTAAGTTTGTGCGCGACTATTTTTTCCTGGCCGGTTTTCTCGATGGTTACTACGGTTTCATCGCTGCGCGAATTTCCGCGCACGCCAACTTTCTGAAGTACGTCAAGTTGTACGAATTGCAGCGAAAGAAGAAGGCCTGATCAGGATTCCTTCTGCCGCTCTTCCTCCGAATTCCCGGGTTGTGTAAACAGGAACAAACTGATGAACAAAGCCGCAAACGTGGCGCCCGCCTGGGTTTCGAGCGTGTCTTCCGTCAGCATGGAAATCATGGTGATCAGCCAGGCCGCCTGAAACAGTAATCCCTTAGCTTTTCCAAATACGAACACCGGATAAATCCAGCAGCCAAGAAAGACTGCCAGCCCGACTATACCAAGTGCCGCGGTCACGGCCAGGTACTGATTGTGTGCACGCAAGCGAAACTCCGGCCGGAGTTGCGTTTCCATTCGTTCGTATTCCGCCTGGTAAGCTGCCTTGAGATCGCCCGTGCCGGTCCCGAATAGAGGATGGGAACGGATGATGCCGGTAGCGGCTTTCCAAAATTCAAGTCGTTGCGTGACCGAATGACCGCTGGGGTTTCCTCCTTGCTGGTACCGTTCGAATTCCCACACGATCTGCCGGATGCGTCCGGAGAGACTGCTCCGTTCCTGATCGTTTACGTTCGCCACACCTTGTTCGATCGACGCGACTTCGGTCGCGCTTAACGCGTCAACGGCCCGGCCGTCTTTTCGCCAACCCTTTGACGCCAGGAAACGGATGAGGGTCCAGCGTAACGGTTGATTGCGCAGGTCCGTGGAATCGAAAGCGCATCGGCTCCTTTGATTCCAATGTTCGCGCAATTCGATATCGCACACGTACGCATTGACCGGAAAACCGTTTTCGTACGCCGGTTGCTCGAGATCAAAGGTGTAAAGGTTCCCGTACTGCGTCTTCTCCCATTGCCGGATCGGATACGGATGACGCACGGAGGTTTCCTGCCAGGCCGTCCGGACGGTACTGATCACCAACACCGGAATGGCGATCAGGATGATCAGCGCGATGGCTTTCGTCCAGATTCGTCCCCGCCGAAACAAGGCGCGGAGGAGAAAGAAACTTGCCGTCAGCAGCAGGATCACAAGGCCGGTGATCGATTCGATGATCACAAGAAAGACGACGAACCAGACGGCCAGCAGAAACTGGAAGAGCCGTGCGGTCGGGCTGGCCGGCTCCTTCCGGAGCAGGCGGTCAGTCAGCAGATAAACGCCTACACACAGGAATAATGAAAAGCGAATGTGCGAGATGCCGAAAATGAAAATGTCGCGAACCGTATGAACCGGTCGGTCGATCCAGCCCGCCAACACGGCCATACTGACCAGGCTTCCCGCCAGTAAGGCCAATAAGAGCACGTCGGTAACCAGCCGAAACTGCTTCCGCGTCAAGGGCAACTGACCGGAGAAGATCACCGGAAGCACCAGCAACGGGAGTTTGATGCGAACATCCTTCCATCCTTCCGCCAGGTCCTGGGTCCACGCCAAACCGACTACATGCAGCAACCAGATACCGGCGATTGCAAGTGCAGCCTTGTTGCGGAAAAAGCGGAGGAATTTCTCTCGAATGGATCCGCCGTCCAGGAAGAAGGCGCCGGCCAGTACGAACTGGGATACGCTGGTCAGAAAGAGCGATAGCGGTAAGCCCGCTGCCAGCAGCGCCAGCCCGAGTGTATAAAGTCGATTGTCACGGAAATAGCCGGGCGCTTTCATGCGGAAGGGACCAACATTATTTCGCTTCGGCACGGATGGTTCCTTTCAGGATCCCGGAGTAGCGGGTGGCATCCCGGAGTAAGTTGGAAGCTTCATTCAACTGCGGATCGTGTTGAAGGGCGGCTTCGATCCGGCCAACCTGATAGTAATAGCGGGACGCGATCTCTTCCTGGAGCAGTTCCAGGATCTCGGCTTTGTTCTTCCGAAGATCGTTTTGCTTATCGTGCGAGAGTTTGGCCTTCAGGGCTTCATATTCCGGCTTCACAGCCGTGAGATAAGCCTCTTCATCAGCGATCTTGCGCAATTCCTCCAGCGTCTTTTCGCTGCGGGTGGAATAATCGTAATCCTTGTCTTTCAAAAAAGCTTCGAAGTCGGCGAAGTCCGCATCACTCAATCGGAAATCCCTGGCAGCCGGTATGCCTGGATGGTTACGACGATAGCGGGTCGCGTAATCGAAGATCAGGTTTTTGATCAACAGGCTTTGCGCGATGTTGCTGAGCTTGTCCGATTCCGCGATCAGGTCGGGTAAGATACCACCACCGTCGCGGACCGTTCGCCCTGCTTTGGTCTTGAATTCGTGCGTCAGGGAATCCGCGATCTTGCCAACACTGCCGTCGTCGTTGCGGTGGGAATAATCCAATGCCTGAATGCACCGGCCGCTCGGAATGTAATATTTGGCCGTGGTGATCTTCAATTGAGCATTGTAAGAGAGCGGACGGGTGGTTTGTACGAGGCCTTTTCCGAACGTGCGTTGCCCGACCACGACGGCGCGGTCGAGGTCCTGCAAGGAACCGCTGACGATCTCCGAGGCGGAAGCCGAGCCGCTGTTTACCAGTACAGCAACCGGAAGCTGCGGGTCCAGCGGATTGTTCTGGGCTTTATAACTCTTGTCCATCTCGCGGATCTTACCGCGGGTGCTGACGATCTCCTGTCCGCGCTCAACGAACAGATTGGAAATATTCACCGCTTCGTTCAGGAGGCCGCCGGGATTTCCGCGGAGATCAAGAATGACGCCTTTCAACTCGCCTTCCTGCTTCAGTCGCTTGAGCGCATCGCCGACCTCCCCGCTTGCATTTTCCGTAAAACTGCTGAGGCGGATATAACCGATGTTATCGCCGATCCGGCTGGCGTAGGGAACGCTTTTCACTTTGATCTCTTTCCGCGTGATGGTTTTCAGAATAGGGGCATCCTCACCTTCGCGACGGATGAGTAACTTGACGTCCGTATTGGGGGATCCTTTCAGCGCCCGGCTCACTTCGTCGGTCTTCTTTCCCTTTGCACTGCGGCCGTCGATTTCAAGAATGACATCGCCCGCCCGCAGATCGGCCAGTTGCGCCGGATACCCCTCATACGGATCGCTGATCTGGATGTAATCTCCGTGCTGCCGGATCAACGCACCGATCCCTCCGTATTGTCCGGTGGTCATGAAGCGATAGTCCTCTATGTCGGATTCCGGAATGTAGTTCGTATAAGGGTCCAGGCTTTCCAGCATCGAGTCGATGCCCTTCCGCATCAACTTACCCGGATCGGTCGAATCCACATAATACATGTTCACCTCCCGGTACAGGGTAGAGAAAATGTCCAGGTTCTTCGACACCTCGAAATAGTCGTCAACAAAGGCTGAACTGACCAACGTGACCGCTACCGTGCCGAGGACCAGCAGGGCGGTTTTTAAACGGCGCAGGTTGAATTTCATTCCAAAGATTTTTTTTAATGTCAGGGGACAGGATCGTGACCGTGTCCGCCCCAGGGATGACAACGGGCGATGCGCTTCAAGGTAAGCCATCCGCCTCGGAGCGCACCGTGCTTTTTGATCGCCTCAATGCCGTATTGCGAACAGGTGGGCGTGAAACGACAGCTGGGACGGAGCAGGGGCGACAAGGCACCCTGATAGAAACGGATGATCGCGATGAACAGCTTACTCAGCATGGCTCCGCAATTGACTGGTCACCTGCTGCAGGCAACGTGTGACCTGGGTTTCCACCTGTCGGTAGTCGGGGAGTTTCCGGCCGGTAAACACGAACAGGAGCGCGACCTCCCGCTTGCGTTCTTCCAGCAACGTGTAAAGTTCCGCTTTATTTTTCCGAAAGGCCTCACGCAACAGCCGCTTGATGCGGTTCCGGTCCACTGCCCTGCGGAAATTTCGTTTTGGCACTGAAAAGGCTGTAGCTGCAGGAAATCCGGTCGAGAGGACCTGCCGTTGCCAGGTCAGGCGAACAGGGGGATGATGGACGGATTGACCATCCTGAACGAGGGTTTCGAAGGACTTGCGACTGACGAGTCGCTCCAGTTTTCGAAACGTATTGCGGCGGAGCGCTGCCATGCCGCCCGGGATTTACTTGTTGGCTTTCTTGATGTACTGCTCCAGCGCCATGGTCATCGAAGGCGCTGCAGGTACGGGAGCCTGGATGTCGAGTCGAAGACCCGCATCCAGCACGGCCTGTGCGGTGGTCGGTCCGAAAGCGGCGATCCGGGTATTGTTCTGCTTGAACTTGGGGAAGTTCTTCAACAACGATGTGATACCGGATGGTGAGAAAAACACCAGTACGTCATAGTTCACATTGGCCAGGTCGGAAAGGTCGCTGGCAACGGTTCGGTAAATGACCGCCTTGGTATAATCAATGTGATGGGTGTCCAGGGTCTCGAAAATTTCCTGCTTGTGGATGTCGGTGCAGGGAACGAGGAATTTCTCCTTCTTATGCTTCTTGATGACGTCCATCAGATCACTGATGGTTTGCTTGCCGAAAAAGATCTTCCGCTTCCGGTAAACGACGAATTTCTGAAGGTAGTAGGCAGTAGATTCCGAAATGCAGAAGTACTTCAAGGTTTCGGGAACAGTAACGCGCAATTCGTTACACACCCGGAAAAAATGATCGGCAGCGTTTCGGCTCGTCAGGATGACCGCGGAATGTTCGGCGAGGTTGACCTTGTCTTTTCGAAAGTCCTTTGCCGGAATCGGCTCGACCTGAATAAACGGACGGAAGTCGATCTTGAGGCTGAACTTCTTCGCCAAATCGTAATAAGGAGACTTATCGGTTTCAGGTTTCGGCTGAGTAACCAGAATGGTCTTCACTTTCAGGCTCATGGGCTGCAATTTCCGTTTCGGTCGTCAGTCGAAATCAACTCTTTGACGCCAGGCGCAGGAGCACCAACAAAGGGGCGATTTCAAGGGTGCAAAGATACAAAAACAAATAAAGCGGTGAGAATCCGGAGGTTCCTATCCCGACCAGGAATCCGCGAAACAGCCGATACAGATAAACCAGGCCGATCAGGATCAAGGCGGCCTGGAACAAGCGGTCTCCCGGCAGTGCTCCGTGAAAGGCCAACAATGCGATGAAAGGCAATAACAGGATGCCCAACAGGTTGTTCAGGAGAAAGACGTTGAAGATGTACAGGGCGGTTTCCTTTTCCACGTCAAAGAGCCAGCCGGCAATTTTCAATATCAGGAATTTTAATGCATAGACCGCCGACACCAGGATCGCGAAGAAAAGAAAGCGGGGAAATCCACTGCCAATGCCGGCAAGCGGCCAGTTGCGGTGCAGGCTGAATTCGTACAGGAAGAGGGCGCCAACCAGGTAAAAGACGATGCTGAGATAAACCGAAGCGCGTTGTACCAGGATGTTCTCGTCGCGCACGATCTGGTTCGTCAGGTTGTTGTTGATGACCGCCTCGAATAGCTGCGTAAAGTATTTGTTGTAAAAGACGCGAAGCCAGGTGAACACCGCCGCGATCAGCAGCAGGACCGGAAACAGCCAATCCGGCGATACATACGGCCGGTCGATCGGGCCACTATGGGACGGCCGTAACGCGTGATCGCCATACAGGTTAATGATCGCCGGGCTGGTCTTTACCGGCGGGGTCGGGACGATCCGAACCAGACTGTCGGTGGCACTCACCCCGACAGAGTCGGCAAAGGCCAGGCTGTCGTTCGGCAAACCTGTCAGGTTCAAGGTGTCCGGCATGCCACGAAGGTAAGCAGTTTACCTGCCGGAGGAAAAACCTGCAGGAAGAGTTTCCCGGTCAGGAATGTGGAATGCCGGATTATTTTTTGAATCCGAAAACGCGTGAGATGATGAAACTGAATTTCATTCCTCCCTTGCTCCAGGAATCAAGCGTGTTCACGAGAAAATCGTTTTCCATCAACCCGCTTGCATTGGTCAGCATGATCGTGAAGACATGCCCGCCTGTTTCCAATTCCAGCCCGCCGCCGATCACATCCTGGTAATCCGGCAGAAGTTCATCGCGTCCGAATGCGTGCGAGTAATCGGCGAGAACGGATGCGCTTTTGGTGAATCGCCAGCGAACACCGGCCTGAAAACAGAACAGGTCCGATGGATCGCCTTCCGCCGTAATGTTGCGATGCAGAAAACCGCCACCCGCGGCCAGCGAAAAACCGGGAGAGAATTTTCGGGCGAAGATCAGCGAACTGTGATAAGTAAACCGGTCGGTGTTTCGTTCGATCACCTCCCCGGCGACAGCCGAGAGCGCTACGTTGGAGAACGCTGTCAGCGCGATGGGAACGTGGTTGTCCTGCGTTTGTTCCAAGATGCGGTACTTGAAAAAACCTTCGATGTTCTCCATTCGTTTATAGCGGGCCAGGCCGACCATCAGCTTGTCGGTGATGCCAAAATGGAGCCCGATCCGGATGTCATTCGACTGGTCAAGCCCATACAGGGTGTGCTTACCGCCGCCGCTTTCCGTTCCCATGGTGCCGAACAAATGACTGACACGAAAATCCAGATTGTGCTTCCGGACGGTTTCGGTGCTCTGCATGTTCACCACATGGTTGCCTTTGAAGGTGGCCATGACACGCTCGTGTTCGGCCGTCCCGTTTTCAAGGCGCAGTTGATTCAGCAGGTCGTCTTGCGCGAACGCGGATGCGCAGTAACCGGCCAGTAACGATAGCAGTAGGAGACGCTTAACCATCAGTCGTTTTTGCGAAAAGGCTTGTAGGTAATATCCAAATCCACACGGACCGTATCCGCAATGTTTTCCGTGAGCAGTTTCGGGATGGAGATGCCGTATGTTTTGACGGCGATCGGAAAGCTCGAGGTCAGACGGATCACGCCTTCGCGAACTTCCGCTTTGCCGGGTATCCGGAGGGTTTGCTCGACGCCATGGATAGTCATCTTTCCCTCGGCTTCCAAGGCCATCGAAGTGTCAAGGCCCGGATGGATCGATTGGCTCAGGGTTCCCGTGAAGGTGGCGTTCGGAAAGCGGTCGCTCTCCAGATACTTCTCGTTGAAATGTTCCTCCATCAGTGACTTTTCAAAATGAAACCCCCGGATCGGAATAATGAACGCGATCTCACGCTTGGGAAGATTCAGGATTGATTGCGGTCCGAGGTGACGGCCTTCGATATCCTCGATCGGCGCTTCGGAAAAGAACGAAACGAAACCCTTATCGGTAATGTAGACGCTTTGTCCTTGGACCAATGTTGAAACTAACAGGAAGGAGGCGGACAGGAAGGCGGCTATCGGGGAGAACTGCATGGTTCAGTTGTTTGGGAATCCCTGCTGTATCCATAATTCAAGCGTGTACCGGTCGCAGGGATTCATCTCGAAATCTTCCGGCATCTTCATCGGGTCTTCCGGATCCAGCCGAAGTCGTTGCAACAATCGGCCGCTGCGGATACGGTCGGCGAGTACGCCATAGGTCCGGTAGTCGTATGCTCCTTCGCCTCCGGCGACATGACAACCGCTGAAGGCGCAGTTGTTCAGAATGATCGGACGGATCTGACGACTGTAACTGACCGTGCTGCTGTCGCATCCCGCTGGTCGGACAAACAAGACCGTCTGCTTATCCTTGGTACACGACACAAGCAAGCTTTGCAGGAATAAAACGGTGAACAGGAGGCGCATGACTCCTTCAAAGATAGAAAAAGGTAAATGTGCCCGTAGGCTTTAACTACCCAGTGTGACCATGACCTTTCGTTCCAGGGTGGGGCGTTCGCTTCCGCCTTTCGGCTCCACGGTGACGGCCCAGGCGGTTGCGGTGACGACGTCCTTTACCCGGAACATACCGTCCTCCTCCGGCATATCGAACATGCCGGCGTTGACGGGCGTGTCGGCCTCCATGGCCCACAACTGGTATTCCATGCCGTTGTCGGCCGGCATGGGTTCCAGTACTTCGACCCAGGTCTCATGCGATCGCGGGTTCCAGTAGATGCGCGCCATCGGTTTCGCACTGGAGTCGGCCATGGCAAGTGTCAGGATCCGGACATCGGGATCACGTCCGATCATGTGGTCCGCGTACAATTTGTCGAAGGAGGCCTGGAGCGTATTCAGATTCAGCGACAAGGATTGTTTTTCCTGCAGCAGGGCCGTATAGCGTTCTTCGGCATCATTCCAGCGGGAATAAAAGAACCAGGACGCGAACGTGCTGATGAACAAGGCCGCGAGACTGGCCGCGATCAGGTATTTATAGGTGAGGTAGAAGGAGCGGTCCCGCTGTGCCTCCCCGGATTCGGAACGCTGTTGTTCGCGTACGTGATCCATCAGACGACGACGGGTCGAAGGCCGTGGGTTGATCGAATGCGCCTCGGCATATTGTTCCAGGGCCTGCTGCACCTTTTCCAACTCCGCTCGCAATTCCGGATACAGGAGCAGGCGTTGTTCGAACTCCATGCGCTCGGTCGACGACAGGTTGCCCATCGCGTACAGTTCCACAATTCCGGATTCTATGTACTCCTTCACGTCCATGCTTCCGTTCAATGCTCTATTTCTGTTTCAAACAAGGCCCTCAACCTCAGCAGTGCAGCCCGCGATCGTGTCTTGACGGTTCCCAGCGGAATGTTCAGCTTCAGCGCCGCCTCCGCCTGGGTCAGGCCGCGGTAATACAGAAGATCGATGATCTCCCTATAATCCGCGTCAAGGGTATCTACGAGGTTTCGTAGCCCGATGGTTTCCGGGTTAAAGCCGTTTCGGCTAAGGGAATGCTCCGCTTTCTCCAACGGATCGTCTTGCCGGTGTTCCCTGAATTCGCGTGAGCGAACCGCGTCGATCGCCAGGTTGCGCGCAATGTTCAACATCCAGGTGAACAAACGACCCTTGGCGGGATCGTAATGACGGACCCGCTCCCAGATGCGTAAAAAGGTTTCCTGCAGGATCTCTTCCGAGCGTTCCTGCACGCCCACGATGCGATGGATCACACCGTACAAGGCCGCGGAATAGCGGTCGTACAGGTATTCCAGACCCTTGACGTCGCGGGACGCAAGCAGTTCGATCAGTTCCTGTTCGGGAATCGTCTTTCTGGAGACCACTGGTAAGGTGTGAATGTGGAGGTTAAAGAAACGAAAAAGCCCCGGCTTTATTCCGGTTTCAACGGCGGTACAGCAACATCCCGCCTTTGGCTGCCAATGATTTCATCTTGAATACCAAAGCACGGGCAATTCCGCGCCCACCGGCGACCCATGCACGTGAACATGCATATTCATTGTGCATCCTCCGGATGGCATAGTCATAGAATTTCCTCGGATACGTTCTTTGAAAATCAATATCCCGGTCGGTTGAACGGGCCCAATCGGGAGCATGAAGGAAGGATCCCTGCGTTTCGCTGTACAACGGGGTACCTTTGATCGGGTAGGCTAAGGTGATCGTATAGTGATCGGGACGGGCATCCTTCAAGTGCCGGATCGTTTCTTCTATGTCGGCTTCCGTTTCTCCGGGATATCCCATCATCAGGAACGTGCCGGCCTCCATCCCCGCGGCACGCGTTGCCCGGATCATCGTTCGCACTTGTTGAACGTCGACGCGCCGATCCATCGCGTCAATCACTGACTGTGATCCGCTTTCGGCCCCGATCCAGACGCGGAAGCAACCGCTTTCCTTCAACAAGCGGATGACGGCTTCATTCATCCGGTCGGCACGGGTGATGCATTCGAACCGGATGTCAAGCCCTCGGTTCACCACCTCGTTCCGGAATCCCTCCAGCCAGCGATGACTGATCGTAAACACATCGTCCACGAACCAGATGGTGTCGAAATCGTAGTGCTGTTTCAATTGCATCAGTTCGTCCGCTACTTTTTCCGGACTGCGCCGCCGATAGGTTTGACCGTACACGGCCCGGCTGCACCACTTGCAGGTATAAGGACACCCGCGCATCGTACTCACGGAGATGGCGCTGTACCCGTGACGGGATCGCCAGGCTTCCAGGTAGCGCGTTAATTGGATCTGATGTCGCGCGGGAACCGGCAGTTCGTCCAGGTCGCGGAGGAGCCGGCGCTCAGGCGATTGGCTCAGTTCGCCGCGATCATCAAGCGCGATACAGCCGTCGATCCCCGCCGCGAGTTCGGAGTTGCTGATTCCTGCTCCGCGTTCCTGTAAACGTCGCACAATGTCCAGCATCGTTTCTTCGCCCTCGCCAACCACGATCAGGTCGGCGCCGTGTCGGAGAAAATTCTCAGCGTGATTCCGAACCTCCGGCCCGCCCAGCACGATCCGCGTACCCGACAAGGCATCGGTTGAACGTACATGACGGATCAGGCGCAGGACGTTCAATTTCGTCATCAGGTTCGTGTACACGGCCAGTACCTGCGGAGGTTCCTGCTCGAGTTTCCGGCAGAGCGTTTCGAAATCGGAAAAGGTCGAGTCGAAGACCTCGTTGGTGAAGCCGTTCTGCTCCAGCCAGGCCGACAAATACAAGATGCCCAGCGGCGGATAGGGTTTCATGATCTGCTGCTCGCGCGGATCTTCCCTCAGGAAATAGCCATGGGTAAAGAGGATTTTCAAGCGGTCCTGACCGGATTGTCCTGACGCAACGATGTGAATACCGCCAGGTAGTGATCGGCCCGGTCGGCGAGCAGCGACCAGCCGTTGATGGAGTCTTCCAGCCGTTTGAGCAAGCGCAACAACCGGGGATGCCGCGCTATCCGATGATCAAGATAACTCGGTGGCAGGAAAAAGCCAATGGGTTGTAAGTGAGAAAGCCGAAAATGCCGGCTGAGGAGATGGTCCAACTCGTCCGGCTGGTAGTACCAGGTCAACTGTTCATGGCCATCGGCCAGCCTCACGGTAACCGGTTGTTTGCTCTTCCTGCGAAAGGCTTTTTGCGGGCGGCCTTTAGAAAGAAAATATAATTGCTCGCTCAGACAACGGCGTCCCATGATCACCAGAACAAGCTTTCCTCCCGGCCGCAGGTAGTGGACCAGCTTTCCGGACAGTCGCTGGATCGATGACGCGTCCAGACAATTGAGTCCACCGAAATTCGAGAATATCAAATCGTATGAGGATTGCCATCCCGCTGCCGGGGGGCCATTCAAATCATAATGAAGAAAGCGAACGCTTCCGCGCAGTGCTTCGGCATTCCGGAATTTCTCGCGCGCGGCATCCAGCATGCCTGCTGAGTTATCGGTGGCAGTGACCTGATGTCCTTTCCGGGCCAGCCACAGCGCGTCTTCTCCGGTACCGCAATTCAACTCGAGCACGCGTGCGGGCTTCTTCAACAGCGGCATCGTTTCGATAAAACGATGGACGCGTTCACGCTGGAGTCGCCCGGTGGCACTCCGGGTGAAACTTTGGTCGTACGCCTGCGCGACCGCATCGAACGGCACGCTCGGTTTCATGCCAGCAGTTTTTGTTCCAACTGCGACTCCAGCTTTCGCCGGTGCAGCAGCGCACGGGTATAGTAAACCGGAAAAGCCGCGATGCGGCGCAATGCTTTCGGGGAGAGGGAGCGCTCCGCTCTCCATCCGCGCAGGGCTGCTAATGCCTGTCGGGCGCGGAAGCGCCGGTGTACATAGCGTTGTAATTCCTTGTAGAAGGATCCGGGATAGGTGCCGCGGAACATCACCGCCAGTTCGTCGGAATCGGTCCAATTCTGTTTCGATCGCATGTCCGATCGCACACGTTCATGGAATACCGTTCCGGGCAGCGGATAACTCACCGAAATACCAATGTCGGCCGGCTCCAGTTCTTCTACCATCCGAATGGTTGCACGGATGTCTTCGAGGGTCTCACCCGGATAACCGAATTGGAGAAAGAAGGCGGGTCGGATGCCGTACGACTTCAACAAACGCGTCGCTTCCCGGATCTGTGTCACCGTGGTGCCTTTGTCCATCGCGTCGAGAATGTGTTGCGCACCGCTTTCTGCGCCTACCCAAACCTCCTCGCAACCGGCGCGAGCCAGGGCGGCGATGGTATTTTCCTGCAGTAACAGGTCAACGCGCGATTGTATCTTGAATGGAATGCGGATGCCCGCTTTTTCGCTCAGCGTGGCGAACGCCTCCACCCAGCCGGGTTTTAACCCGAAGATGTCGTCGGTGATCCAAAGATGATCGGGTTGATATTTTTCTTTCAGGTAGATCAGGTCTTGCACGACCCGCTCCGGACTGTGTACGTTGTAGCGATTCCCGTAGATCGGCTTCGCGCACCAGTTGCATTTGAACGGACAACCACGGGTCGTACTGATGTTGAGTGAAAAACTGCCGGTCGATTTTTGCCAGCGTTCACGGTACGACTGCATGTCCACCAGGTCCCAGGCCGGCCGTGGCAGTCTGTCAAGGTCGCGAAGGACTTCACGGGCAGCCGTACGCTTCAAGGCTCCTCCTTCCTGCCAGATCAATCCGGGAATCTCCGGGGCAACGTGGGGGATGCCCAGGTCCAGCAATTCCTTCAGGGTCTGTTCGCCTTCTCCGGCCAGTACATATTTTGCTCCGGCAGCGAGATACAATTCCGGATGATCGCTGGCATCACTGGACGATACCAGGACCGGGATGCCACGCTCAGCGGCAAAACGGATCATGCTCAAGGCAGCCTCGCGCATGTTGGTGAGGCACATCTTGGTCAGGTAGTTGAATCCGTCGTCCCACACGACCAGTACTTCGGGACGATCGCGTTCCAGTCGCGGCAGTAACGCTTCCGGTGATCGTTCAAACTGCGAATCAAACAGGGATACAACATGACCCGCTTCGCGCGCGACACCGGCAGCATAGAGGGTTCCCAGCGGCGGAAAGGCTTGTTGCGCTTTCCACTGTTTAGGGTCGAAGCGTAAAAAATAACTATGCGTGAACAGCAGCCTTTTCATAGCGAGAAGGGCGCCAGTTCGAACCGTTGTTCGAACGAACGTAAACGATCGTCAAGCATACGCAGGACCCTGTCCTGGTAACCCAACGGATTGTGCTTGGACACGTCGCGGCGGCTTCGCAATCGTCGGTCAAATGTCCCCGGATCGAAATGCCGGAATTTTCGTTTCCAGAAACCAAGCGTCTTGACAAAACACCATTGGTCCAGCCAGGTGCCGGGTTGGCCACCCAGGAGGAATTCGACAGACCGTTTTATCCGGGGCGAACGTTCCTGCACGATGTAGCGCTGGTCACGTTGCGGGAAATTAGGATAATGGTGGCGGTACCAGTCGTTCGCATGAAGGAACTTGCGGTACAGGGTATAGTTATAGGTGGGAATAACGAAGGCGATCTCGGTTGCCGTAAAGGCGTTGTGGTCGGGGACGGAAAGCGCGTCCTCGGAAACGAAATAATTGATGCAGAAGTTCTTCTTGGAATTCAACAGGAAGATCTTCTTGAAAACAACAAGCAATGTGCGGCACAACCAAAGTCGACCCGGAGCTGTGATGATGAAATAATCGATATCACTTTGTTCATCCATGTAGCCCTTGGATAGCGAGCCGGAAATACTGATCCCACGGACAAATGGAAACGCGGCGATCAGGCGGGAATAGCGCATGGCGGTCCGCAACGAGGCAGTGCTTCGTTTCATGCCTGCTTTACGCCGGTAATTGATGGAAGCGTCCGGATTGATCCGGAAGTAACCATCGGTATGATGGATCATGCCCCGTTCCAATAAATACGACAAGGTCTCTTCCAGTACGCCGGTATCGCAAGGAACGGAAAGGCACTCCTGGATTTCCTTGGCATCCAGCGGGTGATGGAAAATATCGAAGTAAAGGAGGCAGCGCAGAATGGCGTTGACCACCGACCGTTTAGGTTCGGGTAGGACGACAGCTGGTACTTCCGTCGCTGTCAGCGTGGCGGTCAGAGGAGGGGTCACAAGTGTTAACGTGAATGTTTCAAAGCTACTAATCTTCCCGCAAGGGAACTGTTGTCAGCCTGCGAATTATGCACGACCGTGACGATTCCCTCACAAAATGATGACGAACGGGTAAAATCAGATGATGAAGCGGTCAGGATTGACCTGGAGGCGATGACGAGTCAGTCGCATTGACGCCAACCAGATGACCAGCAACAACCACAATCGATAGAATTGAAAGGGGATCGGCCAGGTTTCGGGCTGGAAGAATTTTCCAATGAAAAGTGGTGTCCAGCCCATGCACAGCAAAAGGATGAATAAAAGTCGGGCGACACCGGCATCCGGAGGAGTCTTGCCGGACTCGTCTTCCAAGAGCAAAGCCATTGGAAAGAGCAGAAGCAGGAGATGGTAAGTGGCCGAAGCGGGAGAAGCCACCAGCAAACTCAGGCAAAGCATCGCCACGCCCGCCCCGCTGGCGTTTCGCAGGATCAGTCGCCTTGCACGAACAATACCGAAGAATACTAGTAATGCCGGAATTCCATGTCGGACCAGTTGCAAGAGCAGGGGTGAGTGGATCCAGGGTTGCGGGTTTTCGACAGGATCGAACAGGAATAACCGATGGGAAAGTGCGTTCCAGGATTGGAAAGCCGTTGCGAAGGGCGATTGTCCTTCCAGTCGCCCGTCCAAATGCGCGAAAACGACCCGGTTCAGGAAGTCCCTACAGGCGGGAACACCCGGACTGTAAAGCGAAAGCAATCCCAGCGCGCTGACCGTGAGTGCGAATGTCAGGATGAGTTTCCAACGTCGCTTCAGCAGCCATTCGGGTAGCATGACGAGCGGGAAATATTTGATCGCTGCGACGATACCGAAGATCATACCCGGTACGATCGTTTTACCCTTTCGGACTTGAATCCACCCAACCAGCATCAAGGCCACCATCAGGAGGTACACTTGTCCCAGGTAAAGGTTGTTGATCAGTGCCAGGCCCGTTGCCAACACCCAGGCGGCGGCATCCTGCCAATTCATCCCGGAGATTTTTCCAAAGAGCCAAACGATCCATCCTGCCATCAGCAGGCTGATGACCATCCACACGCGTTTAGCCGTCAGGGGCGGGAGAGTGGTCAGCGGTAAAAACAAATAGGCGGTCGGCGGAGGAAACGGAGAAAACTTGCCTTGCTCTGTAAATCCATGTTCCCGCAAGGATGTTTGGAACCAATCGTTGTGATAAAGGCTGTCACAAGCGTGTTGTTCCACCAGAAGTCGTGAGCCAAGCCAGTAATTCGGAAAATCGCTTTGCATCCGTTGCCATCCCGGTCGGACGCCGGCAAAAAAAATCAAGCCTCCGGCAATGCATAAGAGTGTGTATTTCAGCAAATTGACTTTGCTGGGCAGGAGTCGGGGCAGCGGCATCGCAACAAAGAAACAAATTTGACTGTTCCAGCCATTCAAGGGGTTTCTCCCCCGGAACTCCGTAAATTCGCAGCCCGTCCGGAACAGGGCGTATACCAAGATCACCCTATCAATCATGGCCAAAGACCGTTTTCAGTACCACGATTATTTCCAAGTCGATGAACTCCTGAGTGAAGAACACAAACTAGTTCGCGATTCCGTTCGCGAATGGGTGAAAAAGGAGGTTTCGCCGATCGTCGAAGACTATTGTCAGCGCGCGGAATTCCCCCGGCAATGGATCAAAGGCCTCGGAGAGATCGGTGCCTTCGGTCCTTACATCCCGGCCGAATACGGCGGCGGCGGCATGGACCAGATCGCGTACGGACTGATCATGATGGAACTGGAACGCGGCGATTCCGGTTTGCGCTCAACGGCATCGGTGCAAAGCTCGCTGGTCATGTACCCGATCTTCACCTATGGCAGCGAAGAACAGAAACGCAAATACCTCCCCAAACTGGCGACCGGTGAGATGATGGGTTGCTTCGGTCTGACCGAACCCGACCACGGCTCCAACCCTGCCGGTATGATCACCAACATCAAGGACAAGGGCGATCACTACCTCCTCAATGGTGCGAAGATGTGGATCAGCAACGCCCCCTTCGCGGATATCGCGGTCGTATGGGCGAAGGATGAAGAGGGTGTCATCCGCGGACTGATCGTAGAACGCGGCATGGCCGGATTCTCAACTCCCGAAACGCACGGTAAATGGTCGCTGCGCGCAAGCGCGACCGGCGAACTGGTCTTCGATAATGTGAAAGTGCCCAAGGAAAACCTGCTGCCGAATGTCAAGGGCCTGAAAGGCCCGCTCGGCTGTCTCAACTCCGCCCGCTACGGCATCGCCTGGGGCGCGATCGGCGCGGCGCTCGACTGCTACGATTCCGCGCTGCGCTATTCGAAAGAACGCATCCAGTTCGGCAGGCCGATCGGTGGTTTCCAGCTGACACAGAAGAAACTTGCCGAGATGATCACCGAGATCACCAAGGCGCAACTCCTTTGCTGGCGACTCGGCGTGCTCAAGAATGAGAACCGCGCCAGACCCCAGCAGATCTCCATGGCCAAACGTAACAACGTCAACATGGCGCTCCAGATCGCTCGGGAAGCGCGTCAGATCCATGGTGGAATGGGTATCACGGGCGAATACCCGATCATGCGCCACATGATGAACCTCGAATCCGTGATCACCTACGAGGGAACACACGACATCCACCTGCTCATTACCGGTAATGACGTGACGGGCATCAACGCTTTCGAATAATAGAATCTACAAAAGTGCTAAAGGGGCTTCGGCCCCTTTTTTCATGGGTGCCGGCCAGATACTCCCTTACAAACCGAATCTCCTTACCTTGTTAGGATCCAGCCCCAAATACATGTTACGACGGATAATCTTACTCGCGGCTTTCTCGATGTACTTCCATTCAGCCCGCGCTCAAACCACTGCTCCGATTCGTCATTGTCAGCAACCGGAACACTGGTCACCGGTAAAACCCCCGCTCCCGGCCGGAGCGGATGCTGAACTACTGGAAGGTGATCCGAAGTCGGACGGGATCTTTACCATGCGTCTCCGTCTTCCTCCGAATTATTCCCTCGCGCCGCATACGCATCCCGCGGATGAACGGGTAACCGTCTTGTCAGGCCATGTATTCGTGGGTCTCGGCGATTCCTTGGACGCCTCCACCGCACGGGAATTTACCGCCGGTTGTTTCTATGTCAACCCCGCCGGGGTGCACCACTATGTGTACAGCGGTAAAGATGGAGCCGTCATCCAACTAACCTGTCAGGGCCCTTGGGGAATTGAATTTGTCAGTCGAAAAGAATAATAATCACGGAAATTCACCCGTTGACCGTTCGGTTAGTATGATTTCGTAACCGTTGGAATGCATGCTTCACTTCATTTTCATTCACAGAATCTGATAATAACCCGCTTAAATGATGTGCGCAAACGGATGTTTAATCCGTAATTTGCACGCCTTAAGCACAACAATGATCACGTTGGATATCCGGGAGAAACGATGGGCAGCAAAACCTTCAAGCGAAGAAGGGGTTGTCGCCGCGTTGGCGCAAGCCCTCCGGATCACCCCGACGCTCGCTTCCCTGCTCGTACAACGCGGTATCACCACCTACGAAGAGGCCCACGCGTTCTTCCGTCCCGCCTTATCCGATTTGCACGATCCGTTCCTGATGAAGGACATGGACCTTGCCATCGACCGCCTGACCCGCGCTGTACAAAACGGAGAAAAGATCCTTGTCTACGGCGATTATGACGTCGACGGAACCACGGCGGTCGCCCTGGTGTACTCGTTCTTCCATTCGTTTTATCCGAACATTGATTTTTATTTGCCCGACCGCTATAAGGAAGGGTACGGGGTTTCTACCCAGGGAATCGACTTTGCCATCGAAAATGGCTTCTCCCTGATCGTCGCCCTCGACTGCGGTATCAAGTCGAACGACAAGGTCGACTACGCCAAACAGAACGGTGTCGATTTCATCATCTGCGATCACCACCGACCTGGCGAACAATTACCCGCTGCGGTAGCGGTGCTCGACCCCAAACGCTCAGACGATACGTATCCATTCAACGAATTGTCGGGTTGCGGGATCGGATTCAAGTTGGTGTGCGGCTATGCGCAGCGCCACCAGATTCCCTTCGAACAACTGGAACGCTTCCTCGATCTCGTTGCCGTCAGCACCGCTGCCGACATCGTTCCCATCGTTGGGGAAAACCGGATCCTGTGCTACTGGGGATTGAAGCGGCTGAACGAACATCCGCGCCACGGCATTGAGGCCATCCTGAAATTGAATAACCTCACCCGGCAGCCCTTCGCGGAAAAGGACGGAACGGTCGTTCAACGGTATAATCTCTCGGTCAGCGACCTGGTGTTCATCATCGGGCCACGCATCAATGCAGCCGGCCGCATACACGATGCGCGCCACGCCGTCAACCTGCTGATCTCCGACAACTCCGCCGACGCCCTGGCCAACAGCATTACGGTCAACGATCACAATACCGAGCGGAAAAACCTCGACGTCAAGATCACCCAGGAAGCGATGGAGATCATCGAAGGCGACGCCCAATTCGCCAAGCGAAAGGCGACCCTGCTCTTCCGCCCCGACTGGCACAAAGGGGTCATCGGTATCGTGGCTTCCCGCCTGACGGAGAAATTCTACCGACCCACGATCGTCCTGACACAATCCGGCGACGATATCATCACCGGCTCCGCCCGGTCCGTCAAGGATTTCGATATCTACAATGCCATCGAATCCTGCTCCGACTTGCTCGAACAGTTCGGTGGCCACATGTACGCGGCCGGCCTCACCTTGCGCAAGGAGAATCTCGAAAAGTTCTCCGAACGATTCGAAGAGGTGGTCGCCGCCACGATCCAGGACCACATGCTGGTGCAGGAGATCGAGATCGATGCCGACCTGCGCCTGACCGACATTACGCCTTCTTTCTTCAACGTACTCAAGCAGTTCGCGCCCTTCGGTCCTGGTAACATGAATCCGGTGTTCAGGACAGAAAACGTCCGCGATACCGGCCTCTCCCGCATCGTCGGCAACAACCATTTGAAATTGAACCTGGCGGAGGACGAGACAACTCGCTTCGGTATGGACGGCATCGCCTTCCAACTGGGACAGTTCTATCCGTTCATCTCCCGCCGGATCCCCTTCGACATTTGTTACACCATCGAAGAGAACACGTTCAATGGCAAGACCACCATTCAACTGAACGTGAAGGACATTAAAGTCCACTGATCCCGTAAAATTCTTCGCTTAGTTTTTCGAACTGCCGGCGATGCCTTCGAACACGGCATTGACGAGCGACAGCACAATCGAGAACAACAAGGCGATCCAGAAGCCATCGACCGAAAAACCCGGTACGATCTTTTGCGCGGCCAGGATCATCAGCGCGTTGATGACCAGCAGGAAAAGTCCCAGGGTGACCACCGTGATCGGAATGGTCAGCAGCACCAGGATCGGCTTGACGATCGCGTTCAGAAAGGCGAGGACGGCCGCCACAATGATGGCTGTAATGGCCCCGTCAACATGTACTCCGGGCAGGAGGTAGGAGGTCACGATGACGGCTAAAGCGCTGGTGATCAGGCGGGCAAGGAATTCCATGGGTCGTTGCAAGGTACACCTCCCTTACCGGGAAAACAACCGCAGGAAAGCGGTTTCATCACCTTGGGGCTTCCGGCACTTTTTTACCTTTACGCCTCCAAACGCGACAAATCACCATCATGAGTAATGCGATTTCGGGCGGCAGCAAGTTCTATAACGACGTGCTGTCCACCTTCGACAAGGCCGCCGCTTTCACCAGTTTCGAGCCCGGCCTGTTGCATCAAATCAAGATCTGTAACAGTACCTACAAGTTCTATTTCCCGATCGAAGTCGATGGCAAGATCCAGGTCTTCGAAGGAATCCGGGTACAACACAGTCACCACAAGAC
>WBZP01001576.1_pt1 | contig 27612 bp, 26 predicted proteins | sample 5204301 | NCBI WGS metagenome assembly WBZP01 (sample SAMN12412401, study PRJNA552823) | activated sludge metagenome | isolation source: activated sludge from nitrification reactor of wastewater treatment plant... | place: USA: Pennsylvania | collected 2017 | reverse complement strand
TGAAGTAAGCCGAATTCAAAGCCTGGCCATAGAAACCTACCGTTTGCTGGAATGCGAAGGCATGACCCGTGTAGATATGTTTTTGACACCTGAGGGCAATTTGTATATTAATGAGGTGAATACCATACCCGGCTTCACTCAAATATCGATGTATCCAAAATTGTGGGAGATTTCAGGATTGCCATATACAGAATTGATAACCAAACTTATTGAATTGGCTATTGAAAGCAACGACAATCGCAACGCCCTTGTGCAGGCAGATTCTATATAAATAAAACAAGGATTATGAATGTTTTTAAATTCGGGGGAGCATCTGTGAAGGATGCCGCAGGTATGCAAAATGTCATAGGCATTATGCAGTATTTTGCAGGCGAAAAGATAGCCGTGGTGGTATCAGCAACCGGCAAGACTACCAATGCTTTGGAAGAAGTTGTAAAGTCCTATTTTAATGAAGATGGTCAGGCAAGTGCAAAGCTGGAGTCGATAAAACAAAACCACGCTTCCATTGTAAAAGCTTTGCAATTGGATGGTACCGAAGTTGAAAAGGACATAAACGATTTATTTGTGGAGATTGACTGGATACTGGAAGAAGCGCCACATGACCCTTTTGATTATGTTTACGACCAGGTTGTTTCCATTGGTGAATTGGTATCAAGCAGGATTTTATACCATGCTATGAAAGCAGCCGGTATCAAAGCTGCCTGGTTAGATATAAGAGGAGTTTTGTACACTGACGAAATTCACCGGGAAGCCAAAGTACTCTGGCATTTGTCTACAGAAAAGATTGCCAGGACAATGGAGGCAAATTTCAAGGATTATGATGTAGTGGTGACACAGGGATTTATTGGTTCAACCCAGGAAAACCATACTACAACATTAGGTAGGGAGGGGTCTGATTATACAGCGGCTATTCTCAGTTATTGTTGCAGTGCAGAAGCCATGCACATCTGGAAAGATGTACCGGGTGTATTGACTGCGGATCCACGTAAGTTCAACCACGTAACCAAAATCGAAAAATTGTCATACAAGGAGGCCATAGAGATGACTTATTATGGTGCCAAAGTGATTCACCCAAAGACAATAAAACCGCTGCAGAACAAGAACATTCCCCTTTATGTTCGTCCATTTGATGATCCTTCATCCACCGGAACCAGAATATCTGCAGAAGGGGAAGTATATTATCCTCCGATTGTGGTTGTAGAAGAAGAGCAGGCATTGATATCCATTTCTGTGAAGGATTTCTCTTTTGTAGCAGAACAACACTTAAGCAATATTTTTGGGATCTTGTCTGATCTCAGAATAAAGGTAAACATGATGCGCAACACAGCTATTTCTTTTACCTTGTGTGTAAACAACCATCCGGATAAATTGCATCAGTTTGCTGAAAAATTGGCAGAGGAATTTTCGGTAAGTTTTGACACCGGATTGGAAATGATCACCATTCGACATTTTACGAAGGAAGTAATTCAGGAGATGAAAAGATCAAAAATAACGATGTTTGAAGATCGATTGCAGGATACCATTCAATTGGTTGTTAAGGAAATACCGCTCATCACAAGAAAAGCAGAAGGACAATGATGCCTTTAGTCGTTTGAAATTTCAAACATCTCGAGGGTTTCGGTCTCTTCTTCAGTAATCAGGTTTTTGACAATGCTGGCTCCCTGAAAAGACAGCCACGAGAAGAGGGGGGCAATAAAAATATCTATGGAATAATGAACGTGCTGTCTCATGAGCAGCATGCCAAGGCAAATGCCTCCGGCCAATAGGACATACTTCACCCAGGATTTTTGGATGAGAAAATAAAGCAAAAAGACAGCAGCCGTGTGACCGGAAAAAAACAGGTCTTTTAACAAAACATCCTGATTGTAAAAAGTATTTTTCAAAAAGACATCTTCTAAAGGTATAATGCCTGTAGGGGGTTCCAAAGGAACTAAATAGAGGGTAATGGCTCTGAAGGCAATTAAAAAACAGATCGAAAGATTGGTAGTAAACATGCCAATCTTGGTCCTCAGTGCCCAGGACAAACCAAACAGGATAAGGCCATAGGTAAGGATGAAAATTTCTATGTTGTGGTCAGAAGGACCCCAGTTACTCAGAATGGGATCATTGATGAGATGTCCAATTCTTGACTCATTGAATTTTAAGAATCTGGCAAATAGAAAGAAAACAAAAAAGACAGACAAAAATGAAATCACCAGGAGAGTTGGGCTTACGCCATCCTCACCAGAAATTTTTATTTTCGTTTTAATTCTCTCCATCTTTTTTGTCTTCTCCTACATATGATTAATTAAGCTCCTTTTTGCGTTTCTTCCTTGATCTTTTTCTTGCCCTTGGTTTTTGCCGCCAATTGCATTGCGTTGTATAAGTTTATGGTTCCTCCACTAACGCTTAGTTCTGAAAAAGAAACCTTTTCTGCACCTTTGGTACCGGGTTTCTTCACCACATCGCTAATGGGTTTCACTGACTTCATCAAAATTTCTTTAACCTGTTCGGCAGTCAGTGCGGGGTAATAAGATCTGATTACTGCCGCAACACCAGCTGCTGCAGGAGCGGCCATAGATGTACCTTGCAGGTATTGGTATTCATCATTGGGTGTGGTAGCGTAGATCTGAACGCCGGGTGAAAACAAATCCACATTTTCTTTGCCATAGTTGCTAAAGCCTGCAACCATATCCTCTCCCGGTTTGAAAGAAAGGGCGCCAACTTCCAGCCAATTATCAGCATGGCATTTTTTCTTGAAAATAAATCCATGTTTCCCCAGAAAATCGTTGGGGAAGTTGTCAGTTTTGTCATTGTTCTGACCTGAGTTACCTGCTGCATGTACCAATAATACATCGTGTTTGGCTGCATACTTAACAGCCTCGTCAACTGCTTTTTTATCCCAGGAATAGCCTTTTCCAAAGCTCATATTGATGATGCTGGCTCCGTTATCTACAGCATACCTGATGGCATTGGCTACATCTTTGTCTCTTTCATCGCCATCAGGCACCGCTCTAACGGACATAAGTTTTACATTGCGGGCAATTCCATCACTTCCTATTTCATTGCCAACTACTGCACCAACAATGCCCGCTACGTGTGTACCATGAAGAGCATCAGGACCTTCTACATCATTGTTGCCATAAAAGCGTTCATTGGAGTCGGCATAATTGTCTTTAACTATTAGTTTTCTTGAATCATAATCAGGATTATAAGCATAATCCAGCTTATTTTGAGAACCCTGTTTTTCTTCGTTGAGAATCGATATCAATGATTCTTTCAGCTGATTAACATTTGTGATTTCATCAGATTGTTTCAGGATTTGTTTGCTTACGTTGATGGCCATTGCCAATTCCGGTGTTTCGATCAGGTTCAATTCTTTGTAAGGGTCTTCACCCATAATGACTTTCACATCATTGGGCCTTTCTCCCAATGCATTGGCTATGGCATTCATACCCACCAGGACCTGAGATTCGAAAGCGGCAATTTGCGCAAGATCCTCCTGAGCCTTTTGTCTCTCTTCTTCAACTTTGGACTTGTAAGTGAGGAATTGCTCGTATTCTGCTTTTTGCGAACTACTCAATTTTTCAGGATCAGCGTTTTCATATTTATATTTTAGAGCTGCATACAAACGGGTCACCTCATAGGTTTCAGGTCCCACGTTTTTGCCATCCGGACCTCCAATGAAGTTCCAGCCATGAATATCATCCACATAGCCATTTTTATCATCATCGATACCATTGCCCGCAATTTCGCCGGCATTTCGCCATATATTTGCTTTTAGATCCTCATGTTCCACATCAATTCCGGAGTCGATGATGGCCACTACCACCGGTTTACCTACTTTTTCTTTGATAATTTCCTTAAAAGCTTTGGATGCGGAAGTTCCGTTGTACCCCTCTGAAGCATCCAAATGATACCAGTTTTTTGGGGCCATCTGGGCATGTGCAAAAACTGAAATAAAGAACAAACAAGCTGAAAACAAAAATGACTTCATAAACAATGATTTAGCCCGCAAATCTATACCTATTTTACCATACTTCAAACCCATAGGTGGTGCCCAATGTGACCAAATCGACAGATAGATGAAAAATATCCATAAGCTTTGACATTTTAGAGTAAAAAAGTAGTTGATTTCCAATAGGTAAACGTAAAATTACAGACATTTATAAAAGAAGGCACTCAATTGCTTTGTGTTGTTAATTTTTATTTAAAAATTAGCATGATCAATAGGGTTTTAGGTGTTTATCATGTTATTCAATTAGAGCCAAATTGATTATTTCAGTAAATTATGTATTAAAATAATTTTACATTTGAATAATCTGTTATATATTTGCACTTTATAACCAATACTTTGTCATGAAATCGTTTGTTTTAGCGGTAATCATTTCACTCCCGATGGTGCTTCACGCACAGGGAATGCAATTGGGTTTAGGTGTAGGTAAGTCGGTTTATTGGGGTGATTTAAATGCGCCTGAATTTTCCTCCAACCTCAGCAACAATGGAGGAACAGCTTTCCAGATTTATGGGAAATACAATCATCTGGGAAGATTTGGCATCAAGGCCGGCTTCCTTTTGGGCAAGCTCAAAGGGGATGATGCCAATTCCAGTCAGCAATGGCAGGTGGAAAGAAATCTCAATTTCAAGTCTGATATTGCAGAGATAAGTCTTACAGGAGAATATTATTTCTTTGGCTATCAACCTTACGGAGGAGAGCAAATTTTCAGTCCTTATGTAACAGCGGGACTTGCGGGATTCTACTTCAATCCAAAAACTGAGTTTGAAGGGAATACTTATGAGTTGCAACCGTTGGGTACCGAAGGCCAGGGCTCAGGTAAATATGGGAAAAAATATAACAAATACGCATTTGCGCTTCCTTTCGGTGCGGGTGCTATAATCAAAGCAGGAAGAAATTTTGATATTGGCCTGGAAATTCTTGCCAGAAGAACATTTACCGACTACATTGATGATATCAGTTCGAACTACGTAAATTATTATGAATTGATGCAGTTAAATGGCGAGTTGGCAGCCCGGCTTAGCGATCGCACACCAGAGTACTTAGGACAAAGAGAACCGATGGAGCGCAATACCGGCACCCAAAGAGGAGGATCCGGGGTACAAGATTGGTATTTCACTGCCATGATTAATTTGTCTTTTAACATCAGTGACAGCGACAATCTTTTCCGAAGAAAATCGCAATATAAATCCTACTGTCCGAAGTTTTAACTTTAACATGGCAGAAGCAAAATAGTAGAGAAACTGTGCTTTCTCTTTTATATTTTTACCGTTGATATGGTAGAAAACGATGCTTTGGAATTTAATAAAGAAACAGCATTAACTGTTTTAAAAAAGTACTGGGGGTACACATCATTCCGATTCCCGCAGGAAAAAATAATAGCCAGTATTTTATCCGGTAAAGATACTTTTGCACTACTGCCAACAGGAGGCGGTAAATCCATTTGTTACCAATTGCCTGCAATGATGGTTGAAGGGAAGGTAGTGGTCATTTCGCCATTGGTTTCCCTGATGTTGGATCAGGTAAAGTCGCTCAATAGCAGAGGCATTGCTGCCAAGGCCATACACAGTGGGTTGAGTTCTGATGAAGTGGATATCATACTCGACAATTTTGTACATGGCCCACTTAAGCTATTGTATATTTCACCGGAACGAATTGCATCTGAGGTATTTCAGGTCAGATTTTATATGGCAAAAATAGCTTTCATCGCAGTTGATGAGGCGCATTGTATTTCTCAGTGGGGTCATGATTTCAGACCCAGTTACCTTCAGGTAAGTTTACTCAGAGAGCTTAAACCGGAGGTGCCATTGCTTGCTCTTACAGCAACAGCTACCCCGGCAATTGTTTCGGACGTTGCAGAACAACTTTTTCTTAAGTCTCCGGCGATATTTCAAAACAGTTTTTCAAGGGAAAACATTTCGTTCTCTGTTGTTAAAACCGATGATAAGAATGGAGAGCTATTACGCATTCTTTCCAAGATGAAGGGAGCTGCGATTGTTTATAACAGATCCAGAAGCGGCTGTGCCAAAATATCGGCATTTTTAAAAGAAAACCATATATCATCCACCATTTATCATGCCGGCCTGGTGCATGAAATAAGAGAAGAAAATCAGAAAAGTTGGATGGATGGCAAATACAGGGTAATGGTAGCTACCAATGCATTTGGTATGGGTATAGACAAATCGGATGTACGCTGTGTTGTTCATGTTGATGTGCCATCCGGGATTGAAGATTACTATCAAGAGGCAGGAAGGGCAGGAAGGGATGGTTTGAAATCGTATGCCGTTGCTTTGATTAATGCTTCAGATATTATTGAGGCTCAAAAACTGTTTGAGAATAATTACCCGGCAGTACCTGAGATCAAAAAATTATACATTCGTTTGTGTCAGTACTTGCAAGTTGCCACAGGCAGTGGGGCCGGCAGGTCGTTTTATTTGGATACGGAAGACTTTTCACAAAAAGCCAAAATTAGTCAGCAAAAGTTAGGAGCCATTTTAAAGATTTTAGAGAAGCAGGGATGGTTTACTTTCTCTGAGGCCATAAAAAGTCCATCGCGTCTGATGGTAACCGGCAGGCCACAAGATTTATTAGGCCATTATCCGGAAAAAGACCTGAGAGGATTACTGCTTACTCAGTTGTTGAGGATGTATGAAGGGTTGACGGTTGAGCACGTAGCAATCAATCTTTCCAAAATTGCGAAAGCGCTTAATACAGATATCACGAGAATAGGTTTTGTATTGAAAGTTTTGCATCAGGAAGGCATGATTGATTATCAGCCCACACAAGCCTATCCTGAAATTATTTTCTTGCTGGATAGACCGGCAGACGGAGATTTTAAAATTGACGAAATTGCCTATGACGCACTAAAACAAAGTGCTTCCAAAAGATTGATGGCTATGCAATCGTACTTTGTCAGTCCCAAATGCCGCCAGGTGATGTTGTTGGAGTATTTTGGGGAAAAAGCGGAAGAATGCGGTGTCTGTGATGTGTGTCTGGGAAGTCAGGATGGTCGGTACAGCCTGGATGATAAAAGGCAGCTCCTGATTCAATTGCAAAAATCACAGCCGGGAATTAAAATAAGGCAGGTGATTGCTCAATGGCCTTACAACAAAAGAAAACGAATCAACCAATGTCTCGAAGATCTTACCCAGGAGGGCTTTGTGGAATTGGATGCAGCAGGTGGAATTTATTTCAAAAAATCATAACATGAAGGAATTAACCATTGTTATGATTATGACTTCGGATTATAGCTACGATCAACGGATGCAAAGAATCGTTGCCACTTTGAGTGAACTTGCCACCATTCAAGTTTGGCATCGTGGCAAATTCAGTGCTCATGGCAATGAAAAAAATAGGTTTGTCTCCATTGATCCGATTTTTAAAAAGGGTGGAATGTTTTATTTTGGATTCAACATAATAGTATTTTTCAAGCTGTTATTTGCCAAAACCGACATTATATATTGTGTTGATACAGATTCATTATTGGCGGGCGGATTGGCTGCCAGAATTAGAAGGAAAATCCTGGTTTATGATAGTCATGAATGGTTTACGGAAGTTCCGGAATTGAAGGGAAGAAATCTGGTTAAAGGTATATGGTCAGCCATTGAAAAATTATTTATTCCACGGGCAGATTTATTGATTACCGTAAATGCCAGTTTAGCTAAAATCTTTTCAGAAAAATGGCAAAAGCCTTTTTATTCCATAAGAAATCTGCCAATTACAAAAGCGATAAGTCCTGGGGCAGGAAATGATAAAATGCTGTTATATCAAGGCGCCGTGAATGAAGGCCGCGGGCTCGAATGTTTGATATTAGCTATGGAATATTTACCGGATTACAAATGCATCATTGTTGGTGATGGAGATATCAAAAAAAACCTGGTGGATATATGTCGCACATTTGCCTGGCGCAATAGAATAGAATTTATTTCCAAAATCTTGCCGGATCAATTGGATGCGTTAACCGTGACAGCGAGATATGGATTGAATTTGTTGGATGATGGTAGTTTAAGTTATCATTATTCGCTGGCCAATAAGTTTTTTGATTACTTGCAGGCAGGCATCCCTTCCATCAATATGGATTTACCCGAATACAGAAAATGGGTGCAGGAGGATGGAATTGGGCTGTTGTTGCCGACATTGAATGCCAGGGAACTTGCTGAGTTGATATTGAATAATGATAAGGGAGATATATACCAGAAAATGAAAGATAACTGTTTGAAAAACAGGAATAAGTATGTTTGGGAAGTAGAAGCTCCAAAACTTTTAAAGTTATTTGAAGGTTTACACAAATGAAGCAACAAGTATGAGTGAAGATAAACAGGGTTCAAAAAAACTGACCCGGGAAAAAATTGCAGCAGGATTATATATTTTTAAATATATCAAGCCTTACAAGTGGTATTTTATTTCAGGGATGCTTGCTTTGGTAGCGGGCAGTCTGATTTTTATGGTGTTTCCCGGTGCTGCCGGTGAAATGGCCAATGTAGCCATAGGCAAAGACACTTATCATCTCGGACTGAGCATTGAAGATTATGGTTGGCTTTTTCTTGTCATCCTCGTTTTGCAGGGCGTACTTTCCTATATCAGAACTGTGTTTTTTGCCATAGTGTCAGAAAAAGGTATGGCGGATCTGAGGAAGGACCTGTTTGACAAGATTATCACTCAGAGCATTGCCTTCTACGAAGAAAGAAGGGTTGGAGAGTTGACAAGCAGGATCACCACGGATGTTGAGCAATTACAATCGGTGTTTTCTATTACACTTGCTGAATTGCTGAGACAGGTAGTAGTATTGATTTCAGGCATAGCCATTATCGCCTATCTCACACCCGGCTTATCATTGCTGATGCTTCTCACCTTTCCTGTGATCGTGGTGATTGCCATGGTGTTTGGGAGATATATCCGTAAATTATCAAAAAACAGGCAAGACAGGTTGGCTGAAACCAATACCATTGTTGAAGAGTGTTTGCAATCCTTTTATGTAGTTAAATCATATGCCAACGAGTGGTATGAATCATTGAGATACAGCAAAAGCATAGATAGCGTTGTTGGTATATCCTTGTCTTTTGCGAAAATCAGAGGACTGTTTTTCATTTTCATCATTACCGTGCTTTTTGGAGGTATGTTTTTCATCCTGTGGAGAGGAGCCATCATGGTTCAGAACGGTGAAATGGAAGCAGGAGATTTGTTTTCCTTTATTATCTACACCGCTATTTTAGGAGGAGCCATTGCGAGTTTTGGCAATCTCTACACTTCTGTTTTGCAAGCCCTGGGTGCTACCGAGAGGATCAGGGAAATATTGATGAGTGACACCGAAGTGACGGTTTCCGATGGAGAGAAAGCCCGCAGTTCGGCACCCATCGGCGGGAGGATTCAATACCAGCAAGTTGGCTTTGCATATCCATCAAGACCAGATTTACCGGTTTTGAAAGGCATTGATCTGGACGTGGAAAAAGGTCAGAAAATAGCACTTGTGGGACAAAGTGGCAGTGGTAAGTCTACCATAGTACAATTGCTGATGCGCTTTTACAATACCAATGCCGGAGCCATAACCATTGATGGAAAGCCTATTGAAACCTTCAATATTTCAGATCTGAGACATCAAATTGGTATAGTTCCTCAGGATGTGATATTGTTTGGAGGCAGTATCCGGGAGAACATATTGTATGGAAAGCCATCTGCCTCAGAGGAAGAGTTAAAAGCTGCAGCCGAACAGGCGAATGCACTTGAGTTTATTCAGCAGTTTCCTGAAGGTTTCGAAACCATAGTAGGAGAGCGGGGGATAAAATTATCAGGTGGTCAAAGGCAAAGAATTGCCATAGCCAGGGCAATTTTAAAGAATCCATCCATTCTTGTTTTGGATGAGGCTACCTCTTCTTTGGATGCAGAATCTGAGAAAATAGTGCAGGATGCCTTAAACAAGCTGATGATGAACCGAACATCCATCATAATTGCCCACAGGTTGGCAACCATTCGGGAAGTGGATTGCATATATGTGCTTGAAAATGGAAAGATAGTGGAAAAAGGAACGCACGAAGAGCTGTCTGCTATTCAGAATGGATTGTACAGCCACCTGGCGAGTTTACAATTTGATGTGTAGAAAACAGGAACCCCGCACACTGGAGTTCCTGATCCTGGCTAATGCCGGTGACTAGAAGATGTACAAAAAGATATCTCCGTTGGGTTCATACCACCACAGCATGGTATAACTACCGATGGGTGCAGAATTTATAAAGCCTGAGCCACAACCAATGGGCGTTTCATCTCTTACATCGTTGGAATTGGTTCCGTCTGAAACCAGTAGCTTCCATCCGGTACCAGTGTGGCTAACAGGTGGATAGGAGTACGACGTAGGAGGCAGCGGGAAATTCACACCATAGTAATTGGGCATTGGTACCGTGCAGGAAGGGTCAATAAATACAAAATCAGTTAACACCATTGAGGTAGTTGTAGCGTTTTTCACAATCAATGACTGGGCATTGATGTGATGCAAAGCGATAAAAAATAGGGCAGCACTGAGAAGAAGAATTTTTTTCAGCATCGTCATTAATTTTTTTTGCATACTCTGTTTATCCGATTTTCTGCATTTCTCGTAAAAGGTGAAGGGATTGTAATATCAGCCGGATCAATTATCGCGAATCTTGATTGAGCTGTTGGAAACGGATCCTTTTTCTTCAACTTCTGATGCAAATATATCCCTGTTGCGTTCTTTTGGTCAATGGTAGAAAATCCCGAATTTTATTAAGGGAAAACAAGGTTAGGGTATTGGGAGTGTTGTTATTATGGCAATTATAAATTTTTATTTGGATTCGATATGGGTTGTTTTTCTTCGGATTATTGGTTTTTGCCGACAAATCAAAGGGCTTCGTAGATAAATGAAGGGTGGTGGTAGTTTTTTTAGTAAGTTTGCTTTCTATAAATTCTGGAAAAAATGCGTCTTAAATTTAATCTTTTTTGGCTTTGCCTGATGCCAATTTACCTCCAGGCTCAAATGAATAAAATTGAGTTTCAGGAGTTTACCTTAGACAACGGACTTCACGTGATTTTACATAAGGACAGCAGCACGCCCATCGTTGCAGTATCCGTTATGTACCATGTGGGGTCTAAAAATGAGAATCCCAACCGCACCGGTTTTGCCCATTTCTTTGAACACTTGTTGTTTGAAGGTTCTGAGAATATCGGCGGAAGAGGACAATACGACAAATACGTTGAGAAAGCCGGTGGCACCCTAAACGCCAATACGACTTATGACAGGACCTATTACTTTGAGGTTTTGCCATCTAACCAGTTGGAATTAGGCCTTTGGTTGGAGTCTGAAAGAATGCTGCATGCAACAGTCGAGCAAACAGGGGTTGAAACACAGAGAGAAGTAGTGAAAGAAGAAAGAAGACAAAGAATTGACAACCAGCCGTACGGCAGCCTTTTGGAGGAATCATTAAAAAGAGCCTATACGGTCCATCCATATCGTTGGCCGGTCATTGGCTCAATGGAGCATTTGAATGCTGCCCAGGAAGCTGACTACAAACAATTCTATGCAGATTTTTACAGACCTGACAATGCCATTGTTTCTATCGCAGGAGACATTGATTATACGCAAGCCAAGGCTTTGGTGACCAAATATTTTGGCAGCATTCCCAAGGGTAAAAAGCCAATATACAGACCCAAAGTGGTTGAACCACCTTTGCCAGGTGAAGTAAGGGATACGGTTTATGACAACATACAGTTGCCGGCAGTTATTCAGACATACAGGATTCCTGCGCAAGGAACCCCTGATTATTATGCAGTTTCCATGTTGGGGCAGTTATTGTCTCAAGGCGAATCTTCGAGGCTTTACAGAGCTTTGGTTGACGAGCAGCAAAAAGCATTGTTTGTCGGCAATTTTCCTCTAGGTCTGGAAGATCCGGGAGTTTCCATAGCATTTGGAATTTCCAAGATGGGTGTAGATATCATGGATTTGGAAAATGCCATGGATGCTGAAATTACAAAAATCCAAAATGAATTGATCTCAGATGAAGAATTTCAGAAGCTGAGAAATCAGGTTGAAAATGACTTCATCAGTGGCAACTCAAGAGTAGCCGGTATTGCTGAAAGTCTGGCAAACTACAAAATGTACTTTGGTGATACCAATCTAATCAATACAGAATTAGACAGATATCTTAAAGTAACAAAAGAAGATATCAGAAGAGCTGCCAAGACCTATTTCAATAAAAACAATAGGGTAACCCTGCATTATTTGCCTAAATCAGTAAACCCATAATCCTTTAATTCAACACAGAATGAGAATCATATATTTATTCGCTGTTATCATGGTATTTGCACAATGCAGCAAAAAGACCATGGATAAATCTACTTCACAAACGACTAAAAATACAGAAGCCTTCCGAAGCAAAGCACCCGCTCCCGCTGCGGCGAGGCCAATTGACCTTGGCACCTACAACTCGTTTGACCTGGCCAATGGACTAAAAGTTATCGTGGTTGAAAACCATAAGTTGCCCAAAGTATCTTATCAAATTTCACTTTCCAATGACCCTTTATTAGAAGGTGAGCAAGCCGGTTATGTGCAATTTGCCGGTGACTTACTGACCAAAGGAACTCAAAACAGGACAAAGTCAAAGTTGGATGAAGAAATTGACTTTATTGGAGCTACTTTGAATTCTTCTTCTTCCGGAATGTTTGGCACGTCTTTGAAGAAACACTCAGCCAAATTGTTGGAATTGATGACCGATGTTTTGTATCACCCAACTTTTCCTGAGGACGAATTTCAGAAAATGAAATCGCAGTCGATCTCTGCTTTGGCTTCTTCAAAAACCGATGCCAACAGCATTGCAGAAAACGTATCAGCTGTAATTACCTATGGTAAAAACCATCCATACGGAGAAGTGCAGACAGAGAAAACAGTAAACGCGATTACATTGGATAAGTGTAAGGAATACTACAATACGTATTTTAAACCCAACAACGCTTATCTCGTCATTGTAGGTGACATTACGCTGGCGGAAGCTAAGGCACAGGCTGAAAAACACTTTGCATCATGGAAGTCGGGAGCTGTTCCTAAAGCGCAATATGAAACACCAGCTTTACCTAATGAGCCCAAAGTTGTGTTTGCCAATAAAGACGGAGCTGTTCAATCCGTGATCAATGTTACTTATCCTGTCAATTTAAAACCCGGCGACAACGATGAGGTTGCGGCCAATGTCATGAACAACATCCTGGGAGGCGGTATTTTCTCAGGTCGTTTGATGCAAAACCTCAGAGAAAAGAAAGCTTACACCTATGGTGCAAGATCCAGCCTTAATTCAGACAGATTGGTGGGAAATTTTAAAGCATTTGCCAGTGTGAGAAATTCTGTTACGGATTCATCTGTACAGGAATTCATCTATGAGATGGACAGAATGGTGAAAGAACCGGTTTCTGAAAATGATTTGCAACTGGCAAAAAACAGCATGGCAGGAAGCTTTGCAAGATCGTTGGAGTCTCCACAGACCATCGCCAATTTTGCCTTGAATACTTACAAATACAATTTGCCAAAAGATTACTACAATACCTATTTGTCAAGGCTTGAGAAAGTGTCTATAGCGGATGTTCAAAGAGTAGCCAATAAGTTTGTTAAGCCATCAAATGCCTATATTCTGGTAGTGGGAAACAAAGATGAGGTTGCCGAAAAACTTCTTCGTTTTGACGGTGATAAAAAAATTGACTACTATGATGCTTACGGTGAAGTGTTGAATTATGATAATTTGGCTATACCGGCTGGCTTAACAGGCATTAATGTAATAGAGGATTACATCACAGCTATAGGGGGTATGAGTAAGTTGCAGGCTGTAAATGCCATGGCATCTGAAGCAACCATGTCATTGATGGGACAGGAGGCTAAAATCATGACGAAGCACAAGTCGCCGGATAAGTTTGTATTCTCCATGCAGATGAATGGCATGGTGATGCAGGAACAGAAAATAAATGGTCAAAAAGCTTTGTCAGCCCAAATGGGACAAAACAAAATATTCAATGCAGGTGAACCGGAATACGAGGAAATGAAAGATCAGGCTCAGATGTTTGATCAGATGCATTACCTTACAAAAGGTTATAAAATTGACTTGAAAGGTATTGAAGAAGTAGAAGGCCAAAAATGTTATAAGGTTGCAGTCACAGATGAAAAGGGAGAAATGACCACTCAGTTCTACAACGTCACCACCAGCTTATTGGTAAGGGTATCATCGGTAAGCGGAGAAGGTGAAAAGGCTAAAACAGTCAATACAGACTACAAGGACTATAGGGATGTAAACGGGATTTTGATGCCATTTGAAATTGCCATGATAGGGCAGGCCCCCTTCCCTCTGGTAATGAAGTTCATCAAATACGAATTTAACGGAGCCATCAGCGATACGGATTTTGAAGTAAAATAAGAAAAAAGCCCTGGAAACAGGGCTTTTTTTTTACATCGAATATCCAATATAGGTTAGCGGAGACAGTTGTCTGAGCTCTGCTTTTACTTCTTTATTTACGGGTAATTCATCAATGAATTGCTGGAAACTTTCCATAGTAAGTGTTTCTTTTCCTCTCGTGAATTGTTTGAGTAATTCGTAAGGATGAGCTACGCCTTCTCTTCTTAAGATACTCTGGATGCCTTCAGCAATTACAGCAATGTTTTGGGATAGATCTGATGTGATCTTATGTTCATCAGGACTCAACTTATCTAAACCTTTACAGATGGAGTTGATGGCAATCAAGATATGTGCCATGGGTACTCCAACGTTCCTCAGGACAGTAGAATCGGTCAGGTCTCTTTGTAATCTCGAAACGGGTAATTTTTCAGCTAAAAAGCCCAGGAGTGCATTGGCCAGCATTAAATTACCTTCTGCGTTTTCAAAATCAATGGGATTTACTTTGTGAGGCATGGCAGATGACCCTACTTCATTGGCAATGGCTTTCTGTTTAATGTAGTTCATACTGATATAAGTCCAAATATCCCTGCAAAAATCGATCAGTATGGTATTGATTCTTATCCATTGATGGAAGTAGGCTGCTTCCTGGTCGTAATGGGTAATTTGTGTGGTAGTCTTCAACCTGGTCAATCCCAATTGCTGAATGAACTGATCCGCAAATTCAGGCCAATTTACATCAGTAAAGGTGAGTTTATGGGCATTAAAATTTCCGGTAGCACCTCCAAATTTTGCTACAAAAGGCATATCCTTAAGTTGCTCATACTGCAACTCAAGTCTTTCAATAAAGACAAACATTTCTTTTTTAAATGTGGTTGGACTTGCCGGTTGACCATGGGTATGAGCCAGCATAGGAAGCTGAGGATATTTATCTGCCAAACTTCTGATGCCTGCAATGAGTTTTTCAAGCCCCGGATTCATTACCTGCGAGGCTGCTTCCTTCATCATCAGAGGAAAAGCGGTGTTGTTGATATCCTGAGATGTAAGGCCAAAATGGATGTACTCTAAATAATCTTGTAAACCATGTTTTTCAAACAAATCTCTAAGGTAGTACTCCACAGCTTTGACATCGTGGTTGGTAGTACGTTCAATTTCTTTAACTTTTTTTGCATCCTCTTCTGTCAAATGCTCAATGGCATTCCCTAATTCTTCAGGTATTTGATGTAGTTTTTTTAGATCTCCAACCCCATGTAAATGCAATTGTTGAAAGTAGGCGAGCTCAACTTTGATTCTATATTTGATTAATGCAAATTCAGAAAAGCAGGAAGAAAGCACTTGTGTTTGTCTGCTGTATCTGCCGTCAATGGGGCTTATTGCTGTGAGCATGGGTAATGATTATTTTTTCTTTTTAGTGAGTTTTTTTTGTACCGGTGAAGAATCTGCTTCCTCCTGATTGAATGTCTCTGTCACTCTCTTGATGTAATAGTAGGTTTCTATTTGAGATCTTACAGCCAGGTCATAGTCAGAGGTTATATATGTGTTTACTTTGCCATAGTCGAGTGATCTGGCCTTGACATTATCTTGCAGTTGTATCTGCAACAATGTTTTGAAGACATCTTTTATCCTGGGGTCATAGATTGGGATTAAAGTTTCCACCCTGAAATGAAGATTCCTTTCCATCCAGTCTGCGGATGAAATAAACAACTCTTCATCACCATTATTGAGGAAATAAAAAATTCTGGAGTGTTCCAAAAAGCGATCCACAATGGAAATTCCTTTAATATTTTCACTCAGTCCAGGTTTCCCCGTATGCAGTGAGCAAACACTTCTGATGATCACATAGGTTTCGACACCTGCTTCGCTGGCTCTGTATAGAAGTTCCAGCATGTCCTTCTGTTCAAGATTATTCATCTTGAGGATCATTTTGGCTGGCAGTCCATTTTTCGCATTTTCTATTTCTCTCTCAACCAGATGAACAAACTTATCTTTCAGATTGAATAGGCCAACCCCCAGATGTTGAAATTCTGTTTCAGGTGGTTTTTTAGTCTCCAGAAATGAGAAAACCCTCGTAGCCTCTGAAGTTATCCGGGTATCTGCCGTAAAGAGTCCTACATCAGAATAGAGTTTTGCTGTGTTTTCATGAAAGTTACCGGTACTGCAGTATGCATAAATTTTGGGTACGCCACTTTCAAGCCTTCTTACAATAGCCATCTTTGAATGGACTTTGTATCCCGGCAATGAATAGTAGACATTGACTCCACTGGACGATAACGTTTCTCCCCACATCAGGTTGGTCTCTTCATCAAACCTTGCTTTTACCTCAATGAAGGTAGAAACCTGCTTCCCGTTGGATACGGCTCTTTTAAGCGCATCCATAATTCTGCTGACCTTGGCTACACGGTACTGAATAATTTTAATGTGCGTTACATTGGGATCCGTAGCAGCATCTTCAAAAAATTTGATAACGGATTCGTACTTGTGGTAAGGCACATGAATGAAATAATCATTTTTGGCAATTACATCAAAAATGTTGTCTGCTTCTTCAAGCGGGCGTATCGATAGGGGAGGAAGAGGGGTATCTTTGAGGTGCTGTAAATCGTAATGCGGGAATTTGAAAAAATCACTGTTGTTGTGGTACCTGCCTTCCGGAAGCAAATCATAACTTGATAGATCAAATACCGACATCAGAAAGTCAAGCATGTGTTTGGGCATAGACCTGTCATATACCAATCGGGAAGCCTGACCTATATTTCTTTGATTAAGAGACTTTTTAATTTTGTCCAGCAGGTTGCCCGAAAACTCATCATCTATGTAAAGCTCTGCATCCCGCGTCAATTTGATAGAGTAAGAATCAAGGATGTCATAACCCGGAAAAATTTGTGAAATATTGTGTCTGACAATATCTCCGATCATGATCAGCTCATGCTTTTCTTTTGATTTGTTGGGAAGTTCCAAAAATCTGGGCAAATGATCCGATGGCACTTTAACGATGGCATAATGAGTAGTTTTGCTTTCTTTATCCTGTAGATGTAAGGCCAGATAAAGGGCGTTGTTGTTCAGGAACGGTTTTACTTTATTGCCAACCAACAACACAGGCTGAGCGTAGGGCAACATAAAGTCTTTAAAGTATTTTTCTATAAATTCTATTTGATCTTTGTTGAGTTTTTCACGGCGTAGTAAGTAAATGTTGTTCCTTTTTAAGTCAGGAATGATTTCTCTTTCAAAGATGCGGGAGAATTCCAGTTGCTGATCATTGACAATAGATAGAATCTCTTCCAGGATTTCAGAAGGAAGATAGTCGAGTTCTTTTTGAGCATTCTTACCAGCCCGAACAAGACTTCTGTGATTGGCAACCCGTACCCTGAAATATTCGTCCAGATTTGAAGAATAAATCGCAATGAATTTTATACGTTCAAATAGCGGGACATTTTTATCTTTTGCTTCCTGTAATACCCTGTAATTAAAATCCAACCAGCTTATATCCCGATGTCTATACCTATCCTGCATGTAAATACTTCATTTCAATTACAAATTTACAAGTTTCTGACAAGATATTGGGCCGCCCCCAGTTGGTAATGTATGGCTGTGAATATAATTCCTTATTTTTGGCAAAAAATTAAGTTATGAGGCGAAGAATCGCAGCAGGCAATTGGAAAATGCACAAGAACTACAGTGAGGCTATTGAACTGGCTGAAGCCTTTGTAAATGTAGAACCAATTGAAAATGTGCAAGTTATTTTGGGTGTGCCTTTTGTTTACCTGAAAGACATCCACGAACTTGTGCACAGTCATGGTGCAATGGCTGTGGCTGCTCAAAACTGCCATTCCGCGGATTCAGGGGCCTTCACAGGAGAAATTTCTCCTGCCATGCTTAGATCTATTGGCGTGAGATATGTCATCCTTGGGCACTCAGAGCGAAGACAGTATTTTTTAGAGTCCGAAGAATGGATTTTTGAGAAGATGGAAGCCGCGCTTAAATACGGCATTTCTCCTATTTATTGCTGTGGAGAACCCCTGGAAGTTAGGAAAGCCGGCAATCACGAAACATTGGTAAGGCAACAATTGGAGGGCTCTTTGCTGAAGCTGAGCCAGGAGCAAATTCTACAAACCATCGTAGCCTATGAACCTGTTTGGGCAATTGGTACTGGGGAAACAGCAACACCCTTGCAAGCACAGGAAATGCATCGTTTCATCAGAAGTTGTATTGCAGAGAGGTTTGGTTCTGAAATCGCTGATCAGATCAGAATCTTGTATGGTGGTTCTGTCAAAGCTTCCAATGCCAAAGAATTGTTCCAAATGGAAGATGTTGATGGCGGATTGGTAGGTGGAGCGAGCTTAATAGCAGATGAATTTATAGCCATTATAAAGGCTCTTTGATCAATTGAGTGAGAAATTGAGCTTTAGGGGAGCCCATTCAACAAACATCAATTCTGTGTATTGGTAATCCATATAAGGGATTAGTGGCAATTTCTCCAAATAGTGTATTAACTCACTCTCGCTGTCACTTTTTGCCATTATCCATACCTTACTTCTGTCTTGAGCAACTGTGTAGCTTAAGAAAATGTCCTTATAAATAAGTTCATGAACCATTTTTCTGTGCTCCGGCAGCAAACTTACAAATTCGTCATAAGGTATATCGTTGACGATTAATTCCACCATAAATAGCCGGGAACTCATAGTTATTTTTTAAAGAGAAGGTAAGAAAAATCCAGATCCAGCTTCATTGACAGGGACGAAAATGCACGGAATTTTATCCTGACCTCAATGTCCATTTTATTATCGACTATGAATTCTGAAAAGTCGGCCAAGCCATTGAAGAGTTTAATTTCTGAGATGTTAGTGAATGGAATTTGCTCCTGGTAAAACATTTCCTTCCTGTATTCCTTGTTCTCCGGCGAGACAGCGAAAACCGAAATCCTTTCAATATCAGAAAAGTCGATACCCCCTATTTTACTGTATAACCTGGCACTTCCTCCCACAATTTCATCGATCGAAGAAGTATCCAATTGGTTGATTTCCAATGTTTCATTTAAAAACATGGGGACATCATCAATCTGAAAATAATGAGACTCAATATTGTTTAAGCCACCCGGTACATTAAAGGACAAATTCAGCTTTCGTTCGATATATTCACGATCGTCCCCTCCACATCCCAAAAATAAGAATGCGAATCCAATGATTAGCAATGATGGTTGAAAGCGCAATTAGATGTCTTTATAGTTGTAAACGATAACATCACCAATTTGATTACCGTTTTGGAAGAATTATTTTTTCTTTTTTGACAGCGCTTGTAGCCATTCTAGCATGATGATCAACAAAACAGCTCCTGAGACAGAGCTCACAAGGTTCATCAGTATCTTATTTTCTATTCTGAAATCCAACCAATCAAAAACCTTGTGACCAATGAGTCCTCCCAGGATCCCGATTACAATGTTTCCTAGAAAGCCGAATCCTTCACCTCCCAGTATTCTGCTGGCTACATAGCCGCAAATGGCTCCGTAAATAATTGTCCAAATTAATTGATAATCCACTTTTATTATTTATTGTTGAACGGGTCTGCTTTGCACCTTCAGCAATTTGGCTTGGAAGCCATTGTCCTGATAGGTGAGGTTTCCCATCATAATCATTACATCATTGACCAGTTTGATTTCATACTCCTCCGGTTTAACGGCTGGATCGTCATTAACCAGCAACAACAGATGGGTATCATTATCGTAGTGGTATTTTCCTCTTCCTTTAATATCATTATTGATGCCGAATTCATAACCATTTTTGGCATCAAAATCTATCCAATGCCCTTTGTATGCTCCGGGTTTTGACATAGCGCCATCTTTAAATGCGGCTTCGTATTCCCAAACGCCAACATCTATGATGGCGTAATTATCCGGTTTGTTTTCCATGCGATAAGCAAGTATGGCTTTTGCCTGATGGTGTAGCTGTGCAATTTTACCTCCATCCATTTTACTCCTGGCGGCCGTAGTCATTAAGGTATCCTGCACTATTTTTTCCTTTATGGGTTCAGAAGCTTGTTCGCTGTTCTTGCAGGAAGTTGCCAAAACCAACATCGCAATACCAAAAATCAAAAAAACTCTCATTTATATTTGATTAATTTTGTGGATCAAAGATAGCAAGTTGAAGGATTTTCAACATTATATTCAGAATGAAAATTTGTCACCTGAAAGGGAATACATTCTCGTTGCGGTATCGGGAGGTGTAGACTCAATGGTCCTTGCCCATCTATTCAGAAGCTTTGGTTTTAAATTGGCTTTGGCGCATGTCAACTATAAGAAAAGAGGGGCTGAAAGCGATGGAGATGAAGAATTGGTGAAATCAACAGCCCTGGAGTGGAAAATTCCTTTTCATTCAATCCAATATGAAGAACCTGCAAGTTCAGGAAATTTTCAGGAGAAAGCCAGAAATTTCAGGTATAAATGGTTCGCATCATTAATAGAAAAGCACCGCTATACCTACCTGGCCCTGGCTCATCATGCCGATGACCAGCTGGAAACATTTTTTATGAACCTGATTCGGGCATCAGGACTGGATGGATTAAGCAGTATGCAAAAAAGAGAAGGCAATAAATTAAGGCCTTTGTTGGGTGTTTTTAAATCTGAAATTTACCAATACGCAAAGGTAAATGGTCTGTCTTTCAGAGAAGATCATACCAACTTTCAAAACCTGTATCTTAGAAATCAAGTGAGAAATCAGGTAATTCCTGAGCTGAGCAAGATCGGAAAGGAAGCCAAATTGAATGCCCTTTTATCCATCAATCACCTACAGGCTTCTAATAACTTGTTGCAGTATATGCTAAGTAATAGTGTATATATGTTTAAAGATGGGATGACCTATATAATCAATAAGGATCCATTATTCAAAGCACCCGATCCCCAAACTTTGTTGTTTTTGCTTTTAAAGCCCTATCATTTTAATGCTGCACAGTGTACAGATATCTTAAGGGCTGAAGCGGGTTCCAGGTTTATCAGCGATGATTACTTATTGATAGGTGAGAAAGACTATTTCAGGTTGTTTGAAAAAGAACAATTACCGGATCCTTTTCATATACAAATCGACGATTTCGGAACTGTGCATCTACCGCATGGCATCTTGAGTATAGAACCTCACTCAAAAGAAAGATGCTCAAAATCAGAAGAAGTTGTAACATTGAATTTTCCGGATTCGGTATTCCCTTTGACGATTGACAATGATTTTACGGGAAAGACATTCGCACCGTCCGGAATGAAAGGAAAAAGAAAGACCATCAAAAAGTTTTTATCCGATAACCATCTTGATTATTGGCAGCGGCGCCGAACATTTCTCATTACGAAAAAAGAGGAAGTAGTTTGCGTATACCCGCATCGGGTAGCAGAAAAATGTTGCCAACCCGGATCGGGTACTAAAGTTGACTTTATTTTTAAAGCATACGCACTCAATGATGAGCATTAAAAATCAATCTTTGTCCAAAACCAGGGGCTGAAAAATCACCACGATTGTAAACATGGGCGCCATTCACCAAAGTGTGCAAAACCTTCCCGGTAAGGTGCTCTCCTTCCAGGGGAGACCATCCGCATTTATAATGAATATTGTCTTTTTCAACTTTCCATGTAGACGTAGGGTCGACCACAATCACGTCTGCGAATTTGCCTTCATCTAAAAATCCCCGATCAGGCATTTGAAAACAAATAGCGGGGTTGTGGGACATTTTTTCAACCAGCATTTCTTTGCTGATACTTCCGTCATGTACCCATTTCATCATCATCGAAAACGCGTGCTGGACCAATGGCAATCCCGATGGTGCATGCAGATAGGGCTTCATTTTTTCTTCCCATGTATGAGGCGCATGATCTGTAGCAATTATATCAAGCTTTCCTTCTTTCAATGCTTTTAGCAATGCAGGTGCATGCTGATGTGCTTTAATGGCAGGGTTGCATTTTATTTGATTGCCCAGATTTGTATAATCATCTGCTGTAAACCAAAGGTGGTGGACGCAAACTTCTGAAGTCAATCTTTTTTCTTGCAGTGGAATTAATTCATTAAAAAGAGCCAATTCTTCCATAGATGAGATATGGAGAATATGCAGTCTGGTATTGTGTTTTCTGGCCAGATTTGCAGCCAGGGAGGATGACAACAGACAGGCTCGTTCATTTCTGATAATGGGATGAAAATCAGCCTGAATCTGGTCCCCATATTTACCAACAAAAAATTGTTGTCGTTCTTTGATGGTATTTTCATCCTCACAATGGGTTGCAATCAATGCTGGAGCATTGGCAAATATTTTTTCAAGTACAGGCATATCATCTACCAGCATATTACCGGTGCTGCTGCCCATAAATATTTTTATTCCACATACCTTTGAGTAATCTATAGACATAATGTCATCGTAGTTATCATTGGTAGTGCCCATAAAAAATGAGTAATTGCACCAGGCATTAGTGGATGCAATGGCATACTTTTCTTCCAGCTTTTCCGATGTGACGGCGGGCGGTTGGGTGTTAGGCATTTCCATGAAAGAAGTGACACCACCGGCTACAGCTGCACGTGATTCTGTATATATGTTGGCTTTATGGGTAAGACCCGGTTCCCTGAAATGAACCTGATCATCAATAATGCCCGGAAGTACCCATTTTCCCTCTGCATCAATTTCTATTCCTGTCTCATCAATGGTGCCACCTACTTTGGTGATTCGCTGACCTTCGATTAATAAATCACCGTATTCAGACTTACCTCTGTTGATGATCAGGCCATTTTTAATGATTTTCTTTTGCATGAAAAAGCTGATTATAAATATTAATTACTTTATCCGGGTAGTCACTGATGATACCATCAACGCCTAATTGCATGAGGGTCTGAATTGCCAATTCATCGTTTACAGTCCAGGGTATCAATTTTATATTTTTCTCTTTGAGTTCTGTTACCATGTGACCGGAGACCAGTTTATAGGCAGGACTGTAAGCATAGGGTTTATGGTCCAACAAGGCGAGATTTTGCTTTGTTGAAAGGGCATTCTCAACCAATAAAACGGTTTTCATGGAAGGATTTTGATGTTTTACTTCATTGAGAATCTGCGGCTCAAAGGATTGGATGGTTGTCTTATCTTCAAGTTGGGTTGAAGAAAGTACAGCCAAAACCAATTCGGCAAATGTCTTATCTTCTGGTTGAAAAACACCGACACCATCCTTTTCACATTTGATCTCGATGTTATACCGTATTGTCTTACTGGCTCGCTTTGCGTGATTTTCACATTCCAGTATCACCTTATTTAAAAGGGGTTTGGAAAGAGCCATTTTTTTCTGTACGGGAAACCTGGGATGCGGTTTTAGCCCTACATCAAATTTTTTTATCTCTTCGTATCGCAAATGAAAAATGCTTGTTTTTCTTGCCTCTGATTCATCTTTAAAGTAAGTACCATCCGGCTTAGTTGTGATTTCAGGATGAAAAAAAGCTTCATGTGAAACTATTACCTGACTGTCTTTGGAAATGACAACATCCATTTCAAGGGTGTTAACTCCCAGATCAATAGCATGTAAGAAGGCGGGTATGGTATTTTCCGGAAATAGGCCTCTACAGCCTCTGTGGCCCTGGATATCTGGTTTGTAATTGGCACTAATGTCGGACAATTGTTGAGTACACGCAATCAAGCCTATAACCAAGCAAAGGCTTAATGGTTTAAAAATAAAGTCCGCCTGAAATGACCAGCGCAGTATCATTGTCTAGAATTGCTTTGGGTTCGATGTAGATGTCAACTCCATCTGTGGGAACCAGGATGAAAAAACCTGCCTGCAAGCCTGTACCCAAACTGCCTGCTGTTTCCCGGATGGTAGCCCCGGCAAAAGGAGAGATGGTAACACTGTTGAGGTCGATTAATTTGAATTGAGCATCCAGGTCAATGGCAATATTGCTGTCTTTTTTAAAGTAGTAACCAAAAGTGCCTGAAAAGGCTACCGACTGAGTATATTGGTAGGCGCCCCTTATTTGGGCACCAAATGAAGTTTGTTCCGGAATAACAGAAGATCCTATTCCCAGGCGAACCTGTCCGTAGGAAAGATGGACGCAGAAAATTAAAATCAACGTATAAAGGCCTTTCATTTATTGCGTATTTAAAGTAAACATACAAAAATACCCATGCAAGGCAAAATAAATTTGTATGACTTTTCCCTTCTCTTATATTTGCGGAAATTTCACAATATGAGTAAACATGAGTTTCAGGAACCAGCCGCATTGAGTTCAGTTGCCAAATTCCATGATGTTTTCAACCTGCCTGTATTATCGGCACCTGCAATTCCTTCTGCAGACAGGTGCAAACTCAGGTATTCATTGCTGGCAGAAGAATTGGATGAGCTTAAGGAAGCAATGGAGAATGGAGATATTGTGGAAGCTGCGGATGCCTTAGCCGACCTTCAGTACGTTTTGTCTGGTGCCATTTTGGAACTGGGACTTGCGGGTATTTTCAAAGACCTGTTTGATGAAGTCCAGCGTTCCAATATGAGTAAGACCTGTAAGTCTATGGATGAGGCCCTGCAAACCCAACAGTTTTATCTGCAACAAAAGCAAATGGAGAGCTATATTGTAGAAAGAGAGGGTGAATTCCTCGTTTACAGGAAGGAAGATGGTAAGGTACTGAAGTCAGTTGCTTATTCACCGGCAGACCTCTCAACCATTGTCAGGGCCAGTTTGGTATAAAGATTTTTAGTCCATAAAACTTTTAAATACGTCACCACCCTCAAAATTGAGATTCAATTTGCTGAGTTCTTCGAAATACAATTTGCCCGTAAATATCAGGTAAATTTGTTTTCCTTCTGTATTCACCTCCGCAAAAACCTTTTTTAAGGTTTCACCGGTAGATATTGCCTGGACATTGATTTTTCCCTTTTTGTCTTTTACATTCATCAGGGTCTCGTATTTATCTTTTTGAAGCGCAGACCTTAATTTGGTTTTATCGCTTTCTGATATACCTGATTTTTCATCAAATACCAATACTTCACAGGATTCGATTTTGGTTTTTAAATCACCACATTCATTTTTAATTAATTTCGACAAATCTCCCGTAAAATTGAGGCTGATTACCCCATCATCATTTTTGTATTTTCTTAATACTGTTTCGATGGAATTCTGGGAATTCACAGAACATATAAATGTGAAAAGCAAAGCGCAAATAATCTGTGTTTTCATCTTTAGATATTATTTTTTTTGAATGAAAAATTTTGTTGTTCCAGTTCAGATAGACTCAGGTCAGTTTTTATTTGTACAATTATAGCCTCCTGTTCTCCATTGATCAAAAACAGCAAATTTTTAATTTTTTCTTTTTTTTCTTCTACAAACAACTGAACCTTGTTTTTTCCTTCTGCAAAAGATGCATAGAGTTGAAAATCATTTTGTGTAGCATGGGCTGCAAAGCTTTTCAACAAGTCGCGTTGCTTAGCCGAGCTATTTTCGTTCAACAAAAATCGAACACCTTTTATGTTATCAACCAGGCTCATCCATTTGTCTTTATCTTCAGACATGGTATGCTTTGTCACTAAATTCAGACCTTTTCTGGCCAACCATCCGGGTACAGTTATGGCAAAACTATAACCTTCTTTCTTCGCTTCGCAAAATAATTTCTTAACCGATCTTTGAGCCTGAACATGATGAGCCATGCCCAAGACTGCCGTAATAAGCAGTAGGGTAAATAATTTTTTCATGATGGATTTCTGTAGTCTTGTTGTTTAAGTAGGGTAGGGCTTGGATTATTTTTTATCCTTTAATTTATCCAAATGTTCAGACCCTTGTATGTCGAGTTTATTGGCAAGTTTTGAAATCTTATTTAAATCAAGTTTTCCAACAAAACTCATCAATACAAAATCATTTGCTCCTCCGACCAACAACAACAATTCATCTACTACGTCACCATTGCCCTTTGTAAGGAACTTTACGTTGTCACCCTTGTCTTTTACGGTCATCAGAACTTCATATTCTCCCAGTGGAATTTTCTTTGATGCCTCATTGTAATATTTTAAAGCATCTTTATTGGTGGAAAGGATTTTAAGCCCTTTAATATCTTTTACCAACTCTTTGATATCTGAATTTTTACTATCGTTGGTTACCTTGGCCACCATTTCAAACATTTTGGGACTTACGTAGACCACTGTAAAATTTTCATTGTTTTCATAGGCACTGAAAAATCTGTCTATGGCGTTGTTTTGACCCCAGCAAGACAGGGTAGTGATCAGCAAAGCAAGTACCGTAATAATTGATCTCATTGAATATTTCTTTTCTTTATTTATTGTTTTTAAAATTAATTTCCGGCTCCTTTGGCTTCATTGATGGTTCTCATTCCTTCCAACAACTGAGCTTCACCTTTTTTATATTTTCTTGAAACCATAGCAAGTGCTTTCAAGGTATATTCCAATGCTTCTTCCGGATTGTCTGGTTCAATGTATCTGGCCTTCGCCATGGTTTTTACCTCAGGTTGATTCGCATGTTGCATGACAAAATAACCACCCACTACAAAGAATACGGCAGCTGCGGCCACCTTTACCCAGGTGAGACTAATGATCCTGGTTGGTTTAGTTTTAAGGTGGTCTATGCTTAAACCCTTTTTCATTTCCACATGGGCAACCATTTCAAATGACCTGAAAATGGGGGCATGCGGTTTCAATTCTTCACTGATCGACTCTTGAGCAAAATAGGACTTAAGTATGGACTCTTCTTCCAGTGTGGTCTCCGCCTGATAGTATTTTTCGAGTAATTTATGCATCACAGAGGCAGTCAAATCTGGTACGATTTCGGCACTTTCATCCATGACAACAAAAAATGGTTTTGCATAATCAAATATAGGATCGACAGCATCCTGATTAAAATATTCTTTCAGTGTAGCTTCTTCCTGGTCTGTCGTTTCTGCATTCCAGAATTTTTCCAATAATGTTTCTATATATAGAGTATCCATCGTTCTCATCAATATTTAAAGTTCTTTAATTTTTCTTTAAGTCGTTGGCGGGCTCTGAAAAGATTGACTTTTACCTGATCTTCAGACAACCCGGTTAATTCTGCTATTTCCTTATAAGTGTAGCCTTCAACATCACGCAAGTGTATGATTTCCTTTTGATTTTCGGGCAATGCATTGAGTACATCCATTACAATCTTAAGGTTCTCTCTGTCTTCAGTGATGATATCAGGTGGCGCACCGTGATCTGCAATAAAGTGGTAATCAGAGATATCCTGTGAATTTTGCTTTCTGGTTCGTATCTTGTCGATACACAAATTGCGGGTC
>WBZP01001574.1_pt1 | contig 27642 bp, 23 predicted proteins | sample 5204301 | NCBI WGS metagenome assembly WBZP01 (sample SAMN12412401, study PRJNA552823) | activated sludge metagenome | isolation source: activated sludge from nitrification reactor of wastewater treatment plant... | place: USA: Pennsylvania | collected 2017 | reverse complement strand
CGTGCATCCCGAGGTGACGCCGGCCTGCGTCAATTCATGCATTTCCGGCGCCATGGAGTTCGGCGACATCGAGAGCCCGGAGAGCAGCGTCAGCCGCTTGCTGGCCGAAACGCAGCACTTTCGCATGCACGAAGAACTGGGCACGGAGCCTGGCGTGTATTACATCTGGGATCAATCATGAAGAAAACGGCCAAGCGCGTGTTCGATCGGATGTTGCCCCGCCAGCAGCACAACTGGGATGGGCGTGCGGCGACGAATTTCATCGCCGGCGGCGCCGGCGGCGGACTGTTGCTGCTGGCGGCGGTGGCCGGCCTGGACGCGAATGCGGCCAGAGCGGCGATCCTGACAGGCCTGGTGCTGATCGCCAGCGGGCTGACCTGCGTCTGGTTCGAGATCGGGCGCCCGTGGCGGGCCTTGAACGTTTATCGCCATTTCGCTACCTCCTGGATGACGCGGGAGGCGGTGGCCGCGCTGTTTCTGTTCCCGATTGGTGGATTGGCGCTGCTGACCGGGCGAACGCTGTTCGTCGCTCTTGCGGGCATTCTGGGCCTGGCGTTTCTCTACTGCCAGGCGCGGATGCTGGCGGCCAACAAGGGCATCCCGACCTGGCGGCATCCGCGCAGCGTGCCGCTGATGGTCGCCACCGGCCTGGCCGAGGGCGCCGGCTTCCTGGCCGCTGTGTCGGCGATCCTGTCCCCGGCGCCAAGTGTATGGGTACTGGCCGGCCTGATCGCCGCATTGGTGGTCCGGGCGTTCTTCTGGAAGGCGTATCTTGTCGGCTTGCTTGCCGATGGAGCCCCGGAAGGGGCTTTGCGGGTCTTGCTCGGAATCGATCGCAAAGTCCTGATAATCGGCCACAGTCTTCCGCTACTTGCTATTGTTGCGGTTCTGGTCGGAATGCCGGGGCGCGTTGTTCTGGTGATTGCGGCCGGGATCCTGGCGGTGGCCGGAGGCTGGTTCCTCAAATATGCGCTGATCAGGCGCGCCGCATTTACGCAGGGACTGGCACTGCCGCGGCTGCCGGCGCGCGGTGGCGGTCCGCCGGGCTCGGCGACAAAACCCGGCTGGCGCTTGGCGCAGCGTGTCGAGGCAGGATAGAAACTCGCGGGATTACGAGACCGGGCCATGCCGCCCGGTGGATCTGGAGGAGGCAGGATGTACGAAGTACGCTTTCACGGTCGTGGCGGGCAGGGTGCCGTGATGGCCGGCGCACTGCTCGCGACCGCGCTGCTGGAAGAGGGCAAGTACGCGGTGTCGATTCCATCCTTCGGCTTCGAGCGACGGGGTGCGCCGGTGGTGTCCTTCGTCCGCTGCAGCGAGCGCGAAATTCGCCAGCTGACCAACATCTATACGCCCGACTGCCTGATCTGCGTTGATCCGACGCTGGCGAAGTCGGTCAATATTTTCAGCGGCTTGAAGCCGGGCGGCACGCTGGTGCAGGCCACGCACAAGCCGTTGGGCGAAGTGGTCCTGGCCGATACGGTGGGCGTCGTCGGTCTGTGCGACGCGGTCGCGATCGCCCTCGAAGTCTTCAAGCGCCCGATCACCAATACGCTGATGCTCGGGGCATTCGCCCGAACCACCGGGGTGGTTTCGCTGGAGGCGCTTAAACGCGCACTGGAAGATTCCGAGTTCCGCGACGCCGGCCTGGAGCAGAATCTGATCGCGCTGGAGCGCGGCTATCAGGAGACCACGGTGCATACACTGGAACGGAGGGTTGCGGCATGAGCCGGCATACCAGCTATCCGCTGTTCGACCTCGTCAAGGCGAACGTGCCGGATGATCTCTGCCCGGTCGCCACCGAAGTCAGTCCGATGCTGCCCGGCGACTGGCGCAGCATGCGCCCGGTGGTGGACCGTGACAAGTGCGTCAAGTGCGCCGTATGCTGGCTGTATTGCCCGGTGCAATGCGTCGAGGAAAAGCCCGCCTGGTTCGACTTCAACCTGAAGACCTGCAAGGGTTGCGGCATCTGTGCCAACGAGTGCCCGCAACGCGCGATCACGATGATTCCGGAGGCGACATGACTACTGCCACCCTTGAAACGCCGACCCGGGCAAAACCGGTGAAGCAGAAGGTGATCCTCTGCGAAGGCAACGAAGCTGCCGCGCTGGGCGTCGCGCTGGCGCGCCCGGACATGGTTGCGGTGTATCCGATCACGCCGCAGTCCTCGCTGGTCGAGCATGTCGCCAAACTGATCGCCGACGGCCGCATGGACGCCGACATCGTCGACGCCGAGGGCGAGCATTCGGTGCTTTCGGTATTGCAGGGAGGGGCGCTGGCCGGCGCGCGGACTTATACCGCGACCTGCGGCCCGGGCCTGGCCTTCATGTTCGAACCGTATTTCCGCACCTCCGGCATGCGCCTGCCGATCGTCATGTCGATCGTGACGCGCGACGGCATTACGCCGCAGTCGGTCTGGGGCGGACATCAGGACGCGATGACGGTGCGCGAGGTCGGCTGGGTGCAGGTGTATTGCGAAACCGTGCAGGAGGTGCTCGATACCACGGTGATGGCCTTCAAGATCGCCGAGCATCATGATGTCATGCTGCCGGTGAATGTCTGCCTCGACGGCAACTATCTGTCGTACGGCGCGGCCCGGGTCGAGTTGCCCGATCAGGCGGAAGTCGATGCCTTCATGGGCGTCAAGGATGTCAATTGGCATGTGGCGCTGGACCCCTTGCGGCCGATGGCCGTCGATCCGCTGACGGGCGGTTCGGGCGGGCGCGGGCCTTCGAGTTTCGTGCGCTACCGCAAGGGGCAGTGTCGCGGCATGCAGAACTCGCTGCGGGTCATCAGCGAGGTGCATGAGGAATGGGGGCGGCGCTTCGGGCGGCGCTTCGCGCCTTTGGTCGAGGAGTACCGGCTCGACGACGCCGATTACGCGATCATGACCCTGGGCAGCATGACCGGGGCCGCCAAGGATGCCGTGGACGAGGCGCGCGACGCCGGCAAGCGGGTCGGCCTGATCAAGCTCAAGACCTTCAGCCCCTTCCCGGTCGAGGCGTTGCAGAAGTCCGTGAGGAAGGTTCGGGCGCTGGGCGTGGTCGACCGCTCGGTGGGATTTCGCTGGAACTGCGGGCCGATGTATCAGGAGACCCAGGGCGCCCTGTATCGCCTTGCCTGCGAGACGGGGAGCCCGCTGCCGGCGATGAGTTTCATTGGCGGCCTGGCCGGCGCCGACATCACGATCGGGCATTTCCACCGCGTCATCGAAGCCACCGAAAAGTTGTTGACCGGTCCGGCGCCGAACGAGCCGGTCTGGCTAAACGAACGGGATTAGCCGCCATGGAGAACACCAAGTACCTTGTCGTCGGCAGTAGCCACGCCGCGCTCGAAGCGGTGACCGCGATCCGCATGCACGATGCGGAAGGCAGCCTGACGCTGCTGACCCGCGATCCGCACCTGCCTTACTCGCCGACGGTCCTGCCTTACGTGGTTGCGGGCCGTTCGGCGGCGGATGGGATTTTTTTGCGCGACGAGAAGTATTTTGCCGACAACGGCATCCAGTTGAAACGCGGCACGGCGTTGAAGACCTTGCACGCGGGGCGGAGTGCGGCCGAACTGGCCGACGGCAGCCGGATTACCTACGAGAAACTGCTGCTGGCCACCGGCGCGGCGCCCGCGATCCCGCCGATAGCGGGAATCGACAAGGTTTCCTACCACGTGCTGCGCACGCTTGATGACGCCTCGGGCTTGCACCAGGCGATCAAGCGCAGCCGGCAGGCGGTGGTGGTGGGTGCCGGACTGGTCGGCCTGCATGCGGCCGAAAACCTTGTCAAGGCCGGCGCCAGCGTGACCATCGTGGAAATGGCGCAGCGCCTGACCGACGGCTACTTCGACCCGGTGGCGGCAGGCATGATCGAAAAGGCCTTCACCGACAATGGCGCCAGGATTCTCACCGGCAGCCGTGTGGTGCGGCTCGACCCGTCGTCCGTCGGCGTGCTACTGACGCTCGAAAGCGGCGCGACGCTCGAAGCCGATCTGTTGCTGCTGGCCACCGGCGTAAAACCGAACCTGGCCTACCTGGATGGATCCGAGGAGGACTCAGGCATGCTTGTCGAGCACGACAGGGGAATCCTGGTCAGCGACACCATGCAGACCAGCGTCGCCAATGTCTGGGCGGCCGGCGATTGCGCCCAGGCCAAGGGCTTCTTCACCGAGTCCAAGGTGATCAACTCGATCTTGCCCGACGCCACCGAGCAGGGGCGCATTGCCGGGATGGCGATGGCCGGCGACCCCGGCCTGAAGAAGTACCCCGGCGGGGTGTCGCGCAATACCTATCATTTCTTTGGCCGTCACGCGATCTCGGTCGGCAGCAGCAAGCTTCCGGAGGGTGGCGAGATGCTGACGCGTTTCGACGAGGCCAGCGGCCGCTATCTCAAGGTGATCTTCCTGGACGGCCGCCTGCTGGGAATCTTCGGCGTCAATGAATTTTTCGACGCCGGCATCATGTGCCAATTGATCCTGCGGCGGGTCGACCTGTCGGCCGTCAAGGACCGTCTGCTGGCCAACCCCCTGCGGGTGGGTCGCGAATTGATGTCGAAGCTCTGGCGTTAGGAGATGATCATGGGCAAAGGCTACAACACCATCGCCTTCGATGCCGCCAGGTGCGACGGCTGCGGCGACTGCATGACGGCCTGTGCCGTGGCCAAGACCGGCAGCGAGGACAGGACGCGCTCGCGCATCCAGATCGTCGGCAGCGAGGCCGAGGGTTTCGAACTCGCGCTGTGCCGCCAGTGCGCCGATCCGAAGTGCGTGACGGTGTGCCCGGCGGCGGCGCTGAGCAAGGACTTGGATACCGGCGTCATCGACTGGGATGCGGCCAAGTGCGTCAATTGCCTGCTGTGCACCGTCGGTTGCGCCTACGCCGGTATCGCGCTGGATGAAGGTGCCGGACACGTCGCCAAGTGCGACATGTGTTACGCGAGCCCGGCCGGCCCGGCCTGCGTGGCGGCCTGCCCCCACGATGCCCTGAGCCACATCACCACGTCGCGCATCTACAACGAGGTGGGCGACTGGGAAGATCTGTTCGCGCCCGGCCTGGCCGGCTGCCAGGGTTGCAATACCGAACTGCTGATGCGCCACACGCTGCGCCGGGTCGGGCCGGACACGGTGCTGGCGACGCCGCCCGGTTGCGTGCCGGGCATGGGGTCGGTCGGTTTTAACGGCACGACCGGCACCAAGATCCCGGTGTTTCATCCGCTGCTGACCAATACCGCTGCGATGCTGGCCGGCATCAAGCGGCAGTACAAGCGCGTCGGGCGCGACATCACGGCGCTGGCGATCGCGGGCGACGGCGGCGCCTCGGACGTCGGATTCCAGTCCTTGTCCGGCGCCGCCGAACGCAACGAGCAGATTCTGTTCATGGTGGTCGACAACGAGGGCTACATGAATACCGGCATGCAGCGTTCGAGTTGCACGCCCTATGGGGCATGGACCTCGACCACGCCGGTGGGCAGCGCGGCGCACGGCAAGACGCAGGACGCCAAGAACCTGCCGCTGATCATGGTCAATCATCGTTGCGAGTATGTCGCCACGGCCTCCACCGCCTACATGGAAGACCTCTACGACAAGCTCGACAAGGCCATCGCGGCGTCCAAGCGCGGCTTCGCCTACCTGCACGTGTATTCGCCATGCACCACCGGCTGGCGCTTTCCGACCGACCAGAACATGGAGGTCGCGCGCAAGGCCGTCGAAACCAATTTCGTGATGTTGTGGGAGTACAGCCCGCGGGAAGGGTTGCACTTCACGCGGCCGGTCGAGGATCCGCTGCCGGTCACCGAGTACCTCAAGGCGATGGGCCGCTTCCGTCACCTGGATGCGGATCAGATTTCACATATTCAGTGCAAGGTCGTCGAGAATCTGACCTTCGTCAAACAGTTGGTTCGTCAAACAGACTAAGGTTCGGTCGCAGGCGGCATCGGCTTGGCCGGTGTCGGTCGCAACGGAAGAAACCAAAGCGTACAGGGGGAGCAATTGAGCAAGCAAAACGTGCCGGGCGCGGTGCTGGAGCCCATCGAGAAGGCCAGCCGGGATGAACTGCAGGCGCTGCAACTGCGGCGCATGCAGTGGTCACTGAAACATGTGTATGACAATGTGCCGCATTACCGGGCCAAGTACGACGCCGCCGGAGTGCATCCGGACGATCTGAAGCAGTTGTCGGATCTCGCCAGGTTTCCTTTCACGACCAAGACGGACCTGCGCGACACCTATCCCTACGGCATGTTCGCGACGCCCATGCGCGAGGTGGTGCGCGTGCACGCGTCGTCCGGCACGACGGGCAAACCGACGGTGGTCGGTTACACCAAGAACGACATCGCAATGTGGGCCGGCCTGATGGCCCGCTCGCTGCGCGCCAGCGGCGGTTCAGCCGACGACATCATCCTCAACTCTTATGGCTACGGCCTGTTTACCGGCGGGCTCGGCGCCCACTACGGTGGCGAGTACCTCGGTGCGACGGTGATTCCCATGTCCGGTGGACAGACCGAGAAGCAGGTCCAGTTGATCCAGGATTTCAAGCCGACCATCATCATGTGCACGCCCTCCTACGTGCTCACCATCGCCGACGAGATGATCAAGCAGGGCATGAAGTCCAACGAGAGCAGTTTGCGCATCGGCGTGTTCGGTGCCGAGCCATGGACCAATGAGATGCGCCGCGAGATCGAGGAGCGGCTGGGCATCGACGCCGTGGACATCTACGGATTGTCCGAAGTGATGGGCCCCGGTGTGTCTTGCGAGTGCATCGAGACCAAGGACGGGCCGCATATCTGGGAAGATCATTTCTACCCGGAGATCATCAACCCGGAAAGCGGGGAAGTGCTGCCCGACGGGGAAATCGGCGAACTGGTGTTCACCTCGCTGTCCAAGGAAGCCCTGCCGATCATCCGCTACCGGACCCGCGACCTGACGCGCTTGCTGCCCGGCACGGCGCGCACCATGAGGCGCATGGAGAAGATCACCGGGCGCAGCGACGACATGCTGATCATTCGCGGCGTGAACGTGTTCCCGACCCAAATCGAAGAGATCCTGCTGAAGGATCCCAATCTATGCGCCCAGTATCAGTTGCAGGTATCGCGCGAAGGCCACCTCGACAAGCTGGATGTCTATGTCGAGGTGCGTGCAGAGCTTTCGGAGTCCCTGGGCGAGTTGCAGCGACGTGAAATCGGTGTCAGCGTGCAGCACCAGATCAAGTCATTGGTCGGCGTCAGCGCGGAGGTTCATGTCGTGGAGACGGACAAGGTCGAACGAACGCTGGTGGGCAAGGCGCGGCGGGTCATCGATCGCCGGCCGAAATAGGGGCGCGCCTGAGCGCCACCATGTTGTCGGAGTTCCTGCAGTTCCTGTTTTCGGGGATCACCGTGGGCGCCACCTATGCCTTGGCGGCATTGGGGTTTACCCTGATCTACAACGCCAGCAACGTGATCAATTTCGCTCAGGGCGAGTTCATCATGCTTGGTGGCATGCTGACGTTTTTCTTCATGCAGGCCGGCATGCCGCTGCCTCTGGCGATATTGCTGGCCATCGCGATTCCGGCGCTGGTCGGAGTTCTGCTCGAAAAACTGGCGATCGAGCCGGCGCGCGATGCGGAGGTGGTGACGCTGATCATCATCACTATCGGAGCTTCGCTGGTGATTCGTGGCCTGATTCAAATCTGGCTGGGCAAGGGCGCCCACAGCTATCCGGGATTCTCGGGCGGCCAGCCGCTGCATGTTGGTGGCGCCACGCTGTTGCCGCAGAGTCTTTGGGTGCTTGGCGTCACGGCGCTGGTGGTGCTTGCCTTGTGGTATTTCTTCAGCCGGACGCTGGCGGGAAAGGCAATTCTCGCGACCTCGTGCAATCGGCTGGCCGCCGAGCTGGTTGGCATCAACACGCAGTGGGTGTTGCTGATCAGCTTCGCCCTGTCCGCTGCTTTGGGGGCGATCGGCGGCGTGCTGCTGACGCCGATTACCCTGACTTCCTACGACGTGGGAATAATGCTGGGCCTCAAGGGATTCGTCGCGGCGGTGGTCGGCGGCCTGGGTAACGGACTGGGCGCCGTGGTCGGCGGGCTGCTGGTCGGCATCATCGAAGCGATGGCGGCGGGTTACATTTCGTCGGCGTACAAGGATGCGGTTCCTTTCATCCTGATCCTGTTCATTCTCTTTTTCATGCCGCGCGGCATTTTTGGCGCGCAGGTCACGGAACGCGTATGAGGGTGCTCGCCAGGCATAAAGCCCTCTTGCTTCTGGCTGGCGTGCTGTTGCTGCTGCCGCTGGCACTGCCCAACAACTTTTATTTCGATATCGTCATACGCATGGCGATCAATGCCATCATTGTCCTTGGCTTGAACCTGCTGATTGGATTTGCCGGCCAGATCAGTCTCGGGCACGCCGGCTTCATCGGCATTGGCGCCTATGCCTCTGCAATATTGCCAACCCACTTCGGCTGGCATCCGGTGCTCGCCATGGCAGGGGGTGCGGCCATCGCCAGCGGCGTCGCGGCGCTTGTGGCGCGTCCGATCTTTCGCCTGAAAGGTCATTACCTGGCGATGGCGACGCTGGGCCTGGGGATCATCATCGCCATTGTGATTAAGAACGAAGCCGCCTACACCGGCGGTCCCGACGGCATGCCGGTTGTCGCGCTGGGAATCATGGGCCACGAAATCTCAGGGGAAAAGCAGTGGTACTGGGTGCTGGCGCTGACGCTGCTCTTCAGTTTCTGGGCGGCCAGGAACCTGATCGATTCGCCCTTCGGGCGGGCTCTGCGGGCGCTGCATGGTTCCGAGGTGGCCTCGCAGGTGATGGGGGTCAATATCGTTCGCTACAAGGTCGCGATATTTGTACTGTCGGCGTTTTTTGCCAGCCTGATGGGCAGTGTCACCGCGCATTACATCGGCTTCGTCACGCCCAACATCGCCGATTTCTTCCATTCCATCGGATTGGTGACGATGGTCGTAATCGGTGGCATGGCGTCGATTTATGGGTCCTTGATCGGCGCTGTGCTGCTCACTGCGTTGCCACAGGCGCTGTCGACCTTCGAGGGGTGGGAGACCGTGGCCTTCGGCGCGATCCTGATGTTGTGCATGATCTTCATGCCCAGGGGCCTCGTGCCCACCCTGGCGGCCCTATTCCGTCCCAACGAGCGGGAAGACCCCTGATGGCATTGCTCGAGGTCGACAACCTGTCCAAGGCCTTCGGCGGCGTCAACGCCGTGCAGAACGTCAGTTTTTCCGTGGATCCCGGACTGGTGTATTCGGTCATTGGGCCGAACGGCGCGGGCAAGACCACGTTGTTCAACCTGATCACCGGAGTCTACACATCGACCGAAGGAGACATCCGGTTCGATGGCCAGTCGATTACCGGCGTCGCCGCGCATGATCTGGCCGCGAGAGGCATGGCCAGGACATTCCAGAACCTGCAAATCTGCATGAACATGAGTGCGCTGGAAAATGTCATGGTCGGCGCGCATTTGCAGCTTGACCGCAACCTGATCAAAGCTCTGCTGCGCTTTCCGGGTCTGGCCCGGCGCGACCGCAAGATGAGGGAGGAAGCCCGCGAATTGATGGGCTTTGTCGGCCTTGGCGGCTACTGGAATCGCGCCGCGAGTTCAATGCCCTATGGCGCCCTGAAGCGGCTGGAAATCGCCCGTGCGCTTGCGGCGAAGCCGCGGATGCTGTTTCTCGATGAGCCTGCGGCCGGCTTGAACTCAAAGGAAACCGCCGAAATCGATCAACTCGTGCGCAAGGTCGCCGACAGCGACGTGACCGTGGTCCTGGTCGAGCACGACATGAAGATGGTGATGAACATTTCCGACCGGATACTGGTGCTCGACTATGGCAAGAAACTCGCCGAAGGAACGGCGCGGGAAGTCAGAGAGAACCCCGATGTGATCGCCGCCTACCTGGGCAGCAATTCATGACTCGAATCCGCACCGGAACCTGGAGAATTGCTTGACCGAGGCGCTACAGATCATCAGCAATGAGCATCGCAGCATGTGGCAATTGACCGCGGTGCTCGACGAGTTGCGCAAGCAGTTGGGCAAGCCAGGGCAAAAGCCGGACGCCGATCTGTTCAACCTGATTCTCGACTATATCGAGCAATACATCGAGCGGGTGCATGAGCCCAAGGAAGAGGCCTTTCTCTACAAGGCCGTGCTGGAGCGCAGCAGCGAAGGCAGCGAGATGATCGCCGAGTTTCAGCGCGAGCATGCCCGTACTCCGGAGATCGTTGCCCGTCTGCGGGCGCAGTTGAAAGCCCTGGTGCGGGACCATCCCGCCGACGTCGCCGAGTTTCAGTCGGCGCTGGAACAGTACGTCGCGATGATGCGCCGCCACATCATGAAGGAAGAGAACGACCTGTTTCCCTTGGCCAGACGCTGCCTGACCGCCGCGGACTGGGACGGGATCAACACCGCCTTTGCCGACAGCGACGATCCGCTGTTTGGGGAACGGGTCCGCGCCGAATTCCGCGCCTTGATGTCGCGCATCGTCAATCAGGCGCCAGAACCCATAGGCTTTGGCCTGGTCGCGCGGCAGTCGGCCGCAGTCGAAGCGCATCCGGTGCTGCTCGCGGTGGAGAACCTCACCAGTCATTACGGACGCATCCAGGCGCTGCGTGGCGTTTCGATCGAGGTCAGGCAGGGCCAGCTCGTTGCGCTCGTCGGCGCCAACGGAGCCGGCAAGACCACCTTGCTGAGGGCAATCTCCGGCGTCAGGAAGGTTTCCGGCGGCGAAGTCAGGTTTGCCGGGCAGCGCATCACCCAGATGCGTCCGGACCAGCGCGTCCGGTTGGGGATCTGCCAGGTTCCCGAAGGGCGTCAGGTATTCGGCCCGTTGTCGGTGGAGGACAACCTGCGCCTGGGTGCCTATACGCGTCGCGACAAGGAGTCGATCAGGGACGATCTGGAGCAGATGTACGCGATGTTCCCGATCCTCAGACAGAAGTTCAAACAGGCAGCGGGAACGCTGTCCGGCGGACAGCAGCAGATGCTGGCGATGGCCCGCGCACTGATGGGCAGACCGAAATTGCTGTTGCTGGACGAACCCTCGATGGGTCTGGCGCCGCTGCTGATCCAGGAGATCTTCAACGCCATTCAGAGTCTGCGGGAACACGGCAAGACGGTCTTCCTGGTCGAGCAGAATGCCCAGGCGGCGCTGTCGATCGCGGATCGCGCCTATGTAATCGAGACCGGAGAAATCGTCTTGTCGGGCGGTGGCAGTGAGTTGCTGGACAACGAGCAGGTGCGGTCGGCCTATTTGGGTATCTGAGCGGATCTGGTTTGTCGGGCGGCAGACGCACAAATGTTGGTTAGAATTACCCTGTAGCAGTTACTGTCATTCAAATTACATAAGGAGGAAGCAACCATGGTCAAGCACTCGTTACTCAAGATCGTCGCGGCCGCCGCGATTGCGCTCACCGGCAGCTTTTCGGTGCAGGCGGCGGATCCGATCAAGATCGGCTCGGTCCTTTCGGTCACGGGACCGGCCGCCTTTCTCGGTGACCCCGAACTGAAGACCTTGCAGCTCTATGTCGAAAACATCAACAAGGGTGGGGGCGTTCTTGGACGCCAGTTGCAGTTGGTGCATTACGACGACGGCTCGGACGCCAGCAAGGCCAACGGCTTTGCCAAACGTCTGATTGACGACGACAAGGTCGACATCATTGTCGGCGGCACCACCACCGGTTCGACCATGTCGATGGTCCCCCTGGTCGAAAAGGCGGAAGTGCCGTTCATCTCTTTGGCCGGCGCGGTGGTCATTGTCGAGCCGGTGAAGAAGTGGGTGTTCAAGACGCCGCATACCGATCGCATGGCCGCCGAGAAGGTGTTCGACGACATGAAGAAGCGCGGTCTGACCAAGGTCGCCCTGCTTTCCGAGACCAGCGGCTTTGGCGCATCGGGCAAGAAGGAGACCGAGGCCATGGCGGGCAAGATGGGAATCACCCTGGTGGCCAATGAAACCTACGGGCCCAAGGACACCGACATGACGCCGCAACTGACCAAGATCAAGAACACCGCAGGGGTGCAGGCCGTGTTCGTGTTCGGTCTCGGGCAGGGCCCGGCCCTGGTCAACAAGAACTACAGACAACTTGGCATCACCCTGCCGCTTTATCACGCGCACGGGGTAGCCTCCGAAGAGTTCATCAAGCTCTCAGGAGCCGCGGCGGAAGGCGTTCGCCTGCCGGCCGCCGCCTTGCTGGTCGCCGACAAATTGGCTGCCAACGATCCGCAGAAGCCCGTGGTTACGGCCTACCGCAAGACCTATCACGACCGTTACAAGGAGGATGTCTCGACCTTCGGCGGACATGCCTACGACGGTCTGATGCTCGCTGTCGACGCGTTCAAGCGCGCTGGTTCCACCGACAAGGGCAAGGTTCGCGATGCCATCGAGGCCACCAGGGGCTACATCGGCACCGGCGGCAAGGTGAATATGTCGGCCACGGATCACATGGGGCTGGACCAGTCCGCGTTCCGCATGCTGGAAATCAAGAATGGGGACTGGACTGTGGTGAACTGAGTTTCTTTAATCGCAAAAAGGCCCGCGTCGTGCGGGCTTTTTTCATTCGGCCCCAGCGGCGGGGTGGGACCGGATTATTTGATCAGTTCCGCAAGTCCGCTTTTTGGTCGGCGTCGGCGCGGAGGTTGATGTGGTCGAAACCGACAAGGTCGAAAGATGGTGGTGGGCAAGGCCCGACGAGTGATTGACCTGCGGCCAAAGAGCCTTCTTCAGTTCGTGGATTGATCTTGTTCAGGAGATGCAATATTTCGCTATATCCGTTAATTTATGCGCTATAGTGCATCTAGGGTCAGCTTTTTCTGCGGAAATTGTCCAGGAATTGCGAGCCTCATTCACGCCGGAGCACAGTCGCTGTACGGGATGGTCCGATGCCCGCGGCGGCCTTAGTGCAATCGATATAGCGGTTTTTGTAGTCACACAACGAGGAGAGTCGCATGAGAAAACTACTGGCAAAAACGCTGGTCGCCGCATCGATCGTCGGGGCCGCCATTGCGGTTCAGGCACAGGAGGTAACGCTGAAGGTCCATCATTTTCTGGGCCCGACATCGATTATTCAGACGGGTATGTTTGGTCCCTGGTGTGACAAGTTGGCCAAGGAGTCGGCCAACAAGCTCAAATGCCAGATCTATCCGGCGATGCAACTCGGTGGCAGCCCCCCCCAGCTCTATGATCAAGCCAAGGACGGGATTACCGACATCGCGTGGATCGTCGGCGGCTACATGGGCAAGCGCTTCGAGAGAATGCAGGTCTTCGAACTGCCGTTCATGATGACCAATGCGGACGCCACCAGCCGCGCCGCCTGGGACTTTGAGCAGATGTTTGCGAAGGACATGTTCAAGGACGTACATCTCCTCGCGGTCCACGTGCACGGTCCCGGCGTGATTTTCACCAATAAGCACAAGATGGAAACCCAGGCTGACTTCAAGGGCATGAAGATTCGCGGCCCGACGCCGACGATCATGAGCATGTTGGGTCAGATGGGCGCAACGCCGGTGGGCATGCCGGTTCCGGCCGTGCCTGACGCGCTCTCCAAGGGCGTGATCGACGGCGCGGTGATTCCCTATCAGGTGGCGCCGGGTGTCAAGGTCAACGAATTGGTCAAGTTTGCGGCGGAAACCGATCCCAAGTACAACGCCCTGTACACCACGGTGTTCTTCGTGGTCATGAACAAGGCCAAGTATGAGTCGCTGCCGCCCGACCTGAAAAAGGTCCTGGACGCCAACTCCGGTCAGGACTTTTCCGCTTTCATGGGCAGGACCCAGGAAGCCGATGATGCCGTGGGCAAGAAGAAAGTCATGGAGTCCGGCGTCGCCATCAACGTGATTCCGGCTGCCGAACTCGAAAAGTGGAAAAAGGCTACCGACAACATCGACGACAAATGGGTCGCCGACATGACGGCGCAGGGGCTGGATGGCAAAAAGATGCTGCAAACGGCGCACGAGTTGATCAAGAAGTACACCAAGTAGTTCCAGTGCTCCGGGAAGACCGGGCTCCGACAACCGTCGGCGCCCGGTCTTTGCGCCTCGCAACCTGAAACGCAAGGACTGTGCGGGTTAGCCGGTCCGGGAGATATCCATGGCCGACGCCCTTTTCACGGATTATCACGCTCACCCCGACGCGCTAATCGGCCGAATCCTGAACGCGATTTGCCGTCTTTTCGCAGTCTGCGCAGGGAGCATCCTGATCCTGATGGCGCTGATGTCGCTGGCCAGTATTGTCGGGCGCACATTCTTTGGCCATCCCATCCTTGGCGACTATGAACTGGTACAGATGATGTCGGCCATAGGGGTCTCGATGGCCTTGCCCTTTTGCCAGATGGTCCGCGGCCACATCATCGTCGATTTCTTTACGACTCGCTTTCCGCCGAAGGTGAACAAGGCGCTCGACGTCATTGCCAGCATCCTGCTTTCCCTGGTTGCATTCGTTCTGACCTGGCGAATTTCTGTCGGCTTCTCGGACATGTTGACCAATCGCGACGCCTCGATGCTGCTCAACATCCCGACCTGGTGGGCCTACGTGCCGATGATTCCGTCCTTCTTTCTGCTCGGTTGCGCCGCCCTATACACGGCCTGGGTCGATTTTGCCGGAGCTCGCGCATGAGTGGCATCGAGCAAGGCGCGCTGATTGGTAGCCTGATGCTGCTGCTTCTGGCCATGCGGGTGCACATCGCGATGGCGATGTTGCTGGCTGGTTCCATTGGCTACGTCTGGCTTTCCGGCTCGGCGACGCTGTTGAATTACTTCAAGCACGCGGCCTATGCGCGCTATTCGGTTTACGACCTTTCGGTGGTGCCGCTGTTCCTGTTGATGGGCCAGTTCGCCACGCATGGCGGTCTCTCCAGATCGCTGTTCCGCGCCGGCAACGCATTGATCGGGCACTGGCGCGGCGGCATGGCGATGGCTGCCGTTGGAGCATGCGCAGGGTTTGGCGCCATTTGCGGCTCATCACTGGCAACGGCGGCCACCATGGGGCAGGTCGCCCTGCCGGAATTGCGCCGTCACGGTTATTCGGGGCGCCTGGCGACGGCCGCCATCGCGGCCGGCGGGACGCTGGGCATCCTGATTCCGCCCTCGGTGCCGCTGGTGATCTACGCCATCATTACCGAACAGAACATTGCCAAGCTGTTCTTCGCGGCCTTTGTGCCGGGCATCATCGCCGCCTTGGGTTACATGGTGGCGATCGGCATCATGGCACGCATCAATCCCGGCGACGCTCCGGCGGGGGAAAAGCTCCGCTTCACGGAGCGCTTGATTGCGTTGGTGGATGTCTGGCCGGTGCTGCTGATCTTCACCGCGGTCATCGGCGGCATTTACGGCGGATTCTTCACTCCCACCGAGGCGGCGTCCATCGGCGTCCTGGCGACCGGCTATGTGGCATGGAAATCCGGCGGCCTCAAGCAGCACGGGTTCCTCTCCTGCATGTACGGCGCCGCACAGGCGACGGCAATGATCTTCCTGATCCTGCTCGGCGCCGACGTCATGAACGTATTTCTCGCCTTGACCCAGTTGCCGGCGGAACTGGCGAAGTGGGTCACCGGCATGAACCTCTCGCCGCTGCTGGTGTTGTTCACCATCATCGCCATCTATCTGGTGCTGGGCTGCATCATGGACAGCCTGTCGATGATCCTGCTGACCATCCCGATCTTCTTTCCCATCATCATGGGCACGGATTTCTGGGGCCTCAACGAAGAATCAAAGGCCATCTGGTTCGGCATCCTGTCCCTGATGGTAGTGGAAGTGGGCCTGATCACTCCCCCGGTGGGCCTCAATGTCTACGTCATCAGCAGCATGGCCAAGGATGTGCCGATGAGGGAAACCTTCATCGGCATCGTGCCCTTTCTCTGTTCCGACCTTTTGCGCATCACGCTGCTGGTCTTCTTTCCGTCGATCAGTCTGTTTGTCCTGCGTTTTTAGGATGTGAGCCGAAAGATCGGCGCCGGTGAAAAGGCGACCGATTGGGTCAGGGGATGCCGGCGCTGTCGTCGAGGTGGCCACGATGACATGCTGTGATCGATCGGTGTCATCAGTTGCCGATGGAGTGCTGCGAGCAGGCCGCGGCGCAGCGCGGCTACCGGACCATGCATTGGTACATGCCCATGGCCAGCACCGGCCAAGGCCCGACCTGGCAGGCGGAACTTGCCAGCGAAGGAAGCCGCTGCAAACCGATCCGGGACGTTTCCAACAAGTCCAAGCACACGATGACGTTTGGGCCGCCGATTTCGACCAGATCGAACGGACCTGCGCGCCCATCGTGTCGAGCGGCTTGCGGTGGCGTGGGAATTCTGGTTCGGACTGTTGGAGTCCTGCGCAGACCGTGACGGCAATTGCCGGGCCATTTGTTCGGTGCACCAAATCCGTTAATATGGTGGTGCTCCGCCGTGACGGAGACGACAGCCGGAAACAATCCGGAAAACCAAGTCAGGGAGAGACGGGCAAATGACGCAGGCAGTATCCACATTCGAGTATTACCGCGCCAATTTTGGCAAGGACGCGATGGCGTCGATCGTCGTGTTCCTGGTGGCCCTGCCGCTGTGCATGGGCATTTCAATCGCCTCGGGCGTTCCACCCACGGCGGGACTGATTACCGGGATCGTCGGCGGCGTAGTCGTGGGGCTGCTGGCTGGTTCGCCGCTTCAAGTGAGCGGCCCGGCGGCCGGCTTGACCGTCCTGGTTTGGCAGATCGTGCAGCAGCAGGGGCTGCCGATGCTCGGCATCGTGGTCATGCTGGCGGGACTGATGCAGTTCGCGGCCGGCATGCTGAAACTTGGCCAGTGGTTTCGCGCGGTGTCGCCTGCCGTCATCCACGGGATGCTGGCCGGTATCGGCATCCTGATCCTTTCCTCGCAGTTCCATGTGATGCTCGACAGCAAGCCGATCGGCGCGGGCGTCGCCAACCTGATGGGTATTCCGGGCGCCCTGTCGCATGTGCTGTACAACGGAGGCACGCCGCTCCAGGCGCTAGGCATCGGCGTGCTGACGATTGCCGTGATCGCACTGTGGGCAGTCTTCGCGCCGAAGAAACTGAAGATCCTGCCGGGGCCGCTGGTGGCCATCGTCGTCGCCGTGGGCACCGCATCATTGCTGCAACTGAAGGTCAAATATGTTCCCGATCTGCTGAAGAATCCGGACGACATCAACCACATCGTGTCGGCAATCCAGTATCCGACCCTGGAGAACCTTAAGCGCGTCGTCGATAGCGACGTGCTGATCGCGGCGGCATCGGTGGCGTTCATCGCCAGCGCGGAAACGCTGCTTTGCGCCAGCGCGGTAGACCAGATGCACCAGGGACCCCGCACCAAGTACGACAAGGAGCTTGCCGCCCAGGGTGTAGGCAACGCTGTTTGTGGCCTGCTCGGCGTGCTACCTCTGACCGGTGTGATCGTGCGTTCGAGCGCCAATGTAGACGCCGGCGGCAAAACGCGCGCCTCGGCGATCATGCACGGCCTCTGGCTGCTGATGTTCGTCGCGATTCTGCCGTTTACGCTGGCCTATATTCCGGTGGCAAGTCTGGCGGGCTTGTTGGTGTTCACCGGCTACAAGCTGGCCTATCCCAAGGTTGTGCCTAAGCTGCTGCTATTCGGCAAGACCGAAGCGGCGATCTATTTCTCGACGATCGTAGTCATCGTATCCACCGACTTGCTCAAGGGCGTCCTGTTCGGCCTGTTCCTGTCGCTGCTCAAGCTGTTGTACGTGTTTTCCCATCTCGAAATCCGCTGGGACGAGGACTTTATAAACAATCGGCTAAACCTGTTTCTGAAGGGCTCGGCGACGCTGATTCGCCTGCCCTTGCTGGCTGCCGAGCTGGAGCGCGTGCGGTCCGGGTCTGAGGTGCATGTCCATTTCGAGGAACTGGACTATATCGACCATGCCTGCCTCGACCTGCTGACGAACTGGGAAAAACAGCACGAGGCGACGGGTGGCAGCCTGGTTCTGGAATGGGAAGAACTGTCCTGGAAATACCATCAGCGGAGAACGGGCGCGCAGAAGGAGGAGGTCGCGGCCTGATTCGGTAGCTCCCCGCGAATGGCGATCGGTGCACGTCGTCATCGCCATGCGGACACGGGCAAGGCCCCGGCTCAATAGGTCTCGACGTGGTAGCGGCCCTGTTGCAGCAGCTCGGCCTGGAGCGTCTTCCAGGCCAGTCCCTGCCTGTCACAGATGTCCCTGAACGCGTCGTCCACGCCTTCTTCCATGCCCTTCAAACCGCACAGGTAAACATAACTGTTTTCGTCCCGCAGGAGGCGCACGACATCCTCGCCCCTTGCGCGAATCAGATCCTGAACATAGTGCCGCGGCCGGTCGGGGATTCGAGAAAAGGCCAGGTTGATGTCGATGAACTCCCTGGGCAAGCGGGTAAGCGGGCCAAAGTAGGGCAGTTCGTCGGGTGTGCGGGCGCCGAAGAAGAGCATCAACTTGCCGTCTTCCCGGGTGTTCGACTTGCGCCGTCTGCGTTCCGTCATCGCCCGCATCGGCGCGGAGCCGGTGCCGGTGCATATCATCAGCAGATGGCTGCCGGGATGATTCGGCATCAGGAAGCTGGTGCCGTAAGGCCCGACGATGTCGACCTTGTCACCTTTCTTCAGGTCACACAGATAATTCGAGGCGACGCCGCGCATCGCGGTGCCGTCGTGGTCGGCGGTTACCCGTTTCACGGTCAGCGACAAATTGTTGTAGCGCGGTCGCTCTCCGTCGCGCGGACTGGCGACCGAGTACAGACGCACGTGATGCGCTCGGTCATGCGCGTCGAGCCCCGGCGCCAGAACACCGATGGTCTGGCCTTCGAGCACCGGAAACGAGGCGTTGCCGAAATCGAGCACGATGTGGCGGATGTCGCTCGACGCATTTTCTCCCGTCAGGCGAAAGTTGCCGCTGACGGTTGCCACCGCCGGCTTCTGGATCGAGTAAAGGTTCACATAGGGATGCGCGGCCGACCACGGCGGCGGCGCCACGCCGCCTTGCCCGGAAATGGCGGCCGCGGAAATCCGCTCCACGTCATCGGGCAGTGCCGCGGCGGCGCTCGAAGGTCCGGCCGAATCGCTGTCGTCAAGGACGATCTGTTGCGGCAGCGTATCCCACAGCAGTTGTTCGGCCAGCGGGTAGGCAGCTTCCGCGGGAACATGGCGCCAGTTGTCGATGGCACCGGTCGGGCAGGGCGAGATGCAGTTGTAGCAATACTTGCACTTTGCCGCGTCGACCACGTAGTTGCGCGAGTCATGACTGATCGCATTCACCGGGCAGGATTCTTCGCAGGTGTTGCAGCGTATGCAGATTTCCGGGTCGATCAGGTGCTGGCGCACAATCGTCACCGTGCTGTTCGTCGCATGCATAAAAACCTCTTTTCCGTCACGGGGGACACAGAGAGAACCTTGATTTGGGTTCCTCTGTGAACTCTGCGCCCTCTGTGGCCGATGGTCTTGCCTAATTGAAGCGCACGTAGGCGAAGTCGACCGGCTGATTGTTGATGCCGCGCGCTGGCGGCGCTATCCAGTTGGCGAATTTCCCCGGCTCTGCGACGCGCCCCATCAGCGAGCCGACAAAGGCGCGATCCTCGGCCGAGGGCAGCCAGTCGAGGTGATGGTGGGTCCAATCGGCTTCCGCCAGCACTTGGCCGGTGGGCGAGATTCTCGACGCGGACAGCGGCCCGATCTTGCGATTGAAGGCCTTGTGCGGCGCGCTCAGCACGACGGGTATGCCCTGCTTCTGGATGATCTTGTTCCAGCGCTCGATACCGGCCACCGCATCGCGCACATAGTCATCGCGCAGCCTTTCGTTCAAGGCATTCAGGTAGGGCGCCTGGACCGTGATGATCTCGCCCTCGGCGATTTCCAGCGTCGGGTAGCTCGCGTCATTGAGTTGATGGTCGTCGTCCTGGCGGGTTTCCTCGTAGCGGCCCTTGAGCCCGGTATTGTAGAAAGTCGCCGCGTTCGACGAAACGTCGGCGCCGAACAGGTCCATGGTGACGCTGAAGTGGAAATTCAGGTAGCGCTGGATGGTCGGCAGATCGATCACGCCAGCGGCGCGGATCTTCGCCACGTCGTCAGTCTTCAATTGGTTCATGACTTCACAGGTGCGCTGGATGATGCGCCCGACTCCCGATTCACCGACGAACATGTGATGGGCTTCTTCCGTCAGCATGAACTTGCAGGTACGCGCCAGCGGATCGAAGCCGGATTCGGCAAGCGAGCAAAGCTGGTACTTGCCGTCACGGTCGGTGAAGTAGGTAAACATGAAGAACGCCAGCCAGTCCGGGGTTGGCTCGTTGAAAGCACCAAGGATGCGTGGATTGTCGGCATCGCCCGAACGGCGCTCAAGCAGGGCTTCGGCTTCTTCGCGCCCGTCGCGGCCAAAATAGGCGTGCAACAGATACACCATCGCCCAGAGGTGGCGTCCCTCCTCGACATTGACCTGGAACAGGTTGCGCAAGTCATACAGCGAGGGGCAGGTCAGGCCTAGGTGGCGCTGCTGCTCGACCGAGGCCGGCTCGGTATCGCCCTGCGTGACGATCAGTCGGCGCAGATTGCTGCGATACTCGCCGGGCACTTCCTGCCAGGCAGCTTCGCCTTTGTGCGCGCCGAAATTCACCTTGCGCCCGGCTTCGGCCGGAGTGAGAAAAATTCCCCAGCGGTAGTCCGGCATCTTGACGTAATCAAAATGCGCCCAGCCGCCGGGGTCGACGCTGACCGCGGTGCGCAGGTAGACGTCGAAGTTCCGCGAATCGTCGGGGCCCATGTCCTGCCACCAGTTGATGAACTCGGGCTGCCAGTGCTCGAGCGCGCGTTGCAGGGTCTTGTTTTCGGCAAGGCCGACATTGTTGGGGATCTTCTCGCTGTAGTCGATGCTCATGGCATTCTCCGTATGGATGCTGTTGGGCGGGACGCGTCAGACGCGTTCCCAGTTGAATTTGGGTCTGGTGCCGCTGCCGAAAACCTTCAGCGCGCCGGCTTCACCGACCGCATTGGGACGGATGAAAATCCAGTTTTGCCAGGCCGAAAGCCGGCCGAAGACGCGGGTTTCCATGGTTTCGCCGGGGCCGAAGCGCAGATTGGCTTCCATCGCCGTCAGCGCGTCCGGCGACAGGCTGGCGCGCTCCTCGAGGACGATGCGGATCTCGTCTTCCCAATCGAGGTCATCCGGCGCGGCGCTGATCAGGCCCAGCGCCAGCGCGGCGGCGGCGCCGAGCGGGGTGCCGATGGTGGCTTTGGCCGCGGCGATCGGCGCCTCTTCCTCATAGAACCGCGCCGCGATGCGGTAGCGGCCGTTGACCATCGGATAGCAGCCGAAATTCATGGCCGACAGGGTGATCGCGCCTTCCTGCCGCGGATCGTCAGGCAAGGCCAGCATGTAGCTGCGGTCGGCGGCCAGCAGCAGTTCGGCAAGGGTGCCGGTGAAACAACTGCCGCGGTCGACCAGCGCGATCAGCGTGCGCGAGGTGACGTCGAGGCGTGCCAGCGTTCGCCGCAGCATGCCGATCGTCTCGCGCACGAACCAGTGCTGCGCATGTCGGGCCAAAGCAGCGTCGGCCGCCAGCACGAGTTGCGCGTCGCCACCGGTTTTCAGCACCCAGGTACCGATTTCAAGATCGTTGGTGCGCAGCATCAGGATCGCGTCGTCGAGTTCGCGCGCCATCCGCAGCGGCCACCAGGAGGCGCCGGCGGCGACGATGGCGTCGATCTCGATCGCCGTCTCGGTCGACGGCGCCTTGACGGTCAGCGTCGCCCGTCGCGCTTTGCGGTCGATCGCCACATCCACGGTTTCGTAGTGATAGCCGGCGTCATCGAAGCGGCGCTTGAGGGGCGGCAGGGCTATGCCCTTTGCGTCGCTCGGGCGGTCGCTTTGGGCGGCGAGCTGTTCGGCGCGCTGTTTGACCTTGTCGGCGAACTGCTGTGGCTTCGCATGGTCGTCGATCAGGCGCCATTCCTTGGCGCGCTGCGCCCGCACGCCTTCGGTCAGCGTGCAGAACATGTCGGCATGGTCCCGCCGGACGTGGCGCTTGTCGGTGACCCGGGTGAGGCCGCCCGTTCCAGGCAGGACGCCCAGCAGCGGGACTTCCGGAAGGCTTACGGCCGATGAGCGGTCATCGACGAGGATGATTTCGTCGCAGGCGAGCGCTAGTTCATAGCCGCCGCCCGCGGTGGTGCCGTTGCAGGCGGCAAGAAACTTGAGGCCCGAGTGGCGGCTCGAATCTTCAATGCCGTTGCGCGTTTCGTTGGTGAACTTGCAGAAATTCACCTTCCATGCGTGCGTTGACAGGCCCAGCATGAAGATGTTGGCACCGGAACAGAAAATGCGGTCGCGGGCCGAGGTGATCACCACGGTCCTGACTTCCGGATGCTCGAAGCGAATGCGTTGCAGGGCGTCGTGCAGTTCAATGTCGACGCCCAAGTCATACGAATTCAGCTTCAGCTTGTAGCCGGGCAGGATGCCGCCGTCTTCATCGATGTCGAGGTGAAGTGTGGCGATCGGCCCGGCGAAGCTCAGGCGCCAGTGCTTGTATCGATCGGGATGGGTCTCGTAGTCAATGGGTTCTCGCTGGGGTTCGGGACTATTCATTGGCGTCTCCGTCGGGTGTGTTGGGCTAACTCGCCGGTGCCACGGCTTGGCGCAGCTGGAGCAGACAGTCTTCCGCTTGCCGGCCGGTGGTATCGAGCGTGAAGTCGGCTTTTGAATACAGGGGTTCGCGCGCGTCGAGGATCCGCCGCAGATCTTCCATGGCTTCCGCGTTACCTTCCATCGGACGCAGGTCGCCCTGGGCGACCACCCGCGACATGTGTTCTTCAGGGCTGGCCTTGACCCAGACGGTGAAGCAGTTCATCAGCAGCAGATTGAAGGTTTCCGCTTCGGAAACGATGCCGCCGCCAACCGTGATCACCGCGCTTTCGTGCTTTGCTATGAAGCTTTCCAGGCAACGTCTTTCGAGGCGGCGGAAACCGGGCTGGCCATAGAGCATGAAGACCTCATTGAGACTCATGCCGGCTTCGCTCTCGATCGCGCTGTTTAGTTCGACGAACGGTAGGGACAGCTCGCGGGCCAGCGCGCGGCCAAGGCTGGACTTTCCGGCGCCGCGCAGTCCCACCAGGGCGATACGCTTCCGGCGCGATGCGTCTTCCTTGCCGAAATCCCGCATCAGGCGTAGCAGGGCCTCTTCCAGCCGGCTGGGCGAGACTTGTTCGAGGAATCGGGTGATCAGTCGGTACTCCAGCGACCCCTGCGGCGCTTCCAAAAGCTCGACCGGGGATATTCCGAGCGCATGGGCGACGTGGCGCAGCACCAGGATGGACGGATTTGTTTCGCCACTTTCGACTTGCGCCAGATAGCGCTCGGAGACGTCCGCGTTCAGGGCCAGGGATTTGCGCGACATGCCGCGGCGGGCGCGCGCCTCGCGCACCCGGAGCCCCAGCGCATGGATGAATTCGGCGTCCGCGGCTTCATCGACGAAGCGAACCGCCGCGGGCGCTTCGGCCTTAGCTGTAATTTCCATTGCGGGTGAGGGATCCGGGTCTCTGATATCGAAGATAAGGTAATGCACTATAGTACATGGCCGTCTGAGCAGTCAAAATATTTTTTTAGGTTTAATGTAAAAACTCCAGCAGAAAGATGCTAACAGTCGGAAAATAAATAACAAATCAGCTCATCCTGGCCGCTTGAAAAATATTGCATGTAGTCCTTGACTACAAGGGAATCTTCAACCATACTTCGGCCAGAACGTGCAGTATGATTCATCAGTGGAACAATAGTTCCATTGCCTAATGAGTCCCACGTCCCGAGCACGGCGGTGCAGGGGACAGCCAAACAGGAGGAACCAATGGCTGATGGTTTGTTCGACCAGTTCAAGAATTGGTATGAGAATCGCCACGATTACGCACGTGAGTGGAAGCAACGCACCGGCGGGCAGGTAGTGGCGACGATGTGCACCTACACGGCCGAAGAGCTGTTGCTCGCCGCGGGGATGCTCCCGGTGCGCGTACTTGGAGCGCACGAACCGCAAAACGTCACGGAGCCTCACATATTCGGCATGTTTTGCCCGTTCTGCCGGGATTCGCTGGCACAGGGCCTGCTCGGTCGCTTCGATTACGCCGAGGGCGTGACGCTCACGCAGTCCTGCATTCAGTATCGACAGAGCTTCAGTTCCTGGCGCAGCAACGTGCCCACCGTGCAGTGGGACTACTACGTGCCGATGCCCAACGACGTGCAATCGCCGCACGCGCGCAAGGCCCACTACTCCGAGCTGCAGTCATTTCGCACTTTCCTGCAGGCGCTGACCGGCAAGGAACTCACCGACACGATGCTCAGGGAAGCGCTCGCGGTGGTCGATGAAAATCGCCGCCTGCTGCGTCAATTGTTCGAATACCGCAAGGAAGCCAATCCCCAGGTCACGGGTGTCGAAGCGCTGTACGCGTCGCTTTCGGCGCAGTTCGTGGACAAGCGCGAGCACAACGATGAGTTGAAGAAAGTGCTCGCGGCATTGCCCTCGCGCCAGTTGAACCGGCCCGAAGGCGTCCGCTTCATGACCATCGGCTCGGAGAACGACGACATCGCCTTCATGGCCATGGTCGAGTCGGTCGGATCGACCATCGTGATCGACGATCAGTGTTCCGGGACCCGCTACTTCTGGAACGAGTCGAAGCCCGAGGACGACGTGATCAAGGCCATCGCCGACCGCTACTGCGATCGCCCCGCGTGCCCGACCAAGGACTACCCGGCCCACACGCGCTTCGATCATGTGCTCGGTCTGGCCAAGGAGTTCAACGCGCGCGCCGCGGTGTTCCTGCAACAGAAGTTCTGCGATCCCCATGAGGGCGACTATCCGGATCTGAAGAAGCATCTTGAGGACAACGGCATTCCGACGCTGTTCCTCGAATTCGACATCACCAACCCCATCGGCCCCTTCCGCATCCGTATCGAGGCATTCCTCGAAACGATGAGCGACGAAGAGCTGTTCTGAACTTACGGGAGCGAACGATGAATGCACCAAACAAGTATCCGAGCGAAACCCTCAAGCTGTGGGGCAAGGCCAAACAACTGCGCGAGCAGTACTACGCGAATTACGCGAAGGCCAAGGAAAACGGCGGATTGCGCTGGTCGGGGTCGGCATGGGCGCTGGATGCGCTGCCGGCGGCCCTTGGCGATGATGTCTATTCCTTGACCGGCGAGCCCTATGCGGCTGCCGTCGCCCATGACAAAAAGTTTGCCAAGGAGTGTATGGACGCCGCCGAGTCGGTCGGCTTTGCCCGTGACCTTTGCTCCTATATGCGCATCTACTGGGGAGGCATGCACCTCGACAAGTATCTCTACGGTGGCAAGTTTCCAAAGCCCGACTTTATTTTCCAGACACAGATCTGCTGTTCGCACTCCAAGTGGTATCAGCACGTTGCGCTGCAAGAGCAGGTGCCGCAGTTCTATGTCGATGTCGGGGTCGGTCCCTACAAGGACCTGAACGCGGCCCGCCTGGATTACGTGACCAACCAGTTGCATGACGGCATCGAATTCCTCGAAAAGTCGACGGGCCGCAAGTTCGACGACGAGAGGTTCGTCAAGGCCGTCAAGAACGAGATGCGTTCGACGAGCCGCTGGGCGGACATCTGTGCGCTGAACAAGGTCAAGCCGGCGCCGCTGGACGAGAAGACGATGTACTCCTTGTACGTGCTGGCCACGCTGTCGAAATCCTCGCAGTGGTGCGCCGACTTCTATGACGAACTGTATGAGGAAGTGAAAGATCGCGTGGCGCGCGGCATTGCCGCGGTGCCAAACGAGCGCTGCCGCATGATGTCGGATACGCAGCCGCCCTGGTCCTTCCTGAAGATTTTCCGCTATCTGGAAACCTATGGCGCGGTGTCGATCGGCTCGCTCTACACCTTCGCCCTCGAAGGCATCTGGGAGGACAAGCCGGATGGCAGTTGGGGCGGCCGTTCGCTGCCCTGGGAAAATGGCGTCGAGATGAATACGCGCGACCAGGTATTGCGCCTGTATGCCGACTGGAACCTGTCCAAGCCGCAATGGCAGCACTTCTTCGATCCGCGCCTGAAAACCGCGATGATGCTGCGCATCGTCAAGGAGTGGCAGGTCGATGGCGTGATGCTGCACTTGAACCGCGGCTGCGAAGGTCTTTCGCTCGGCATCATGGAAAACCGCGGCGGCATTGCCAAGGCCGGGGTGCCGATCATGACCTTCGAAGGCAACATGGGCGATGAGCGCGAATTCGACGAAGGACGGGTGCAGGCGCGCGTCGACGCCTTCATGGAACAACTGGGCCTGCGCCGTCAGGCGGCCTGAGTTGGTCAATAGGACTCAAAGGAGGAATCTGGAATGATTACTGCTGGAATCGACATGGGTTCGCGCACCGTGAAGGTGGTGCTGCTCGAAGAACTGAAGGTGGACGGCGCACCGCAGCTCAAGTATGGAGTGAAGAAGGCCCATATCATGATGCCGGGTGACCTGGACCAGGACGTTGCCGCCAACAAGGCGTATGACGAGGCGCTTGCCGCCGCAAATCTCAAACGCGAGGACGTGCAGATGGTTTTCGCCACAGGCGCCGGCCGCAAGCAGGTTGCGTTCGCCGCCGAGGGCGTCACCGAGATGACTGCCGGAGCGCGCGGCGCGGTGTACATGTGTCCGCAGGCGCGCACCGTGGTCGATGTCGGCGCCGAGGAAGGGCGCGGCATGAAGACGGACGCCGAGGGCCGCGCCGTCGATTTCGCCGGCAACGAGAAATGTGCGGCGGGTGCCGGATCCTTCGCCGAAGCGATGTCACGCGCACTGCAGATGACGCTCAAGGAGTTTGGCGATGCCAGCCTGAAATCCGACAAGTCCATTCCGATGAACGCCCAGTGCACGGTGTTTGCCGAGTCCGAGGTGGTATCGCTGATCCACTCGGCGACGCCGAAGAACGACATTGCCAAGGCCGTGCTCGACGCGGTCGCCAGTCGTGTCTGCGCGATGGTGCGGCGGGTGGGTATCGAAGGCGAAGTGGTGCTGATCGGCGGCATGGTGCATAACGCCGGATTCGTGCAGTCCCTGAAGACCGCGATGGGCGTCGATACGATTTCCCTGCCCGACATGCCGGAGTACATCAGTGCGCTGGGATGCGCCCTGATCGCCGCCGAGCGCCAAAGCTCGTGAATAAATCTACTGCGCGTGCCGGATCGGGGATTCGGCGGTGCTCGCTATCCTCATGTACAAGAACGTACATTCCGGTAGCTGGGCGCCGGCCGCACCCCGCTACGGCTCGCTCGCCACGATTTCTTCACAAGCTTGCGGCACAAAACACCTAATCAATAGGAGCGAACAGATGAATGCAGAAGCGATTGCCCCGACCGCCCCCGAGAAGAAGGAATTCTGGCGCTGGGAAGAAACCGCATGGGTCGATGAAACCAAGGACTGGAAGAGCGCCAAGATCATCACCTGCGGCATCGACGTCGGGTCGGTGTCGTCGCAGGCGGTCCTGGCCGTCGACGGCCAGTTGTATGGCTTCAACAGCATGCGCACCGGCAACAATTCGCCGGATTCGGCGACCAATGCGCTGGCCGGCGTGATGGACAAGTGCGGCATGAAACTCGAGGATATTCACTATGTGATCGGCACCGGCTACGGGCGCGTCAACGTGCCTTTCGCGCACAAGGCGATCACCGAGATCGCCTGCCATGCCCGCGGCGC
>WBZP01001573.1_pt1 | contig 27649 bp, 26 predicted proteins | sample 5204301 | NCBI WGS metagenome assembly WBZP01 (sample SAMN12412401, study PRJNA552823) | activated sludge metagenome | isolation source: activated sludge from nitrification reactor of wastewater treatment plant... | place: USA: Pennsylvania | collected 2017 | reverse complement strand
GCCGTACCACACGCGCCGCACTGAACGAGTTGTTCGACTACGGCCGGCCGGCGCGCGTCGATCTGGCGGTGCTGGTGGACCGCGGCGGCCGCGAGTTGCCGATCGATGCGCGCTATTGCGCGCACCGCCTCGACCAGCCACTTGCGGCGGATCGGAACCTGCGCCTGGAACGTGACGCCGACGGCAGGTTCTCGCTGCGGCTGATCGACGCACAGTAGCCGGACAGCCCGACAACAATGGCGCGGAATCCCCAACTCAATTCCCACGGCGCGCTGCGCCACCTGCTGTCGATCGAGGGACTGCCGCGCGACATCGTCCTGGCCATCCTCGACACTGCCGAGCCCTTCACCGAAGTGGCCGAACGCGAAGTCAAGAAGCTGCCCCTGCTGCGCGGCAAGAGCGTATTCAACCTGTTCTTCGAGAATTCGACACGCACCCGCACCACCTTCGAGATCGCCGCCAAGCGCCTGTCCGCCGACGTGATCAACCTGAACGTCTCCACATCGTCCACCGCCAAGGGCGAGACGCTGCTCGACACGGTGGACAATCTGGTGGCGATGCAGGCCGACATGTTCGTGGTGCGCCATGCATCGAGCGGCGCACCCTACCTGATCGCGCAGCATCTCGACGCCACCAGGCAGCCCAACGTGCATGTGGTCAATGCCGGCGACGGGCGCCATGCGCACCCGACGCAGGGTCTGCTCGACATGTACACGATTCGCCACTACAAGCGCGATTTCACGCAACTCACGGTGGCGGTGGTCGGCGACATCCTGCATTCGCGCGTGGCACGCAGCCAGATCCACGCGCTGACCACGCTCGGCGTGCCCGAAGTGCGCGCCATCGCACCCAAGACGCTGCTGCCGAGCGAGGTCGAACGCCTCGGAGTCCGGGTGTTCCACGACATGCGCGAAGGGCTCAGGGGCGTCGACGTGGTGATGATGCTGCGGCTTCAGAACGAACGCATGACCGGCTCGCTGCTGCCCAGCCCGCAGGAGTACTTCAAATTCTTCGGCCTGACCGAAGACAAGCTGGCACTGGCCAAGCCGGACGCGATCGTGCTGCATCCGGGGCCGATGAACCGCGGCGTCGAGATCGACTCGGCGGTTGCCGACGGCGGCCAGGCGGTGATCCTGCCGCAGGTGACGTTCGGCATCGCGGTCCGCATGGCGGTGATGAGCATGCTGGCGCACGGATGACAGAATGAAAATTCATATCGCCAACGGCCATGTGATCGACCCCGCCAACCGGATCGATGCCCCGCAGGACGTGTTCATCGCCGCCGGCAGGATCGTCGCGGTGGGCCGCGCACCGGACGGATTCACCGCCAATCGCACGATCGACGCCCGCGGGCTGATCGTCGCGCCCGGTCTGATCGACCTTTCGGCGCGGCTGCGCGAACCGGGGTACGAGTACAAGGCCACGCTGGAATCGGAACTCACCGCGGCGGTGGCCGGCGGCATCACCAGCCTGGCGTGCCCGCCCGACACCGAACCGCCGCTTGATGAGCCGGGCCTGGTCGAGATGCTCAAGCATCGCGCGCGCAACCTGAATCTCGCGCACGTGTATCCGCACGGCGCGCTGACCATCAAGCTCAAGGGGCAAACGCTGACCGAGATGGGCGAACTGGCCGAGGCCGGTTGCGTGGCCTTCAGCCAGGCCAACACCCACGTCCAGAACACCCAGGTGCTGTTGCGCGCGCTGCAGTACGCCGCCACCTTCGGCCACAGCGTCTGGCTGCAGCCGCAGGACGGCTATCTCGCCGGCGAAGGCGTGGCGCACGATGGCGAGGTCGCCTCGCGCCTCGGCCTGGCCGGCATCCCGGTATTGGCCGAAACGGTGGCGATCTCCAGTATGCTGCAACTGGTGCGGGCGACCGGCGTGCGGCTGCATTTCGCCCGCATTTCGAGCGCGGCAGGGCTGGCGCTGATCGACGAGGCGCGCGCACGCGGCATCGCGGTGACCTGCGATGTCTCGGTCAATCACCTGCACCTGTGCGATGTGGACATCGGCTACTTCAACACCCATTGCCGGCTGCAGCCGCCGCTGCGCTCGCACGCCGACCGCGACGCCCTGCGCCGGGCGCTGGCCGACGGCCGCATCGACGCGGTGTGTTCGGACCATACCCCGGTGGACGACGACGCCAAGCAGGTGCCGTTCGGCGAGGCAGAAGCGGGCGCGACCGGGCTCGAACTGCTGCTGCCGCTGACCTTGAAATGGGCGCAGGAGATGAAACTGCCGCTGGCGACCGCGCTGGCGCGCATTACCTCGGATGCGGCGCGGATTCTCGGCATCGCCGCCGGCAACCTGACGCTCGGCGCGGCGGCCGACGTGTGCATTTTCGATCCGCGTGCACCGGCACCGGTCAGCCGCGAAACGCTCAGAAGTCAGGGCAAGAACACGCCCTTCCTCGGGCTGGAACTGGCCGGGTGGACGCGCTATACGCTGACCGACGGACAGTTGGTTTTCGAGCGGCGCTGACCCGCGCTCGCGCCAGGACCGCCGCCGGCCGGCCGCGGGACCGCGCACAACGATGCCCTGGAAGGCGCATGGATACTGGCTCTCAGGGCATCTATCGGCGCCCGGATGAGGGCGGATCGGCATTCGGCAGCGCAGCGTCGACCCGCAAGGCGGCGTCGACCGCATCCAGCGACACGCCCTTTACCCGCAAACGCTTTTGCCGGGAAGCCACGCCGCCGATCAACTCGACCTGACTGCGCGGCACGTCGAGACATCGGGCGACGAACGCGATCAGGGCGGCGTTGGCCTTGCCGTCTACCGGCGGCGCTGCAAGGCGGATCTTCAGCGCCTCGCCATGTTCGCCCGCGGCTTCGCTACGCGAGGCGCCGGGCTGAACATGGATCGCCAGTACCACCGTGTCGCCGTCGGCACGCGCCCACGGCCGAGCCATCAGAGCATCACGGGCAGCAGGGAGACTCGAACCTGACCGATCACCATCAGCACGATCTGCAGCAACAGCAACAGCACCAGCGGCGACAGATCGATATTGGCGATCGAGGGGATCACCTTCTGGATCGGACGCAGGAAGGGCCGGGCAAGGCCGTCGAGTGCCGGGGCGATCGGCGAATGCGGGCTCACCCAGGAAAGGATGGCTGACGCGAACACCACGATGATCAGCAACCAGACCGAGAGCCGGATCACCTCGAGCACGCCGACCGCCAGCAGGATTGCGCCGAGCCGCGCCGGATCGAGTTCGATCGGCAAGCCGCGCAGCCAGACCACCAGGGCGACCTTCAGCGCCTGCAACAGGATCGCCGGCACCAGGCTCGCCAGATCGAGCCCGCCGAGGCTCGGCACGATCCGGCGCAACGGCAGCACCACCCAGTCGGTAAGCTGGGTGACGAAGGCGCCGAGCTGGTTGCGGAACGACACGCGCATCCACTGCATGTAGAGCCGCAGTAGCAGGGAGACCGTAATCAAGCTGACGACGGCATCGACGATCATCAGGACAATGGTGGTCAGCATCGATCAATCCCTCGCGCCAAGTTCATCGCCGAGCACCCTGCCACGCGCGCAGGCGGCGGCAACCGCACGCGATATCGCCGCCGCGACCCGATCGGCTTCGAGCGAAGCGAGCGCCGCTTCGGTGGTGCCGCCCTTCGAGGTCACCCGCCCGCGCAACACCGCCGGCGACTCGGCCGACTGCGCCGCCAGCTTGGTGGCACCGGAAAAGGTCTCGATGGCAAGCTTGCGCGCGGCGTCCGGGGCGAAACCCAGCGCCTCGCCCGCAGCCTGCAGCGCCTCGATGAAATAGAACACATAGGCCGGCCCGCTGCCGGAGACGGCTGTCACCGCATCCATCTGCGCCTCGCTGTCGATCCACACCGTATGCCCGACTGCGGCGAGCACGCTTTCGGCGATCGAGCGCTCATCGCCCGCGACGGTCGCGTCGGCGCACAGACCGCTGATTCCCGCGCCGACCAGCGCCGGCGTGTTGGGCATTGCCCGCACGATGCGCCGATAGTCGCCCAGCCAGCGGGCGATGTCGGCAATCCTGACGCCGGCGGCGATGCTCACCACCAGTTGGCGCTGCAGCCGGCCGGCGAGCGGAACGAGCGCATCGCGCAACTGCTGCGGCTTGACGGCCAGCACCAGCACATCGCAGGCGAGCACCGAGTCGTCGGCAACCGCGGCGCAGCGCACGCCGAACTGGTCGGTGAGGCGCTCGCGCGCATCGGCCACCAACTCGACCACCTGGATCGCCGCCGCCGAAAAACCGCGTTTGACCATGCCCGCGACCAGCGCCGCCGCCATGTTGCCGCCACCGAGAAAACTGACCTTCATTGCCTCGCCCTGTCTGCCGCGGTTCGTGAACCGAAAATCGCCGTGCCGACCCGTACGATCGTCGCACCTTCGAGAATCGCTGCTTCGAGATCGGACGACATTCCCATTGATAGCGTATCAAGGCCGAGGCCGTCCGTGTTCAAAGTCTCCAACAACTGCCGCAATTGGGCGAAGCGCCGGCGCACCAATGCCGGGTCGTCGGTCGGCTCCGGGATGGTGGTCAGTCCGCGCAGCTTCAGACGTGGCAGAGCGCTCACTGCGTACGCTAGGGCGGCGACCTCGCCGACGGAAACGCCGTGCTTGGTCGATTCGCCGCTCAAGTTGACCTGGATGCACACGTTGAGATCCGGCAGGCCGGGGTCGCGCGCATCGGCCAGGCGACGGGCGATCTTGAGCCGATCGACCGCGTGAACCCAGCCGAAACGCCCCGCGACTTGGCGTGTCTTGTTGCTCTGGAGCGGCCCGGTGAAATGCCAGTCGAGATTCAGATCGGACAGTTCCGTGATCTTTTCGACGCCTTCCTGAACATAGTTTTCGCCAAAACTCCGCTGTCCGGCAAAATATGCGTCTCTTATGCTAGGCGCGGAAACCGTCTTGGAAATGGCCAGCAGTAGTACACTCGCGGGGGCGCGATGCGCTTGCCGGCAGGCCGACTCGATGCGCTGCCTCACGGCGTCCAGGCGGGCTTGAATTGTTGTCATAATTGGTTGAAAACAGTACGGAAATTATATCACCCGTCAGGTTGCATCGGCTGCGACGGGTAGCGCCGGCGATCCGGCGAGCGTCACCACAGGGAATGGCGAATGGATATCACCGAACTACTGGCCTTTGCGGTAAAGAACAAGGCCTCCGACCTTCACCTTTCATCGGGTCTGCCGCCGATGATCCGTGTTCACGGCGACATCCGGCGCATCAATCTGCCGCCGATGGAGCACAAGGACGTGCACGGCATGGTGTACGACATCATGAACGACGGCCAGCGCAAAGTCTATGAAGAGCATCTGGAATGCGACTTCTCGTTTGCGGTGCCCAATCTGGCGCGCTTCCGGGTCAATGCCTATGTGCAGATGCGCGGCGCCGGCGCGGTGTTCCGGACTATTCCATCGAAGGTGCTGACGCTCGAGGAACTGGAGGCGCCGAAAATCTTCAAGGAGATCTCCAACCAGCCACGCGGCATCGTGCTGGTAACCGGCCCGACCGGCTCGGGCAAGTCGACCACGCTGGCGGCAATGGTCGATTACGTCAACGACAACGAATACGGCCATATCCTGACCATCGAGGATCCGATCGAATTCGTGCATGAATCCAAGCGCTGCCTGATCAACCAGCGCGAGGTCGGTAAGGACACGCTGTCGTTCAACAACGCCTTGCGCTCGGCGCTGCGCGAGGATCCGGACGTGATCCTGGTCGGCGAAATGCGCGATCTCGAAACCATCCGTCTCGCCCTGACCGCCGCGGAAACCGGCCACCTGGTGTTCGGCACGCTGCACACGAGTTCGGCCGCCAAGACCATCGACCGGATCGTCGACGTGTTCCCGGCCGCCGAGAAGGACATGGTTCGCGCGATGCTTTCCGAGTCGCTGCGCGCAGTCATCTCGCAGACGCTGCTCAAGACCAAGGACGGTTCCGGCCGCGTTGCCGCCCACGAAATCATGATCGGTACGCCCGCCATTCGTAACCTGATCCGCGAGAACAAGATCGCGCAGATGTATTCGATGATCCAGACCGGTCAGAGCGCCGGCATGCAGACGCTCGATCAGTGCTTGCTCGATCTGGTCCGGCGCAACGTCGTGTCGGCGCCAGAAGCGCGCGTCAGGGCACAGAACAAGGACAATTTCGCCGCGTAGTCGGCCCGGAACGAGGCGGCCGGCCCGGCGCACCGGGCCTGGCGGCGCAGCAGGAGAACCAGGATGGAACGCGATCAGGCACTCAAGTTCATGCACGATTTGCTGCGCCTGATGGTCAGCAAGCGCGGATCGGACCTTTTCATCACTTCCGGTTTTCCGCCGGCGATCAAGATCGACGGCAAGATCACGCCGCAGTCCAACCAGACGCTGACGCCACAGCACACGGCCGAACTGGCGCGCTCGATCATGAACGACCGTCAGGCGGCGGAATTCGAATCGACCAAGGAGTGCAACTTCGCCATTTCGCCGAGCGGAATCGGCCGCTTCCGGGTCAATGCGTTCGTGCAGCAGGGGCGCATCGGCTGCGTGTTGCGCACCATCCAGCAGAAGATCCCGACCTTCGACGAGCTGGGCATGCCACCGGTGTTGAAGGACATCGCGATGACCAAGCGCGGGCTGGTGATCTTTGTCGGCGGCACCGGTACCGGCAAGACCACGTCACTCGCCGCGCTGGTCGACTATCGCAACACCAACAGTTACGGCCACATCGTGACGGTCGAGGATCCGATCGAATATGTTCACGATCACAAGAACTGCATCGTGACGCAGCGCGAAATCGGCGTCGATACCGACTCCTGGGGCGCCGCACTGAAGAACACCCTGCGTCAGGCGCCGGACGTTATTCTGATGGGCGAAATCCGCGACCGCGAGACCATGGATTACGCCATCGCGTTTGCCGAAACCGGCCACCTGTGCCTGGCAACGCTGCATGCCAACAGCGCGAACCAGGCAATCGACCGCATCATCAACTTCTTCCCCGAGGAGCGGCGCTCGCAATTGCTGATGGACCTGTCGCTCAACCTGCGCGGCATGGTTTCGCAGCGCCTGTTACCGATGAAGAACAGCAAGGGCCGCGTGCCGGCGGTCGAGATCATGCTCAATTCACCGCTGATCGCCGACCTGATCTTCAAGGGCGAGGTGACCGAGATCAAGGATGTGATGAAACGCTCGCGCGAACTCGGGATGAAGACCTTCGACATGGCCTTGTTCGAACTCCACGAAGCCGACAAGATCACCTACGAAGACGCGCTGCGCAATGCCGATTCGGTGAATGACCTGCGCCTGACGATAAAACTGCAGGGCAAGGAATCGAAGGATCGCGACCTGACCGCCGGGGTCAGTCACCTGGACATCATTTAGCCGTCGCGGCTGCTTCGGCAGCGCGGCGCTTGTCCAGCTTGCCGGCAACCACCCGGTACTCGTAGAGCCGGCATTCCAGCGCGCCGTTGTAGAGCGGGGTTCGCTTGGTCGCCTTGAGCCCGATCAGCTTCGGCAGGTTTTCGTCGCCGGAGAAGAAATAGCAACGCCAGCCGGCAAAGCGCTGTTTCAAGGCGTCGCCAAGCTTCGGGTACAGGAGATCCAGCGACTTTTGCTCGCCCAGGCGCACGCCGTAGGGCGGATTGGTGACCATCACGCCGGACTCGGCGGGCGCATTCACGTTCAATATGTCGGCCTGGACGACCTTTATCCGCCCATCGAGGCTGGCGTATTGCAAATTGCGGCGGCCTCGGTCTGCCTCGACCGGATCGACATCTGCCCCGCAGATTTGGAAGTCGCTTTCACGCCGGACGGCCCGCGCGTCGGACACCATGAGTCGCCACAACGGCTGATCGAAGCGGCGAAAGCGCTCGAAGGCGAAGTTGCGCCCGAGTCCCGGCGCGATGTCGAGCGCCATCTGCGCCGCTTCCAGCAGAAACGTTCCACTGCCGCACATCGGATCGAACAGCGGTTCCTCCGGTTTCCAGCCGGCGAGCATCAGGATTCCGGCAGCCAGATTCTCCTTGAGCGGCGCTTCGACCCGTGCCCGCTTGAGCCCCCGCTTGTAGAGCGGCTCCCCGGAAGTATCGAGGTAAAGCATCGCCGACCGGTCGTCGACGAACAGGTGGATGCGCATGTCCGGATTGGCGGTATCGACGCTCGGGCGTTTGCCCAATGCCGCGCGAAAGCCGTCGCACACCGCATCCTTGGTGCGCAGCGCCAGAAACTCCAGGCTCTTCAACGGGCTGCGGATCGCGGTGACGTAAACCCGGATCGTCTGTTCGACCGAAAACCATTCGTGCCAGGGCAGGTTGCGCGCCATGGCATAGATGTCGTCCTCGTTGCGATACGGGCAATGGGCGACCCGCCACAGCACCCGGGTCGCAAGGCGGCTCCACAGATTGACGCGGTAGCAGCCGCGCCAGTCGGCGACGAAGTGCACGCCGCCAGCCACCGCTTCGACCGAGGCAGCCGCCAGCCCGCTCAGTTCCTTCGCCAGCAAAGCCTCGAGGCCACGCGGACAGGGGCAAAAGAACTCCTGCGGTCCGAGGTACAGGCCGGCCCTTGCGTTGAGGGCAGACGTTGGGACGGCGGGAACGCGCCGAAGGCGGGTTAGGGTCACAGACGTAGTTCCTGGATCAGAACGGTTTGAAGATGACGAGCCAGACAACAACAAACAGAACGATCACCGGCATTTCGTTGAACCAGCGAAACCAGACGTGTCCGCGCGCATTGCGATCCGCCGCGAATCCACGCAGCAGGCGGCCACAATACAGATGGTAGGCGACCAGCACCAAGGCGAGCAAAGTCTTGACATGCAACCACGCACCTTTGACGAAGTAGTCGTCATAGAAGACCCAGAGCGCCAAACCCAGAACGACCGCAAGGACACCCAGCGGCGTCATGAAACGGTAGAGCTTGCCGGCCATCAGCAGCAATCGAGCGCGCTCCGCTTCGCTATCCGCGGGAACCATCGCCAGATTCACGAAAATCCGGGGCAGGTAGAACAGCCCAGCGAACCAGCTTACGACAAACACGATGTGCAATGATTTGACCCAAAGCATGGTTCCGGCAATCCGTTCAGAAGTTCCAGACGACCCGGAGTTCGTCGCCGACAGTCAGCAACTGCCCGGCTCCGCCGAGCACGATGGCGTTCTGGCCGAAAATCGTACCGTCCTGGTGAATGTTGCGAAAACCGTTTAGCGTCGTCAGCGGCTCCGCGCCCTCATCCCTCACACCGGTCGCCGGATCGACGGTAGTGATCTGGCAACGCGCGCAGGGCTTCACCAGACGCAGGATGATGCCGTTCGGGCCGTGCAGTTCCTGAATGTGGTCCTCGTCGAAGGCTTCCACGCCACGCAGCGCCAGATTGGGCCGAAAACGCGCCATCGACACCGCATGCGCTCCCTTTTCGAGCAACCGCTCGTTGAGCGCGCCCAGCGACGCTTCGCCGACGACCAGCAGTGCAAAACCGTCGGAGAACTGCGTGGTCGCTCCGAAATCGCCGGCATGGTCGCGGTCGCTGAAACGCGCGCTGCGCTCGTCGAATTCCACCAACCGACAATGCCGTCCAAGGACTTGCGAAAACCAGTCCGCCGCAGCCTCACCGGCGTCGAAAGCCGCGCATTCGTCGTTCCATACCGTTGTCGCAACGCGCTTTCCTTGGCGCCCGAGCACGATCTCCAACGTCTCCATGCCGGGGGCGGCGACTCGCAGCACATCATCGCCGAGTTGCGGTTCGATCAGCGCCATCTGCGGAAGCTGACGCTGTGTCAGGAACCTGCCATCTCGATCGACCACCATCCAGTGCCGGTCGCGCGCCAATCCGTCCCTGGTCAATAGGGCCGACCTCAGTTCGATGCTGGCGCAGGACTTGATCGGATAGGTCCACAGACCGCTGACGGTGACCACTCAGCCCTCCAGCGCGGCGCGCAGACCGTCTCGAACCTGCGGAAACCGCAGCTTGATCCGCAATTCGCGCTTGAATCGATCGTTAATCAGCCGGCGCGACTCGGACATGAACGACAAAGTCAGCGGCGTCAGGCACTCAGCCGCAGCGGCTCGCCGAACCCTGGGTGGGCGAGCCAGACCAAACCCGTCGGCAACCAGATCGAAGTAGTCACCCATGCGCAGGTCGCTGTCGTCGCCGGCATTGAAGACGCGCCCGCCGCGCGCACGGAACAACCCCATGCCGGCCAGTCTGGCAAGATCGGTTGCATGGATATGGTTGGTGAACACATCGTCCTCGACGGCCAGTACCGGGTCACCGCGGCGCAGGCGATCGATCGGCAGCCGGTCGGCCGCATAGATGCCCGGGGCACGCAGGATCGCCACGGCACAGCGGCTGCGGATCCCGAACTCGCGCAACGCGGTTTCGGCGTCCATGCGACGCCGCGCCCGCGCCGTCGCCGGCCGCACCGGCCGGGTCTCCGGGACCCGCTCGCCCATGCAGTCGCCATAGACGCCGGAGGTGGAAATGTAGGAAATCCGCTGTGGTAGACTCGACCGGGTGGACAGCGCGGCCAGCAAGTGTCGGGTGCGTTGATCTCCCGCTCCGCTTTCCTGCGGCGGGGCGGCATGCAATACGCAATGCGCGATTCCGGCCAGCCGCCGCAAGGTGCTGGGTGAGTCAAGGTCGCCGCGCAGGGGTGTCGCCCCAAGGCTGCGGACAATCGCCTTGTCGTCGGCAGTGCGCACCAGCGCATAAACCCGAAATCGCTGCGCAAGCCAAGGCAATGCGCGCTTGGCCACATCACCGCAGCCGATGATCAACAATCTTCTCACTGTGCGATTATCTCACGACACGCTTTCGAGGCAGTTTCAACCATGACGGTCCAGGTCACGATCAGGCCCACCGGCCACGGCTACCAGGCCGATCCACAGCAAAGCATCCTGCAGACGGCGCTCGATGCCGGATTCATTCTCCCTTATGGATGCCGCAATGGCGCTTGCGGCTCCTGCAAGGGCAAGGTGCTCGCTGGCGAGGTGGTCCATGGCGCGTATCAGGAAAGCGCGCTTACCGCCGATGAACGAAAGCGAGGCTACGCGCTGTTCTGCTGCGCCCGGCCGATGTCCGACATCACCATCGAGTGCCGCGAGGTGCGTGCGCTAAAGGACATCCCGGTTCGCGTCCTTCCTTGCCGCGTGCAGAAGATCGAGCGTCCGGCCGAGGATGTCGCGATCCTTCACCTGAAACTCCCGGCTAACGAACGGCTGCAGTTCCTGGCCGGGCAATACATAGACTTCCTGCTCAAGGACGGAAAGCGCCGCAGTTTTTCGATCGCCAACGCACCGCATGACGACGCGTGCCTGCAACTGCACATCCGCCACATTTCCGGCGGGCAGTTTACCGAGCACGTGTTCCGCACCATGAAGGAGCGCGACATCCTGCGTTTCGAGGGACCGCTGGGCAGCTTTTTCCTGCGTGAATCGGCAGGCGACGCGGACGGGGGCGCGCCGGGCAAACCGATCGTACTGGTGGCCGGCGGCACCGGTTTTGCGCCGATCAAGGCGATCATCGAACACGCGAGCCACCACAAGATGGAGCGGCCGATGACGCTCTACTGGGGCGCGCGCAATCGCGCCGGACTGTACTTGCACGAACTCGCGGAAACCTGGGCGGATACGCTTCCCGGATTCAAGTATGTTCCCGTTCTGTCCGATAACCCTGCGGAGGATGACTGGCGCGGCCGGACGGGGCTGGTTCATCAGGCGGTGATCGACGATTTGCCGGATCTGTCGGCTTGTCAGGTCTATGCCTGCGGTGCGCCGGCGATGATCGACGCAGCCCGCAAGAACTTCGTTGACGCCTGCCGGTTGCCTGAGGAAGAATTCTTTGCCGATTCGTTCACTTACTCTGCAGACAGCCTGCCCAGCCGATGACCGTCCTGCTTACCCACGAACCCGTCGTCAATAAGTCGCGCGCGATTACCGCCAACCGACTGGTGGTCCATGCCGAGTCGATGGACGAGGCCTGCGATGCATTGAACGAGATTGCCCCAAGCTGGCCGATGGAGCGCACCGTCCTGCTGAGCCTGTCGGGGATCGCGCTGGATGCAACATTGGTCGAATGGGAACTGCCCGAAAACACGCTGATCGAGCTGCCGGCAAGCCTGTTGGCTACCGCAGAAGGCGCGCAACTGGCAAAGGCGCTTGCCGAAAAGGGTATCGGCCTGTGTGCTGCGGAAGTCGGCCACGGCGAGAAGCTGCCGGCGGACGTGCCGCTGCGGTTCGGACTGGTCGATGTCGTCTCCCATCCGCGCGCGCTTCACGGCGTGGGCGTACCGTTGGCAGTCGGACTGCTGAACGCCGCCGGTTTCGATGCCGCAATGGCAAACGGCTATGCCGGCGCAACCGGCTGGTTTTTTCTCAATGGCGGACCCAAGGCGCATCGCCTGTCGCCGGGCCACGCTCAGATCGTCCGCGTGCTCAATCTGGTGCGGCGCGACGCCGAAATCAGGGAAATCGAGGCGGCGCTCAAACAGGATGTCGCGCTTTCCTACAAACTGCTTCGCTACATCAATTCCGCCGGCTTCGGCCTGCCGGTCGAGATACAGTCGTTCCGTCACGCGGTCACCATGCTCGGCTACGACAAGCTGAACAAATGGCTGTCGCTGCTTCTTGTCACCGCGAGCAAGGAACCCGGGGCGCCGGCAATCATGCAGGCCGCCATCGCGCGCGGCCGCTTCATGGAACAGGTCGGGCAGGTATTCTTCGACAAGGGCGAGCACGACAATCTGTTCATTACCGGCGCCTTCTCGCTGCTCAACGTGCTGCTGGGAACTAGCATGGAAGCGGTTCTCGGCGAGATGCACTTGCCGGGCGCCATCTCCGCGGCGCTTACCGGCCAGGGCGGTATATACAAGCCGTTCCTCGACCTGGCGCGCGCCTGCGAGGACGATCCGCGGCAACTCGCCGGCCAGGCGGAAAACCTCGGCCTGGACTTTCAGGCCATCAACCGCGCGCAACTGTCTGCGGTGTCGTTCGCCGATACCCTGCAGGGCGGCTAAAGACCGAACGGATACTCGGCGCCTCGATCCGCGCGGCTGGGCCAGAGGATTGGAGGTTCATTCGCAAGATCGAGTCGGCTCTGTTGGCGGAGCAAGCAATCGCACTGCAACTGGCACTCAACGACAAACGATAGTCACGCCTCTCCGGCGGCCAGCTCGCGCCTGGTGCCGGACGCTCGACACACAGCTTCCCGACGCAGTCGCAGCTAATCGCCGCCAAGATAGGCCTCGCGCACGGCGGGGTTGTCGAGCAGCATCGCCGCACTGTCGGCGAGCGTGATGCGGCCGCTTTCCATCACGTAACCCCGCGTCGATACCGATAGCGCCAGCATGGCATTTTGTTCGACCAGCAGGATGGTCATGCCGTCCGCCGCCACAGAGCGAATCACCTCGTAGACCTTCTGCACCATGATCGGCGCGAGTCCCATCGAAGGCTCGTCGAGCAACAGCAGTTTGGGTCGGCCCATCAGGGCGCGGCCAATGGCCAGCATTTGCTGTTCGCCGCCCGACAAAGTGCCGGCCAGTTGCCCGGCCCGCTCTTTGAGCCGCGGCAGCAGATCGTAGACGCGCGCCAGATCGGTTTCGATTGCGCCCGTGTCGCTGCGGCTGTAGGCGCCCATCGCAAGGTTCTCGGCGATGCTCAGCCGCGCGAACACGCCGCGCCCTTCGGGCACCAACGCCAAGCCTTCGCCAATCAGGCGGTGCGCCGGCCAGTGCACGATATCGTCACCGCGGTAACGAATCTCGCCGTGCGCCGGCAGCATGCGCGCCAGCGCCTTGAGGGTGCTGGTCTTGCCGGCGCCGTTGGCGCCGATCAGACAGACCAGTTCGCCGTCGGCCACATCGAAATCGATCGACCTGACCGCCGCAATGCCGCCGTACGAAACGCGCAGTTCGCGCACCTTGAGCATCAGGCGAGCGCTCCGCCGAGATATGCCTCGACCACCTTCGGGTCTCGCTGCACGCGATCGGGAACGTCTTCCGCGATCTTCTCGCCGTAGTCGAGTACTGCAACGCGATCGCACAGACCCATCACCAGCTTCACGTCATGCTCGATCAACAGCACGGTGACGCCGTCGGCGCGTATCGATTCGACCAATTGGCGCAGCGACGCGGTTTCGGTGGCATTCATGCCGGCCGCCGGCTCGTCCAGCGCCAAGAGCTTGGGCTCGGTCGCCAGGGCGCGGGCGATCTCGAGGCGTCGCTGATCGCCATACGACAGGTGCCGCGCCAGATCGTTGGCGCGCGCGTCGACGCCGACATATCGCAACAGCCGGTGCGCCCGATCGACGATGTCCGCCTCTTCCCTGCGTGTTGCCTGATTGCGCAACACCGCGCCGATCACGCCGGCATGGCTGCGCAAGTGGCGCCCGACCATGACGTTCTCCAGCGCGCTCATGTTGGCGAACAGGCGGATGTTCTGGAATGTTCGTGCGATGCCCTGGCGCGTGACCAGGTGCGGCGAGCCGATGTCGAGCCGCGCGCCATCGAACAGCACTTCCCCGCTGTCGGCCGAGTAGAGGCCGGTCAGCACGTTGAAGAACGTCGTCTTGCCGGCGCCGTTGGGACCGATCAGTCCGTAGATTTCGCCGCGGCCGATCGTCAACGAGACTTCGCGCAAAGCCTGCACGCCGCCGAACGCCTTGCCGATGCCGCGCGCATCGAGCAGCACCTCACCCACGCTCGATTCCGGCGCCAATTTCCTGGCCGTTTCCGGCGCCGGCGAACTCGCGCCGGCGAATCGCCGACGGCCACAATCCGGCCGGCCGGTAGAGCATGACCAGAATCAGCGCCAATCCGAACAATAGCATCCGCAGCGACTCCGGCGGAACCAGCACCTTGCCGAACAGCGCCGTCTGCACCGGCCCGGCGCCGTAGCGCAGCGCCTCGGGCAGCAGCGTGAGCAGGATGCCGCCGAATATCACGCCGGGGATATGCCCCATGCCGCCCAGCACAACCATGCAGAGCACCATCACCGATTCCATCAGGGTAAAGCTCTCGGGGCTGACGAACTGCTGGAATCCGGCGAACAGGCCGCCGGCCACGCCGCCGAACGAGGCGCCCATGGCGAACGCCAGCAGCTTGATGTTGCGGGTGTTGATGCCGCAGGCCTTGGCGGCGATCTCGTCCTCGCGAATCGCCACCCAGGCGCGGCCGATGCGCGAATCTTCGAGACGAATCGACACGAACACCACCAGCAAGGTCGCGGCAAGGAAAAGGTAGTAGTACAGATAGACCGACGGCACGTTGATTCCGAATACATCGAGAGTACGGCCGAGCGAGACGCCGCCGATGCCGATCGGGTCGATCTGCGTGATGCCCTGCGGCCCGTTGGTCAGGTTGACCGGCCGGTTCAGGTTGTTCATGAAGATGCGGATGATTTCGCCGAAACCGAGCGTGACGATCGCCAGATAGTCGCCACGCAGGCGCAGGGTCGGCGCACCGAGAATCACGCCGAATGCCCCGGCGACCAGCGCCCCGAGCGGCAGGATCGCCCAGATCGGCCAGTGCAGACCCGGCGCCAGTGACGGGAAGGCGCCCGCCAGATGCGGCGAACTGAGCAGCGCATACAGGTACGCGCCCACCGCATAAAACGCGATGTAACCGAGATCGAGAAGACCGGCGAACCCGACCACGATGTTCAAGCCGAGCGCTAGCATGATGTAGAGCAGCGCAAAATCGATCACGCGCACCCATGCAATCCCGGCGCCGGCCCCGACCGCGAACGGGGCGATAGCCAGCGCAACCGCGAGCAGCAGCGTCCCCAGCAGCGCCATGCGCGGATCGCGCTGTTTGCCGACGAGGGCGATCATGCGCGCTCCGAAACCTGCTCGCCCATCAATCCGGACGGGCGCAGAACCAGCACCAGAATCAGGACAAAAAAGGCGAACACGTCGCGATAGTTCGAGCCGAGCACGCCGCCGGTCAGGTCGCTGATGTAGCCGGAACCGAGCGATTCGATCAGCCCCAGCAGCACGCCGCCCAGCATCGCCCCGGCGAGGTTGCCGATGCCGCCAAGCACCGCAGCGGTAAAGGCTTTCAGGCCGAGCATGAAACCCATGCTGTAGTGCGCGATCGAGTAATTCGCGCTGACCATCAGGCCGGCGACCGCGGCCAGCGCCGAGCCGACCACGAAAGTGAAGCTGATGATGCGATCGACGTTGACGCCCATCAGGCTGGCCATCGCTGGATTCTCCGCGGCGGCCCGCATCGCGCGGCCGATGCGGGTTTTCTGCACCAGCAGGATCAGCCCGGCCATGGTGGCGCCGGCGACGCAGACGATCATGATCTGCAGATCGTTGATGTGCGCGCCCATCAGGCTGTGCGGCGTCTCGGAAAACAGCGCGGGAAACGACAGGTAGGTACTGCCCCAGCCGAGCATCATCGCCTGTTGCAGGACGATCGACACGCCGATCGCGGTGATCAGTGGCGCGAGCCGCGGCGCATTGCGCAAGGGCCGGTAGGCAACCCGCTCGATCGTGAATCCGAGCGCCATGCAAACCGGAATCGCGCCCATCAAGCCGAGCAATGCAATCACCGGTCCGGGCAAGCCGCTGCCCGACAACGCCTTGACGATGGAAAGTGCGGTCAGCGCACCCACCATCACCACTTCGCCGTGCGCGAAATTGATCAGCCCGAGAATCCCATACACCATGGTGTAACCGAGCGCGACCAGCGCATAGATGCTGCCGAGCACCAGGCCGTTGACGATCTGCTGGATGAAGGTGTCCATGCGGCGGACGCTCAGGCGCGGCGGTTTTCCATCTGGTGAATCATAACAAAGCACCGTCCCGCCAGCGGCCGGCGCCCCAAACTTGGTGCAAAGGCGGAACTACTCGACTGCGGGCAGGCGCGAATCGCGGCTATGATCGCGCGATCTCTCAGACCGGCAAGTCTCCATGACAAACCAAACCAGCGCCCCGGCGCTTGTGCAACTGGTGTTCCGCGGCGAAATCGTCAGCGGGCATGCGCCCGAGGACGCCAAACGCAAACTGGCGGCGGCCGTGGGCATCGCGCCGCAACAGATCGAGGAAGTTTTCTCCGGCCGTCGCGTCGTCCTGAAGAAGGGCGTGTCGGCAGACGAAGCCGCGCCCTATCTCGCCAAGCTTGAACGAATCGGCATCGTCGCCCGTGCCGAACCGGAAATCGACAAGTCAACCGTGACGGCGGCACCGCCGCTTCCCGCAGCCGCCGTTACCGCGCCCGCACCGACCGCCGCGACGCTGGCGCTGGTCGAGGATGCGCCACAGGCAGTCAGCACGGCGCCGGTCGAGGAAGTGGTCTGCCCGAAGTGCGCAACCCGCCAACCCAAGCGCACGCTCTGCCGTAGCTGTTCGACCGACATGCCGCGGTACGCCGCCGCGCAAAAGACGCTCAAGGACGAGGAGCGGGCGGCACGTCTTGCTGCGCTCAAGGGAGCGACAACACCGGCGGCTGCCGCGGCCGCCAGCGGGGAGACAGACTATTCGGTTGAAGGCACGAGTCTGGTCGGATCGAGCTTCGATGGGCGCATCGGCCGCGTCGCGTACCTGATCGGTGGTTTCGTGATCAGCGCGATTTGCGTCATGGTTGCAATCGCGGCACTGAAAAGCGGGATCTGGCTGCTGCTGGTCCCGCTGTTGCTCGGCGCACTGTTCGTATCGTTGCGCCTGGTTGTACTGCGCTGTCATGACATAGGCTGGAGCGGCTGGTGGTCGCTGGTGTCGCTGGTGCCATACGCAGGCTCGCTGTTCAGCCTGGTCCTGCTGATTGTTCCCGGCACGCGCGGCAGCAATGATTTTGGCCGCCCTTCGCGCCCGCCGGGCATCCCGGCCGTTGCGGCAAGTGTCGTGGCGCTGGTACTGGCCGGCCTGCTCGGGTTCGCGCAACTGAACAAGGTCATGCCGATGCTCGCGGCCTACGGCATCCAGAGTTCGCATGCCGCCGGCAATTCCCTTGCGTCCATCGACGACTACGACCCGAACTCCAACACCGTCATCATGTACTCGCTCACGACTTGCGGCTATTGCGAGGCCAAGCGCCGCGAGTTGGACGGCATGGGTATCCGCTACACCGAATTGTTCATCGACGGTCCGGGCAATGCGCAAGAGCAACTCTCCTCGCGGCTCGATCAGGCGGGCATGCCGCGACAGAGCTACGGCACGCCGATTCTCGAAGTCAATGGGGTGATGCTGCCGAACAATCCGCCGATGGAAGAAATCGTCCAGCATTTGCGCGCCCGCAAGAGTTGATCGGCAGGCGAGTCCGGCAAGGCCGCAAGCGGCTTTGCCGGATGCCCTGAGAGCCAGTATCCATGCGGGTTCCAGGGCATCGCCGGGGGCGGTTTTCGGCGGCCCTGAAACAAAACGACGCCCGTGGGCGCCGTTTTACCGGTGGTCGAGACGCGGCTATTTCTTTTCGACCGCAGCCTTGGCCGCATCGGCCGCTTCCTTGACCTTGTCGGCACCCTCTTTCACGGCTTCCTTTGCGACGTCCTTGGCGGCCTCGCCGACGGCCTTGGCGGCATCCTTCGCCGCATCCTTGGCGACGTCGACCGCAACCGCCGCGGCGGCTACCGGCGGCCCGCCGACAATCTCCAGCGGTTCCCACTTACCGCCCTTGACCGCGTAAATCGTCAGCGGACCGTCCTTCAGGTCGCCCTTGTCGTCGAAGGCGATTGGGCCGATCACGCCCTTGTAGCTCGTCTTGGGCATCTCAGCGAGAATCTTTGCCGGCTCGGTCGAACCGGCGCGCTTCATTGCCTCGGCAATCACGAACACCGCGTCATAACCCATTGGCGCGAACAACTCCACTTCGGCGTTGTACTTGGCCTTGAAGCGGTCGAGGAACGCCTTGCCGCCCGGCATCTTGTCCTTCGGCAGTCCGGGTATCGAGGCCATCGCGCCCTCGGCCGAGTCGCCGGCGAGCTTGATGAAGTTCGGCGTCTGCATGCCGTCGCCGCCGAGGAACTTCGCCTTGATGCCGAGACCGGCCATCTGCTTGGCCATCGGGCCGGCTTGGGTGTCGATGCCGCCGAAAAACACCAGATCGGGGTTCTTGGCCTTGATCGCGGTGAGGATCGCGGTGAAATCCGTGTCCTTGTCGGTCGTGTGCTCACGCGCCACGATGGTCGCACCGAGCGCCGCCGCCTTGGTCTCGAACGCGTTGGCCAAGCCCTGGCCATAAGCGGTCGAGTCGTCGATGACCGCAATGCGCTTCATGCCGATCTTCTGCACGGCGAATTGCGCGCCTACCGGCCCTTGCTGGTCGTCGTTGGCGACGACGCGATAGGTCGTCTTGTAACCCTGCTGGGTATATTTCGGATTGGTCGACCCGGGCGAAATTTGCACTATGCCGGCATCGGAATAGGTTTTCGAGGCGGGAATCGAGGCGCCCGAATTGAAGTGGCCGACCACTGCGACGACCTTGGCATCCACCAGCTTTTGCGCCACCGTGGTGGCCTTGGTCGGATTGGCTTCGTCATCTTCGGCGATCAGTTCCAGCTTAACCTTCTTGCCGCCGACCTGCAGCCCCGACGCATTCAAATCATCGACCGCCAGTTGAATGCCATTGCGGATATCGACGCCGATGTGCGCCTGCGGCCCGGTAAGCGGCGATGCGGCACCGATCTTGACCACCATCGGCGCATCGGCGCCGGCGGCAGGGGTTTTGTCTTCCTTCTTGCCGCAGGCCACCAGCAACGTGGTGACGGCCATGGAAACGAGCAGGCTTTTCGCATATCGATTCATTCGATGATTCTCCAATACCGAAACATCCAGTGGTTAGGGAAAGCGGCGCGCCCGATTGTGCTGTGCCGTATCCTTGTCTGTCAATCGGCAGTGCGCGGCAACCTGGTGGGACCGTATCCGCAAACAAAAAGGCCAGCCCGCGGGCTGGCCTTGCTGGCACCGGCATGCGATTACATGCCGAGAACCCACTTCGCCAAGGTCTTGGCCTCGTCGGCATTGACCTGGGGATTGGCGGGCATCGGCACCTGGCCCCAAACGCCGGAGCCGCCCTTCATGATCTTCTCGGCGAGTTTGGCTTCAGCAGCCTTGTCGCCCTTGTACTTTGTTGCAACTTCCTTGTACGACGGGCCGACCAGCTTCTTGTCGACCGCGTGGCAGGCAAGGCAATTCTTCTTCTGGGCAAGTTCCTGGCTCGCCATGACGGGCGCGGCAACCAGCAGACCGGCGGCGACCGAAGCAATAACGACAATCTTCATGATGGTGATCTTCCCTTCACTTTGTGGTTGACCCAGCATCGGAGTCTACCCGATGTCCGGGGCGCTGCATATGCGTTCGAGTTCCGCCCAATCCGTCACCGGCGGCATGCAACTAACGCCCTTGCACACCCAGGCGTTGACGGTGTCGCTGTACGGGTGGTCGAGCGCAGCCGGAAGCGGGGAACGGTTCTCGGCAACGGGAATTACCAGTGTGCCGGGGTGCAAGCGGGACACCAGTTTCGCCTGCCATTCGGCGACTTGCGCAGCGGGTCCGCGCAGGACGATCGATGTCGGTGGCCGCAGGTGCTCGTCGACCGCGATCAAAAAACTGGCGAAACCCCCGGGTGCGCGTTGCGCCATTGCGAAAAAGGCTGCCAGACAGCGACCTGCCGCATCCATGTAGCGCGGTTCGCCGACCAGATGACCCAGGCGCTGCAACGTATAGGCGGCGACCGCGTTGCCAGAAGGCGTGGCATTGTCGTGGGCCGGTTTCGGGCGGGCGATCAGGGACTCATGGTCGTGGCTGGTAAAGAAGAATCCGCCCCGCTCCGGGTCTTCGAACTGTTGGAGCAACACCTCGGCCAGCGCGATCGCCCAGTCGATATCGTCGGGACGAAAATCGGCCTGCAGCAGCTCGATCTGGGCATTGAGCAGGAACGCGTAGTCGTCTAGGTAGGCGTTCAGATGCGCCCGCCCGTCCTTGCAGGTCGCGAGCAAGCGGCCGCCCTGCCACAGCGTTCGGCGCAAAAAGTCCGAAGCACGACGTGCCGAATCTATCCAGTCGGGACGCCCGAGCAGCATGCCCGCCCGCGCCATGCCGGCGATCATCAACGCGTTCCAGCTCGTCAGGATCTTGTCGTCGCGCGCCGGGCGTAGGCGCCGCTGCCGCGCCTCGGCCAGCTTGGCCCGGCCACATGAGAGCAGGCGCTCACATTCGGCGAGACCCAGACCGGTTCTATCGGCGACCTGCCGCAGATCGGTCGTAACCCGCAAATGCCAATACCGCCCCTCGAAATTTGCGGGTCCATCGAGGCCGTAATGCCGCGCCACGACAGCAAACTCGTCGGCGGAGAGCAGCGCCTCGGCTTCGCCGGCGGCCCAGACATAGAACTTGCCTTCTTCGCCCTCCGAATCGGCGTCGAGCGATGAAAAGTAGCCGCCCTGGGCGCTCTGCATCTCGCGCATCACCCATGCTGCGGTTTCTTCCGCGACCTGGCGATAGCGCGGCGCCCCGTTGAAAACCGCGGCTTCGGCGTACAGCGCCAGCAACGGTCCGTTGTCGTAGAGCATTTTTTCGAAGTGCGGGATCGTCCACTGCCGGTCGACGCTGTAGCGGCAGAAGCCGCCGCCAAGGTGGTCATAGATGCCGCCGGCAGCCATGCGATCGAGGGTGGTCAGCACCATCTGGCGCGAGCGCTGATCGCCCGATGCCATGTGCCGACGCAGCAGAAAGGCCAGATCTCCGGGGTGCGGGAACTTCGGTGCGCTGCCGAATCCGCCCCAGTCCGGATCGAAACTCGAGTCGAGCAGTTGGAACAGTCCTTCGCCCGGCACATCCGAGAGGGCGAGCGAGCCCGGCGCAACGGGTTCGGGCTCGCCTGCCAGGGCCTCGCGCAGCGCTTCGTTCTGCTGTTCTATTTCGCCGCGCTTGTGGGCATAGGCCTCGGCGACCCGTTTCAGCAAATCGACGAAGCCTGGGAGGTTGTAACGCGGCGTTTTCGGGAAATAGGTGCCGGCGAAAAACGGCGTCCCGTCGGGCGTGAGAAACAGCGTCAGCGGCCAACCACCGGCACGACGAGTCAGCAGTTGGTGGGCACTTTGATAGATCTGATCGAGATCCGGCCGCTCCTCCCGGTCGACCTTGATATTCACGTACAGCCGATTCATCACGGCCGCCACGTCGGCATCTTCGAACGACTCGTGCGCCATCACGTGACACCAATGGCAGGCGGAATAGCCGATCGAGAGCAGAATCGGCCGATCGGTAGCGCGCGCCAAGGCCAGTGCCTGCGGACCCCAGGCGTGCCAATCGACCGGGTTTTCGCAATGCTGCTGCAGGTAGGGCGAGGTTTCCTGGGTAAGTCGGTTCGGCATGGCAGTTCCCGCGGCTGGACAGCGCGTCGAGTCTAACACCGGCAACTTATTACCCGAACAATCTTGTCAACTTTGGCCGCTGCCCGACCTCGTCTTCAGGCCGCACAAGCGCAGGTGAAGATGAGAAAGCGGTTTTCGGTCATGAGGTTAGTCCGAGTAAAAATATTTTGGTGCGGCGCACCATTTGTTCTTGATTTTCTCGAAGCCGGGCCTATAATCACACTATGCTGCAGCGCAACAAAGGCACTTGACCCGAGTTACACTCTGCAGAGTGATCGCTTCGACCGAAGCTTGAGCAAGGAGAATTCCATGAGCACCACACCGCAAAAACTTACCGATGCAGCAAAGTCCAATCTCGATTCCGCCCTGACCGTTGCCGGTACGGCGCTGAGTTGCATTGAGCGGCTCGCCGCATTGAACCTCAATACAGCACGCAACCTGCTGGCACTGATTGTCGAAAACAACAAGGGCTTGCTGTCGATCAAGAGTCCGGAACAACTGGCCGCCTTCCAGGCCGAAGCCGCCCGGCCGACGGTTGAAGCCGCGGTGAGCTACGCGCGTGCCGCCTACGCGATATGCACCGAGACGGCCGAGGAAATCAACAGGGTCGCCGGTGCGCAGATCAACGTCATCAAAACCGAGACCAACGCCGCAATCAATCAGGCGCTCAAGTCGGCACCGGCCGGCAGCGAGCCCGCGATCGCCGCGATCAAGTCGACGATGGAGGCGACCGACACAGCATATAACGCTATCGCCAAGGCCGCCAGACAAGTCGGGGAATTGGCCGAATCGAATCTGACGGCTGCAACCGACACCGCGGTCAAGGCACTGACCAACGTGACGGCGTTGCCCAAGGGCAAGAAGAAGGCAGCCTGAGGATAGGCCCAGCCAGAGGGAAGGACGGGCGCCGCAAGGCGCCCGTCTTGTTTTCGACGAGCCGGTTTCTAGAAATTCGCGCGAAGTGACACCCGCAGCGAGCGCGGTTCTGCAGGATGGAAATGGACGTCGCCGACCGGCGCATTTTCGCCGGCAAGCCGCGATTCGTAGAAGTACTCGATGTCGCTTACCTTGCGACCGAGCAGGTTCAACACGTCGAGCGAAACCTGCATATTGGGGCCGATCCGATATCCGGCGCGCAGGTTGACCAACAGTGAACTGGACGAACGCACCGAGTTGTCCTCAATGAGCGGTCGAGGACCAAAGTAGCGCAGACGCAAGCCGCCGAACCAGTCGCCGCGATCGACCGACAAGCCGACCGATGCCACGCGTTCGATGGCACCGGGAATACGGCTGCCGGCAGGGTCGTCGTCGCGAAAGCGCGCCCGCGATAGCGAAACGTCGGCATCTACGGTCACTGCATTGGTCGGGTGCCAGTAGTTGGCGAACTCGATTCCGGAACGCCTGCTCGGCCGGCTCGCCTCGGTCGTGCCGGCGTCGCCGACGAACAGCAATTCCGAATCGAGATCGAGCCGCCATAGCGACAAGGTGCTCTGCAGGCCCGGGACGATTGCGCTGCGAATGCCGGCTTCGTACCCTTTTGCGCGAACCAGCGGCGTAACCCGGACGGCCGCAGTGGCAGGATCGTTCGGATCGACCTGTATCGTCGTGCCGCGCGCGTCGTTGCTGTGAAATCCGCCACCGGCATTCAGGTAGAACTCGGTTTTCGCCCACGGCCCTAAGACCAGCGACAGCTTGGGATTGACGATGTGGTCGTTTGCCCTGCCGGAATTTGCCGAGATGCTGCTGTTTACGTCGAAGCGATAAAAATCGGCGCGCACCCCGGCCACCGTGCGCAGCCAGGGCAACCATTGCAAACTGTTCTGCGCGTACAGCGCGAAGCTGCTCTGCTTGACACGATCCTCGCGCACGACAGCCGGCTGTAGATTGCCATCGACGTCGAGCTTGTCGGCTCGCATGCCGCCCTGGGCGCGATACAGTCCGACCGGGTTGATGTTGTCATGGCGCGACTGGAGTCCGACGGTGGTCTCGATCTCGCGCCCGTCCCACTTTCCGAACCAGGCATGGCTGGCGTCGAAGCCCACCGTCGTGCGCCGCTCTTCCTGTGCGAACTGATCGCCCGCAGCCGGAAAATCGAGGAAATAGGTGAAATCCGATACCAGCTTGAGTTGCGAGCGAATCAGATAGGCGCTGGCGCGCGTCGCGCCAGCGACATCGCTCCGCGCCCATTGGCCCGACAGGCTATAGCGCGAAGCATCCATCAGATCCGTCGGGTTGAGCGAGCCGAAGCGCGAGATGGCGCCGCTGTCGGTCGCACGCCTCGCCACTTGGTTGGTTGCGCGACCGCTTGCCTCGTAGACCATGCCGGTCACGGAAAACCCGTCGTCGGCCTGACCCCGGCTGTAGCGCCCGACCAGGTTGTAGCGACGAAAATTCTGTGCCACGGTCCACGGTCCGTCGTACTCGTAGTATTCGAGGCCATAGAGCAGATTGCCGCCGCTGACCTGCGGCGAGCCCGCCAACAGCGCGCGGCGCCAGCCATCCTCGCCGATGCCGACTTCAGCAAAATTCCGCGGCAGCGCCCGAAAGTAGTCGAGGTGCGCCGCCCCAGCTGCAGCGAAGTCGCCTTCCGCCGCCGAGTAGGGCCCCTTCTTGTAGCGCACACGCTCGACCAGCTCCGGAATCAGGAAATTGAGATCGGCATATCCCTGTCCATGCGCGTTGGTCGGCTGATTCACCGGCATACCGTTCACCGTGGTCAAGAAATCGGTGCCGTGATCGAGGTTGAAGCCGCGCAGGAAGTACTGGTTGGCTTTGCCGTCCGAAGAGTGCTGCGTGATGATCACGCCGGGTACGACTTCCAGCACTTCGCCCGGCCGGAGCAGCGGTCGGGTAGCGAGCTGCTTCGCGCCGACCGTGCCTTCGGTCGCGCTGTCTGCCGCGCCGATCAGGCCGTCGGCACCCGCCCTAACCTCCACCGTATCGAGCGTCGGCACGCCCGCAGCATGCACGCTCGATCCGGCCGCCATCAGAAACCCAAGTGCCAACGCGCAGGCCGCGTGTCGACGCGGCAAGGGCCAAACCAGGTTATGCGGTTTTTTCATTTCGTCTTACTCCTTGATGCAAACATGGCTCGCCCGGCGAGCGGGCGAGGCTGCTCGACAAACGCTATTCAACCAGCGGAGGTTGTTACCGGAGATACGGACGCCGCGGCGTTCTGGATGCGGACCAGCCGCAGCGCGATGACGTAGCTGCCGGCGACGCAGCAGACGACCGCGGCACCAAAGAGCAGTTCGCGGCCCTCGGACCACGCATCGATAGCGGGCGAAATGCACTTCGCCGCACCGAAGGCAGCCACCAGCAGCGACAGCGACGACACCACCAGGCTCATTACACGCGAGGCCACCAGGGCGATCTGATCTGCGCGCGCGATCAGGCGTGAGATCCACAGTCCGTTTATGCCGTCTGTGACCAGCATGCCGGTCATGAACAGCAGGCCCAGCGTCAGCGCGTGCTCCCATCCGCCAAACTGCGCCGCCGTAAGCGCAAACAGCGCCGCCTGACTCAGCGTATCGAACGACAGGGCGAACAGCGCACCAACCAGCATCACCCAACCCGGATGGGAAGAACGCGTCAATCGACCGACCCAGCGTCCCTTGATGCCCACCGGCGCCACCACTTCGTGCGCTGGTGCCGCCGCCACCGCATGCAGATTGATCAGGCCGAGCAGGGTCAGGACGCCGATCGATATCCACGCCCCGGCGGTCTCGATCCATTGCGGCACCTGCCAATGCTGCGCGAGCGTACTGACCGCCAATGCAATGGCGACCACCACCGCGCCATGGCCGAGCGAAAACAGCGTTCCGCACAGTCGGGCGAGTGGCGGATTGGTGCGCGCGTTGTAGCGCGTCAACCCATCGATGGTCGCCAGATGGTCGGCATCGAAACCATGCTTCATGCCAAGCATGAATACCAACGCAACCAGGGCGGTCCAGTCACTCGGCAGGCTATTCATCGTCCCTCCGCATCATGCCGGCACAAGAAGTGTGACGAAATTATATTCTTTCATACCAACGTCCGGTCAGCATGGCTTGCCCTTGATCGATATGGAATCCATTCAAGCTGCAACAGCAATCTCGTGGAGCGCGTCGGTTCAGCCTGATTTGCCGGCCGTCGGCGAGGCGCTCAAGCGACCGGATGCCGCGCCGCGATCTCCTCGAACAGCGCGAGTGTTTGCGCAGTTTCAGGCGGGTCGAGCTTGCTCAATGCAGAACCGACACGCGATCGAACCGACATCACCGCGACCGGCTCGACCTCTGCGGAGTTGCCGACCTAGTTTCGCGGTTTTACGTGGATGTGTCCGCGCCCGCTCGGATGGCGGTACTTGGCCCCCGACTGCAGGTCGACGGTGACCAGATTGAGGCTGCCATGGCGCACCCCACGTTCGGCGGCAATTGCGTCGGCAAATCGCCGCACATCGGCAATCGGCCCGCGCAGCATCACGCTCTCGATGCAGTTCTCGTGATCGAGATGGGCGTGCATGGTGGCAATGCACAGGTCATGGTGGTCGTGCTGCAGGCCGGTCAGCCGCTCGGCCAGTTCGCGCTCGTGATGGTTGTACACGTAGCTCAGGTTGGCCACGCAGTGGGGCGCCTGCTCGGTTTGCTGGCGGTAGCGTTCGAGTTGGCCGCGCAGGATGTCCCGCACCGCCTCGGAGCGGTTGCTGTAGCCGCGGGCCGCGATCAGCCGATCGAAGTCGCGCGCCAACTCCTCGTCGAGGGAAATCGTGAAGCGTTCCATGGCGTCATCCGGTGAACACGGCGGGGTGCGTTGCGAGGAGTGTAGCGCGTGCCGATCGGCGATCTACACCGGCCTGCAGAGCGCATGGATAGGCGGTTTCCAGGCATGCCGGCCTGTCAAGTCCAGTCCATGCGGGTTGCAGCCTTGCATGCCCGCAGATCGCCATTCCATGCGGCTTGCAGGCCGGTTGCTTCACGGGAACTCGGGCACGTGCCAGCCAAGCTCGCGGTGCAGCGCAAGGTGGCGCGGCGTCCAGGAACTCGGGCTCTTGACGACGAAGTGATACCGCGCCACGTGATAGCTCGGATCGAAACCATAGAAATTGCGACGCATGTTGTTCAGTTCTTCCTCGCGATAGGCGGCGAGCGGTTTGCTCGCCTCGTCACGCGCGCGCCGCGCCCGCTTGGCGTCGAGCTGCGAGGCGAAGTCTGCCGACCCCGCGAGCGCCCGGGCACGCGCCGCGACCTCCGCCGCGAAGGCCGATGGCGGTGCGTCGATCGCGGCATCGATCAATTCTTCGCGCAGCGCCTGCGGCGCCGGCAGCGGCAGCCGGTTGGCCATGATACGACGCGCGCGATCGTCGCCGACCCGCCGCGGCAGCAGGTAGGTCCAGT